>Ga0272444_10001669_pt1 | contig 21196 bp, 19 predicted proteins | sample SSMForm13_FD_201033 | JGI IMG/M metagenome (GOLD analysis project Ga0272444, IMG submission 201033) | Marine sediment archaeal communities from Little Sippewissett salt marsh, Falmouth, MA, United States - SSM-Form-13 | ecosystem: Environmental > Aquatic > Marine > Wetlands > Sediment ...
CTGTTCAGATGACGGCGTTCATCTTCGTCCAAGGTCACAATGAATTTCTTCATACCCAGTCCTCCCGGAATAGGTTATGAAGAAATCATAGCACACTCTTTGCGACATTACAAGGTTGACGTGACACTAGCTCATTTCTATAAATAATGGATAGATAATAGATGGCTTTTGCCCTTTCGAATAGGGCAAAAAACATCTTTACCCCCTATATTATTAGCTATGATCTATTGCTTGATCTACAATTCGACCTACGGGCGCTGATCCGTGGAACTCCGCGGATCATGGAAACGATTTTTCTCATTTTTCGAAAGGGAAGGCCGTGACCCCTTGGGGCATCCATGGAAGCCACGAAACCGTCTTGAGCCAAGAAAGGAACCCAGCCATGGATTCCCATTCTACACAAGCCCCGGCGAAAGTCATCCATTTCAACGAGGGCGAAGCCGATCGGCTGCGTAGCGCCGAGAGGTGCCAGCAAAGCGCACCCCCCCTGGTCACTCATCCGACATCCTTTTGTGCAGGGTAAGCGGCATCACCCGTTCCAGTAAGCAGGGAGCCCAACGATGAAAAAGAAAGGCATCGCCCGTATGGGCGATATTCTGAGCAATCTGGCCGCAGGCCGTCTGACCGGGGCCGAATATGTTCGTCAACCGGTCCCGGCGTGGGATGTCGGGCCGCACGAATATGTGCTGCTGTCCAATGTGAATATTATCGATGTCAATCTAGGCCACATCCGTGAAGAGCGTGGGCTTTTGATCAAAGAGGAATGGGTGGATGCGCTGATCAAGCCTGCGGACGTCCCAACGGTGAGGACGCAATATCCGATCAAGCGTGAAATCGACGGACAGGATCTTTACCTGATTCCGGGATTGTCGGATATCCATGGGCACCTTACGCTCATCAGCGAATTCGATTTGAGTCTCAAAAGCCTGCGTTTCTTTGATGCCCAGCGTCAGAGAAACTGCGAAGAGGCCCTGAAAGCCGGCTGCACCTTTGTGCGCGACAGCGGCGGTGCCTGTGTCCCGCTCAAATGGCTGCAGGAGGAAATCGAGAACCATCGATTACTCGGCCCCAAGATCCTGCCCAGCTACGAGGTGATGACCCCGAAGGGCGGCATGTGGGACGTCAGCCCGATGATGAACTATTTGGCCCGAATGATCTTCGGCGGCAAGCTCATCCATTTCCTTTCCACGACCCGGGACATCCGCCACACCATGGCACACCTCCATGAGATTGGATGCGGGAGCTTCAAAACCTATTTCGAGGAAAAACCGCTGTACGGCAAGACCGAGGAGACGATCTACCCCCTGTTTCCCCAGGAGCAGGCGAACCTCTTCCGTGAACTCGCCGATCGGTATGGCAAGCCCCTGGAAGCGCATGCCATGTTCATCAAAGGTGCACGCAGGGTGATCGACGCCAGATTCGATTCCATCGCCCACATGACGGTCGATGCCCCCTATACCCTGGAAGATGCCCGCAACATGGTCCGAAACGACACCGCCGTGGTGCCGACGCTGAGCCTGGGCTGCTATCTGGCCATGAACTGCGGAACGCTGGGCCACCCGGATCATCCCGACTTTCGCTTCTTTCAAGAGATGCTCGGCCAACACGTCCCGGCCCAAATCGAACGTACGACCGTGCCGGAGCTCCGCGGGAACTACATGCACTTCAAGGAATGGATCGAGCGGGAAATGCCGGATCGCAGGATGCCCGCCATCGGAAGGGTCTATCCGGACCGTGTTCACGGTTTCGCCCGGAATGCGCAGGAGAGCTTCAGGAACTTTCAGGAGGCCGGCACCAAAGTGGGCATGGGGACCGACGGAGGTACGGGGATCACCTTTGCCGGACAATTGGAAATCGAGTTCAAAACGTATGAGCGATTCGGATATTCCCCCGCACAGATTCTTCGCATGGCGACACTCGGCAATATGGAAATCCTGAAAAAGGATCATGCCCTGGGGTCCATCGATATCGGCAAACAGGCCGACCTGGTCCTTCTGGAACGCAATCCTCTCGAAGACATTCATGCCGTTCAATGCGTAAGGATGGTGATGAAAGATGGACGCATGGTTGTCAACCACATGGAAGGAGCCGACACAGCGGGGCCTTTCGACTAAGAGGAACCAGGAGAAGGGGATTTTGAGCGCAGACGAGGCGGAAACCTGGTATGATGAAACCCTTTATGGAATCGAGGAGAACCCATGGGTGTGCATTACAGAGGCATCAACCACCTGGCCATGGCGACCGGGGACATGGACGAAACGATCCGCTTCTGGCGGGATCTCCTGAGGCTTCGCCTGGTGGTGGGCCTGGGCCGTCCCGGTTACCGCCACTACTTTTTCGAGATCTCCGAACACGACATGATCGCTTTCTTTGAGTGGCCCGATGTGGAAAAAATCCCGGAAAAGGACCACGGTGTCCCGGTCAAGGGTCCCTATGCCTTTGACCACGTCTCTATCGAAGTTGCCGGCGAGGACGACCTCTGGACCCTGAAGGATCGGCTGGAAGCAAACGATCTATGGGTCTCCGAGGTGATCGATCACGGATTCATCCATTCCATTTACACCTTTGACCCCAACCACATCCCTATTGAATTCAGCGCGCCCAAGCCCGAACTGGATGTCCGCGCAACACCTCGGATGAAGGACACCCGGCCCACGGGCCTTGCCCTGGAAGGGCCGAATCCACAACCCGGGAAATGGAGGAAACCGAAACGCCCCACCCCTCCGGAGGATCGACGGGTCTACCCAGGAGAGGGAGAGGTCCTCATGAAGGATCCTCCCGGTCCGACCCCGCCCTGGAAACGGGAAGGGGAGGAGGTGTGAGGAAAAACGAAAGGAGGTCCCTGCCATGCCGATGATCAGCGTCAAGACCACCGCGGAGATGGACGAATCGACACGCGAGCGGCTCCTTGCCGGATTATCCGGCCTCATTGTCGAAGGCATCGGAAAGCCGGAGACCTATGTCATGGGGGTGCTGGAAACCGCCTCCGTGATCATGTCCGGAAAGACGGGAAACGCCGCGTTTGTGGAGATCCGGAGTATCGGAGGCCTGAACGGGGAGGTGAACCGATCCCTCTCGGAGAAGGTCTGCTCCCTGCTGGAATCGCACCTTCATGTCCCCCGGGACCGCGTCTACATCAACTTCTTCGACATCTCCCGAGAGAACTGGGGATGGAACGGGAAGACCTTTGGATAAAGAATCCGGGCCCCCATCATTCCAACGATTCAGGAAAAACATGGAGGACCTGAGGGGCCATGAGGATCGATGATGAATGAAAGTGAGCGGACTGTGGGGGTCCTTTCTTTCAGATGTCATCCGCTTTGAACACTTCAAGCAGAATGATGCATGAGATCTGGCTTGATGAATAGCGCGCATACCCTTCATTTTCATGCACTTTCTTTTACCTTTTTATTCCACTGCATCATGCATTTCATTAAAGATTGACATATTAATATTTTTCGCATATAGTTTTTTATCAATAAAAAAATTCTATCCTCTATCCGCTCTTCTCAGAGAAAGCCGTTTTTGCATCGCAGGAAACCGGAGGCATGGAACAGGGCCGGAGGCAATGCGCCGTGGGAACAGGCAATCAGGTTCAATTGCAGATTGAGGGATTGTCTCTGAGTTTCGGAGGCGTCTCCGCCCTCATGGAGGTGGGCATGGAGGTCAGGGAGAATGAAATCCTGGCCATCATCGGACCCAACGGCGCCGGTAAAACCGCACTCCTCAACTGCATCAACGGCTTCTACAAACCCCAAAAAGGCGAGATCCACTTTCAGGGAAAACGCATCACCCGGATGCGCCCGGACAAGCTGGCGAAGCTAGGAATCGCAAGGACCTTCCAGAATATCGAGCTCTATGCCGGGCTCAGCACGCAGGACAACATCATGGCCGCCAGGCACGCGCTCATGCGCCAGAGCTTCCTTACGGGCGCACTTTATTTCGGCTGGGCGCTCAGGGAGGAAATCGATCACCGACGCACGGCAGAGGAGATCATTGACTTCCTGGAGATCGCGGCGATGCGAAAAAAAACCGTCGGCGTCCTGCCCTACGGGATTCAAAAACGGGTGGAGATGGGAAGGGCATTGGCCCTGGAACCCAAACTCCTCCTGCTCGACGAGCCCATGGCAGGGATGAATTCCGAGGAGAAAGAGGATATCGCCAGGTTCATTCTGGATATCTACGAAGGCCAGGGGGACACCTATCCCGACACCCCCGTCTTGAGGGACGGAATCCGCTCCATCGTCCTGGTGGAACATGACATGGGCGTGGTGATGGACATCGCAGACAGGATTATCGTCCTCGACTTCGGGCGTAAGATCGCAGAAGGGACCCCTTCCGAGATCAAGGCAAACCCCGAAGTCATCAGCGCCTACCTGGGCAAAGAAAAAGAGCAATAACTCCCACACACGATACGGCGGATCCGGGAACATGCTGGAAGTCAACAATATCGAAGTCGTCTATATGAATGTGATTCAGGTCCTGCAGGGCGTATCCTTCGAGGTGGACGACGGGCAGATCGTTGCTCTGCTCGGCGGCAACGGCGCGGGCAAGACGACGACCCTGAAGGCGATATCGGGGTTGCTGAAAACGGAACAGGGAGAAGTGACGAACGGAAGCATCGTATTCGACGGCAAGAGAATAGACCTGTTCGGGCCCGAGGATATCGCGCTGATGCGCATCGCCCAGGCCATGGAAGGGCGAAGGGTCCTCGAGCATCTTTCCGTCGAAGAAAATCTGCTCGTGGGTGCCTTTTGCCGCAAGGACCGGGCCGGCATCAAAAAAGATATAGAAATGGTCTTTGACTACTTCCCCAACATCAAGCGCCTGAGACGACGTGTGAGCGGCTACCTCTCCGGGGGAGAACAGCAGATGCTGGTGATAGGCCGCGCCCTCATGGCACGCCCGAAACTCATGCTCCTGGATGAGCCTTCGCTGGGACTGGCCCCGCTGATCGTCAAGGAGATCTATGAGATCATCCAGGGGATCAACGCGGAGCAGAAGATGTCCATCCTGCTGGTCGAGCAAAATGTCAGGGCCGCCCTGGGCATTGCCGGATACGGCTACGTAATAGAAAGCGGCAGGGTGGCCCTGGGTGGACCGGCGGAGACGCTGCGGGATAACGAGGATGTTCAGGAGTTCTATTTGGGACTATCGGCTGGCTCGAAGAAAAGCTACCGGGACGTCAAACACTACCGCCGAAAGAAAAGGTGGCTTGCTTGATGGAAGCACAGGCCAGAGAACGTGCCGACGTGGGGGGCCCATTTGGAGAAAAGGGCGATACCTGGCCCAAGGTCCTGAAGTACAACTGTGAAAAGCTCGGCGATACCCGCAGAGCCATGCGCCATAAGGTCTATGGCATCTGGCAGCCCTATACCTGGCAGGACTACTACCTCAACGTAAAGCACCTCGCCCTCGGTCTCCTCTCCATCGGCTTTGAGTTCGGAGACAACATGCTGATCATCGGCGACAATACCCCCCATTGGTATTTTGCCGAACTAGCCGCCCAGGCGAACCACGGGGCCGCTGTGGGGCTGTACTCGGGTCTGCCCTCCTCGGAGATCGAAACCATCGCCCGGAATTGTGAGGCCCGGTTTGCGGTGGTGCAGGATCAGGAGCAGGTCGATAAGCTCCTGGAGATCCAGGACCGACTCCCCCTGCTCAAGAAGGTCGTTTACTGGAGTTACAAAGGACTCGCCCACTATGATGACCCCATTCTGACGGGCTACAACCGAGTGCTCCAGCTTGGCAAGGAGTACGAAGCGGAACACCCCGGCCTCTTCGAAAAAAATGTCGAAACCGGCAGGGCCGATGACATCTGCGCCATCGTATACACATCCGGGGCCACCGAGGATGCGCCCAAAGGGGCCGTTCACACCTTTGCAACCCTGATGAGCGGCGCCCGCAATCACCTCGACCTCGACCCGTGGAATGCGGACGATAACGTTCTGCCATATATGCCGCCGGTCTGGATCACCGAGCAGTGGTTCGGAATCGGCTGTCACCTGCTCTCTGCCTGCGTCCTGAACTTTGCCGAGGCCACGGAGACCCAATGGCGCGATATGGGGGAAACAGGGCCGAGTATTGTCTTTTTGTGGGCAAGGTTGTGGGAGCACCTGGCCACCAGTGTCCAGGGACGCATCCTGAGCGCCGATCCTGTTAAGAGGTTGGCTTTCCGCCTGCTCATGCCCGTCGGCTACAGGATGGCCGATCTGCGGATGCAAAAACGCCTCCCCGGCCTTCTCCTGAAATTCTATCACGCCGTCGCCGATGTGGTGCTCTTCAGACCTATCCGCAAGAGCCTCGGCCTCCAGAATGCCCGAATCTGCTATACGACGGGGGATATGATCGGCCCGGAGGCCTTCCGGTTTTTCCATGCCCTCGACCTTCCCCTGAAGAGCCTGTATGCCTTGACCGAGGGGGGAGCCCTGACCGGCGCCCGGAACGATGACATCCGCCCCGACACCGTCGGCCCTGTTCACAAGGGCGCGGAGGTCAGGATCACCGATGAAGGGGAGCTCATCTGCCGGCAGTCCGGTGTGTTTGCCGGCTACTACGGGGACCCGGCCGGGACACAAGCGGTGCTGAGGGACGGGTGGTTCTACAGCGGGGACAGCGGCGCCATTCAAGAGGACGGTCATGTGGTCTTCCTGGACAGGCTGAAGGACCTGGTTACGCTCCCGGACGGGGATGTCCTGGCCCCTCAATCGATCGAGAGCCGCCTTCGGTTCAGCCCTCACATCAAGGACGCCTGGGTGCTGGCCGGCCCGAACGCGGATTACGTTTCCGCGGTCATCGTCATCGACTACGAAACGGTCGGCAGGTGGGCCGGGCAGAAGGGCGTGTCCTATACGACCTTCACGGAATTGGCCCAGGCACCCGAGGTCTATGAACTGGTGAGGGGAAATATCATCGAGGTCAACCGGGCGCTGCCCGCAGGCATCAGGGTCAGGCGATACGTGAATCTCCACAAGGAATTCAACCCGGACGAGGGGGAGGTGACCCGGAACAGGAAGCTTCGCAGGGCGCACCTTATGGAGCGCTACCGGGAGCTTGTCGATGCCATCTACGGGAACAAAAACGAGGTGGAAATCGAAGTCCAGGCCGGGCACCACGAGAGAACGACAGGAACGGCAAGCACCACGATTCGCATCACCTCCGTTGAAGGGGACGGCTCATGACCTTCTTTTTGCAGCTGGTGATAACGGGCTTTACCCAGGGTATGGTCTATGCCCTGATCGCCATCGGGTTCGTGATCATTCTCAAGTGCTCGGAGGTCTTTAACATCGCCCAGGGGCACTTTGTCCTGATCGGTGGGTACCTGGGCTATACCTTCCTGGTGCCCTTCGGTCTGCCCATTTGGGCCGCCCTGGGGGCGGCGGTCCTCACGGCCATCATCATGGGCCTGCTGATCGAGCGCCTCATCCTGCGTCCCCTGCTGGGCGAGCCGGTTCTCGCCGTCATCATGGCCACCATTGCCCTGTCCACCGTCCTGGGAGGGCTCGCCACCCTGCTCTGGGGGGCCGAATACAAAGCCTACCACGGGCTCCTGCCGACCCTGACCCTGAATGTTGGCGAGGTATCCATCCCCTCGGAGTCCCTCATAGGGCTCATCGTTTCCGTGATTGCGGTGGCCATCCTCATGCTGCTCTTTCGATATACCAAGATCGGGCTTGCGATGCGGGCCACTGCCGAGGATGAGCAGGTTGTGCAGAGCTTCGGTATCCGGGCCACAACCGTCTATGCCTTCTCCTGGATCATCGCCTGCGTGGTCGGTGTCATCGGGGGCATCCTGTTGGGGGGCGTCTCCGGGGCGAACATGGATCTCGCCAATATCGGCCTCAAGGCCTTTGCGGTGGTGCTGCTGGGCGGAGTGAACTCCGTGGGCGGGGCCATTGTGGCGGGCATCATCCTGGGCATGCTGGAAAACATCGCGGCCGGATACCTGGACCCCATCCTGCCGGGCGGGGGACTGGCCCAGGTATTCCCGTTCATCGTCATGATCATCGTGCTTGTCTTCAGGCCCTACGGGCTCTTCGGTCTGGCCAGGATTGAGAGGGTGTAACCCATGGGATTGCGCTCAACAGGGACCTTTCGAGAAAGTTACGCCCAGGACATGGCGATCGTCCGCACCAAGCTGGTCTGGGGGGTCCTCATCCTTTTCCTGATCCTGCTTTTTACCTGTCCGCTGTTTTTCAGCGACCGGACACTGACGGTCATGACCATGATGGGCATTTCCGTGATCAGTGTCCTCGGGCTGAACATCCTCACAGGCTACTGCGGCCAGATCTCCATCGGGCATGCAGGCTTTATGGCGGTCGGGGGGTATACCTCGGCCGTTCTGTGCGCCAAACTGAGCATGCCCTTCTGGGCGGCCCTGCCTTGCGGCGCCCTGGCCGCGGGGATCGCAGGCCTGATCTTCGGCCTGCCTTCTCTGAAGATCAAGGGCTTCTATCTCATCATGGCGACCATCGCAGCCCATTTCATCATCATCTGGACCATCATCCAACTGCGCGGTGTCACCGGGGGGGCCGACGGCCTGCTTATACCCAGAGCGAAGATAGGCGGCCTCTCGCTGAGCTCCAAGACCAACTATTACTACCTGGTCATGATCCTTGCCTGCGTCGGCGCGTTCCTGGCGAAAAACATCGTACGAACCCGCTCAGGCAGGGCCTTCATCGCCATTCGGGACAACGACCTGGCGGCCGAGGTCATGGGAATCAGCCTGTGGAGTTACAAACTCCAGGCCTTTTTTATCGGCTGTGTCTATGCCGGAGTGGCCGGTTCTCTGCTCATTCACTACTTCAGTTTCGCGAGTACGGACCAGTTCCCCTTCATGGATTCGGTCTGGTATCTGGGCATGTTGATCGTGGGAGGCATGGGCAGCACGACAGGGGCCATCTTCGGCGCCATTGCCCTCAAGCTGCTGGACGAAGCAGTGACCATGGCGGGCCCGATCCTCTCCGCAGCGGTGGCGCCCCAGGCGGCGGCTTCTCTGGCCCTCATCTCCCATGGAATGATCATCATCGTCTTCCTCATTTTCGAACCCCGGGGACTGTACCACCGGTGGGAAGCTATAAAATCCTATTTCAGCCTGTGGCCTTTCTCACATCAAGAATGAAACGGAAAGGGGGCGATTGCATTCAACGAGCGAAATCCAAGGCATGGTGCACATCCAACCATCACCCGTTCAAGGAGGGAGAAAATGGCTAAGATCAGATGGGCATTGGTAGCTTTCATGATTGTGACCCTGGGGGCAACATGCCTGTTTCCCACCGGCGCTTTTGCAGAAAAGGTCCTCTACGTCGGCGGCACCCAGTCGCTGACCGGGCCCTTTGCCGAGGATTCAGCCGCAGTGCTTGCCGCCATTGAGGACTATGTGGCCTATGTAAACGAAACGAAAAAGATGGCTCCCTGGCGGGATGCGAAGTTTCCGGACGACATCAAGCTCAAGGTGATGTGGAGGGACGATGAGCTCAAGCCGGCCAAGGCGATGTCCATCTACGAGGAGCTCAAGGCCAAGGGGATGATGGTCGCCCGGATATCTGGATCGCCCATCGCCCTGGCGCTCAAGGACCGGATGTGGGAGGACCGCATGGGCGGCACCAGCATGGCCACCGGCGCCTACTACCTCTCGCCGCCTCAAAGCTGCCTTACCTATTACCCCATCTACACCGATTCCTGTGCCGCCGTTGCCGACTGGTTCAAGTCGAACTGGAAAGAGGACCGAAAGCCCCGGGTGGCCTACCTGACAGCCGACAATGCCATGGGCAGGTCGCTCGAGATCCCGGAGATGAAGGCGTACCTGGAAAAGATCGGCTATGAGTTTGTGGGCACCCAGTATGTCCCGCTCGTCCCCACCTCGCCGCCGACCACCCAGCTCACCTGGCTCAAGCAAAAGGGGGTCGACCTTGCCCTGGGCGTGATGATCAACCCCGGATCCCAGCCCACGGTAAAGGAGATGGTCAGGCTGGGCATGGGACCCTTCCAGCCCTACAAGATGACCTTCGGAGTCGCTGCACCGGGTCATGCCGCCGTGTTCGCCGAGGCCATGGGCGAGCTGGGCGACGGGTATGTCTGTGCAGGAAGCTTCCGGCCCATGGACGCACTCGAGGTTAAGGGGATCAAGTTCTGCAGCGACCTCCAGGACAAGTATCGCAAGGGAAAGAGGATTACCCACATCATGTATGAGGCGGGAGTCCTGGAGGGCATGGTCCAGGTCGAGGCCTTGCGGCTGGCCATGCAGAAGGTGCCCTTTGAAAAACTGACACGGGCCATCGTCCTGGAGGAAGGTTTCTTCAAGATCAAAAACATGGACACCGCCGGGATCAGCAGCACCCCACTGACGTACGGCCCGGGCGACATCGAGGGCGTGGACAAGATCCGCATCGACCAGGTGCAGGGCGGCAAGGTGGTGGAGGTGGGTCTTACCCCGCTGCGCCACATCTACACGAAATAATCCCACCCCGGGATCTCTAATTTCCGGGTGGGGCGCTTGACCGTCCGCCGTCAGCGATCGACCTGATCCATTGTTCGTGACGGCGAGGTGCCCTGCGTGCCCCTTGATACATGGGGCCCACGGGACTCTCATCCAAACAACAAGGCGGGATGTTGAAGGCCGGTTGTAGCCTCGACATCCCGCCTTATGCTTTTGTGCCGCCCTCCCATTTTTCGTATCCCGCCTACGTGGAGACCGGGAGGTGAATGCGCTCGACAGACATCGCGAACATGGCAACCGCCTTCGGCCTGATTCAGGATGGCAACGATCCCTGTCTCCTCGAACCGAAAATTCTTCATCGGTGGAGCCCTTTTCAGGCGCATCCGGTCTGGCGAAAACTCCCATGGTTGCCGATACCATTAGGGAGATGATTGCATTTTTTTCGTGTCCTTTTCAGCCGGTCGGTATATGCTAGATTGTTTAGAAGTTGTCAATTGGGATCAAAGGGGCGCACTAATGATGGCTTCCAGGTTCACGGTGATGATCGTGGACGATATACCCGAGAACATCAGTACCCTGGTGGAGATTCTCGGCGATGAATTCAAGGTCAGTGTGGCGGTTGACGGGGAGACCGCTCTTCAGGATATCGCCACAAATCCCCCTGATCTGATCCTCCTGGACATCATGATGGCCGACATGGGCGGCTATGAAGTCTTCCAACAACTCAAAAAGGAGGAAAAAACCCGGGATATTCCCATTATCTTCATTACCGCCATCGGAGATACGGAATACGAAGTCAAAGGGTTTAAACTAGGTGTCGTAGATTACATCACAGAACCGATTGTGCCTGGCATTATCCTGTCCAGGATAAAAACGCATTTGGAGTTGAAAGTTGCCAGGGACTGCCTGAGAAGCCAGAATCAGCTCCTGTTGGAAAATGAAAAAAAACGGACATCCGAACTGATTGAACTCAACAGGATGCTCGAAAAATTCGTTCCAAAGGAATTTATCGAGCTACTCGGTAAAGATAGCATCCGTGAAGTCAATCTTGGCGATCAGATTATCAAAAAAATGAGCGTCATGTTTGCCGACATCCGAGAGTGGACCACCCTCTGCGAAAACATGACACCTCAGGAAAACTTTTATTTCATCAATACCTATCTCAAACGTGTCAGCCCTATCATCGGGAATTACGATGGATTTATCGACCAGTATATTGGAGATGGCCTCATGGCGATCTTCCCCGGCACGGTGGATGACGCCGTGGATGCGGCGATCGCCATGCACAAGGCCATAGAGGAATACAACTACGAAAGGGGAGTGAAAAAAAAGAGTTTACAGCCCATCAGCATCGGTGTCGGCATCAATACCGGAGATATCATGCTCGGCATCATTGGCATTCGGGACCGGATGCAGGGTGCCGTGATTTCAGATGCCGTGAACATGGCCGCGCGGATGGAAAGCCTGACCCGGATTTACGGGTCCTCCATCACCTTGAATGAATCCACGCTGTCTGAACTGAGCAACCCGAATCAATACAATTACCGCTTCATGGACGTTGTGCTTGTCAAGGGGAAAAAGGAACCCGTTTCCATCTATGAAATCTTCGACAGCGACCCGGAAAAAATTATTGAACTGAAAAGCGAAACCAAACCCGATTTTGAAAAAGGGATCCTTCTCTACTACGAGAAGAATTTTTCCGAATCGAGAACCCATTTCGACAGGGTCCTTCAAGAAAATCCCCAAGACAAGGCCGCGCAGATCTACCTTGAACGCTGTACGGGTTTCCTGGAAAAAGGCGTTCCAAAGGATTGGTCAGGAATCGCGGATCTGAACCGAACCTCTCTCTTCTGATAGACGTGAAAATACCGTTCCCCACCCCTGTTCCCGCGCCCGGAGCAGCCCTTTATCCGTGCGTGGAAGATCCCTTTGACGTGGATAGGCGGAGCAAAATCGGTGCCTGGACGGTCGGGTTGAAAAGGATGGCTGTGCGGCCTCTTTTTGGAAACGTCACGCCTTTAGGACCTCTTCTATCACGCGTTTTATCTCTTCAAACCGGAACGGTTTCATCAGCCTGCCCTGAAATCCGTACGCCCCGTAGTTCGCCATGATCGAGTCCGTGGCGTAACCGCTGGACACAATCAGTTTCGCCTGCGGGTTGATGGCCAGGATCTCCTGCGCCACCGCTTCTCCCCCCGCCTCGCCGGGAATCGTCAGGTCCGTGATGACGGCGTCATAGGGGGTATTGTTTAGCTGGGCATTCCGGTATTTGGCAATGGCCTCCTGCCCTGTTTCGGCGTAGGAGACACGGTGCCCCATATTCTCAAGCATAACCCCAAGCACATCTCGAACCGTCTTTTCATCATCCAGCACCAGAATATGAAATCGAGAAACAGACACACGATTGATTTTTTCAGATGTTTTCCCGGGTCTTGCTTCTCCCTCTGCTTCCGAGGCAGGCAAAAGGATCGTAAACGTCGTACCTTGGCTGATCGCGGAGTCCACTGTGATTTTTCCATTATGCTTGTGAATAATGGAGTGTGTGATGGCGAGTCCCAGTCCGCTTCCTTTCTGCTTGGTCGTGAAATAAGGATCAAATATCTTGTCAAGATATTGGGGCGCTATGCCCACCCCTTCATCGTGAACGGTGATTTGGACGTATCTAGCCTTTGATATTTCCACATTGTCAACGGAAAGCGTGACCGTGCCCCCGTCAGGCATGGCCTGTTGGGCGTTGATGACCAGGTTACTGACCACCTGGCTCAGTTGTCCTTTGTCCGCCTCTACCGTCCACAGACCCGGGGCCATGTTCGTCTCCAGCTTGGCATTGCTCCCTCGTAGTGAAAATTGGGCCGTTTCAGTGAGCACTTCGGCAACAGAGAGGGTCTCTTTGATGGGATCCCCCCCTCGGGCAAACGTAAGCAGTTGTGTCGTCAGATGGGTGGTGCTCTCCATGGATTGCCCGGCGGATTCAAGGAACTTGTATGACTTATGGTCTTCAGACAAAAACATCTTCGCCATTTCGATATTGCCAAACAATCCCGTAAGCAAGTTGTTAAAATCGTGGGCAATGCCTCCGGCCAGAACCCCCACCGATTCCAACTTTTTCAGTTTGAGTCGTTCTATTTCAGCCTGTTTGCGGTCGGTGATATCTCTGCCAATGCTCAGGATGGCATCTTTTCCCTGATACTGAACGATAGAAGACTGAATCTCCACCGGAATGGGTTTGCCGTCTTTGGTGGTGTGGGTGGTTTCAAAAACCTGGATTTTATCGGACGGCATTTGTTGAATGAGATTCATTATGTCGTCCGCACTCAGATTCGAATCGATGTCGGCTGGCCCCATAGAAAGCAGCTCTTCTCGAGAATACCCCAAGATTTCAATAGCAGATTTGTTCGTATCCATGAACTTACCATCAAAACCAATGACCCACACCGTATCACGCATCCCGTTGATCAATGCTCGATATTTTTCCTCGCTCTTCTTGAGGTCTTCCTCCGTTTTTCGAATATTCGTGATATCCATGATGACTTCTACACCGCCCCATAGCCTCCCATTTTCATCTTTCAATGGAATCGCATAGGATTGGGTTGCCATGCCCATGAGTTCTTCCTCTTCAGGCGTCGAAATTCTGGATATCGTTTCTCCGGTTTTAAAGGCTTCAACGATCGCGCATTGAGGGCATGGTTGTTTGAGTCCTTTTCGGGTCTCATAACAGGGCTTCCCAAGGACTTCAGACAAGTTCCCCTGACCAAATCGCTTATACACTTCATCATTCGCAACCAGGACGTGGAAGTCCGTGTCTACAACGCTCACAATCCCGGGTATCGCATTGATGATCGCATGTAACTCGGCTGCGCTTTGTTTCAGTTTTTCTTCCTTCTCCTTCAACTTCTCCTGAATCTTATCGGCCTCGGTCACATCGCGGAGTACCAGCACCGTGCCGATAATCTTCTTCTCCGCATCCCGGATCGGAAACGATGCGTCAGCGATGTGATATTCCCTGCCCTCTCTCCCAATCCGCAGAGGGAAGCTGTCAAGTCCTGCGATTTTCCCGGATTCAATCAGTTGACTTACGAGATGGTCCGCTTTCTCTCTGGCCTGAGAGTTGAAAACACAAATGATTTTAGAAAGAGGCTTGCCTTCAGCCCCATTCATTTTCCATCCTATGTGGGTTTCGGACTCTGGATTCATATAAATACTCTTACCGTCGGAATCCGTAGCAATGACCGCATCGCAAACGGAATGAAGCATGGCCTGCAGATTATTTTTATTTTGACGCAACAGGTTTTCCATGGATTGCCATGCTGTTTTAGATTGCTCTAATTCCGTCACACGCTGTCGCATTTTCTGCAATTCGGTAAGAAGCTGTTCTTTGGTTTTGTCTTCATCTTTCATGATCATCCCAGCCTTTTAAATGGATCTTTTCCTATGGTCCTTTCCGTTTCTGACGACTTGGCCCTGCAGAGGCCCGTCAGGGATTTCCACAGCAGCCGTTTGTTCGCTTTTTAGCGATACAGAGATGAACGCTGCCAAAACCCATCATCCGTCCTTTTTTGCCTATTTTCAATCTCTTTCATCGAGCCTTTTCGGTGATGCCGACGCCGAAGGTCCGGCGCGCTTTCAAGCGTCGCCCTCATACTCTTATCGGCCGTCCGCTTTGAAACCTTCATGGAATGTCACCGTTCCCTGTGGCATCATTCCGTCGAAAGCAATCGCGTGAAAGGCCTCAGGCGGCACTCCCTCAGGCCCAAGCCCCGATACGTTATCCACTGCGAACTTTTTATAATACTCCGGATGCCCCACGAGACAACAGCCACGAGCACCCAACCCCTTCAACCGTGACAGACCTTCCTGGATCAAGGCCTTGCCGATGCCCTGCCTCTGATCCTTCGGCAGGACGGACACAGGCCCAAAACCGTACCAATCCTGGGTGCCATCCGAAATCGTCACGGGAGAGAACGCAACGTGCCCGATGACACGGTCATCCACCTCGGCCACAAGCGATGGGGTGAGGGCCTGGGCGTGGCGCAGCGCCTCGATAATAAACGACTCCGTGTGGTCGCTGATCTCCAAGGTCTCGAACGCTGAGGCGGTCACCTCGGCGATGGCGCGGATATCGTCCTTTGTCTCGCTCCGGATAACGAACCCGGATTCCATGGGGTTGTTATCCTTTCTTATCGGAATGAGGGGTCGAGCCACGGCTTCCTTTCAATAACGCCCTTTTTCCCTTTAAAATAATGTTTTAAGCATATTCCAGGAGAAAAAAGCGATCCTTTTTCTTTTCACATCAATATGTTCTTATGGCCCGACCCCATTACCACGGTATCTGTACCGCAGAGAGGAACATGCGCTCCCGGAGGAGCGCGTGCAAACCTCGTGGAGGAGGAGACAGGCATGATCCGACCTTGTAGCGACACGGACTTCGATGACATCCTGGAGATCATCAACGATGGCGCTTCTGCCTACCAGGGCGTGATTCCGGCGGATCGCTGGCACGAGCCCTACATGACCGCTGCGGAGCTGAGAAAGGAGATGGCGGCCGGCGTCCGTTTCTGGGGCTGGGAAGAGGACGGCCGCCTCGTGGCGTGCATGGGTCTTCAGGACAAGGGAGAGGCGATGCTCATCCGCCATGCCTATGTGCGCACGGCTCGGAGGAGGCAGGGGCTGGGCGGAAGGCTGCTTCGGTATCTGGAAGCCGGAATCGACCGGCCCATCCTGATCGGCACCTGGGCCTCGGCATCCTGGGCCGTTGCCTACTACCGAAAAGCGGGATATGAGCTCGTTCCGGACGAGGCCAAGACCCGGCTGCTGAAGCGATTCTGGAACATCCCCGAGCGCCAGGTGGAGACCTCCGTGGTCCTCGCAAAGGGGAAATGGGAGGCGCCATGAGCCCTTGAGGCCGAAGCCGGTTCAGGGGGTGGCGGGTGGCCCTTTTCCTGAAGTCCGATGTCAGCCGTTCGTGAGCTTGATATTCTCGACCTCTACCTGACTGGCGCCCAGCAATTCAACCTCCAAAATGACTTCAATGGCCGTCTTTTCGGCGGCATTAAAGGGAATTTTAAAATCCATATTCTTCTGATTCTCAATATTTTGCAAATATGGCATCTTACTAAAATAGTATTTTCCTTCTACTTTTACCCACATGACGAGATTCGCTTTTCCGTTCACAGAGGCAGTTCCATGGAGATACATCATTCCTTTTGAATGGGTATCCATTCGGATCAGGCTTAGTTTTGCATAGCCCGTTGACGATACGACAACCTTTCCATTTTCATTCGATATCTCTGTAGCCAATTCATAGGCATTTGCGAGTGATACCGTCAATAAAATAAAAAAGAATACGAAAAACGATTTCTTCTTCATTGGAACACCCCTCTTTTTTGAATTTCATTGGGCTTACCGGGCGCTCACCTGCCGGGACCACGCAAGCGGGAACACAGCCTCCTCCAACAACGCCTTTTGGCCCTTAATTTATTTAATATACACCTATTTTAGAACGGAAAATCGACCCTTTTTCTTTTCCAATCTATAGGTTCTCTTGGCCCGACCTCATTACGCTACCCTGCTGCTCCTGTCGAGCCGTTGTAGCATGTTCCTCCTTTTCGCCATCCTGTTCGGCACTGCCTACGGAGAGGTCCTGTGCATGATGCCCCTTTTGCCGGCCGAGCTGTTCGGTCTGAAAAACCGCGGGGCCTTCATGGGGATCGTCACCTGTGCCAGTACGATCGGAGGGGGACTCGATCCGGTGGCGGCAGGAGCCCTTTTCGACAAAACCGGGAACTATCGTATTGCCTGGGCCGTTTGCCTGGCCTTCACCCCCCTAACCGTCCTTCTGGTTATCGGCATGAAAGAGAGGAAGACCCCCACGTGCTAATCTGCCGGTCTCGGCGACCCATAGGGACCCGTACTGCCCCCTCGCCCGGGTCTTGGGGACCCTCCCGGTCCCACGCCTCCATCCCCAGGCATAGGCGATCCTCCTTGTCCGGGATCTGCATAACCTCCTTCCCCGGGAGTTGGGGACCCCCCCTGATTGTCACTGGAGCCGGTTTGCTCGTCTCCTCCATATTGCCCGGCCGGGAGATTCCAGGCACTGCCGCCTCCTTGGGGAGAAAGCATCATTTCCTTATCCGTTGCACAAAAGGCCGGGCTCGCCAAGGCACTAAAGGCAAGACACCAGCAGAAAACCAGCACTGAAAAGAGCAGCAACCTTTTTTTCTTTTGATGATTTACAGTTCTTGCCATGGCCATGAAACCTCCATTGAAAAGAATCGTTCAGGCGCGTTGTCAAGCATCGGCTGGAATGCTGGGTTGGGCTGCTGACCGGCAAAAATCACTGAAATAGCAAGAAGCCCCTCGAATGGTGATTTCTGTGATAGCCGTCCGTCGCCCGTCCATCATGAAAACCTGGTAACGCAGGGGCTGGCCGCAGCAGCACAGCCTCTTCCAATAACCTCCTTTTTGCCCTCAATAAGATCAATAGAAGCCTATTTTAGTAAGGAAAATCGACCCTTTTTCTTTTCCAATCTATAGGTTCTGGTGCCCCGACCCCATTACGACTCCTTCTCTGTGGTGTCCACTCTCCAGATCGCCCTGGATACGGCCACAATATCTCCCTGCTTATCTTGGATCTCGCCGGTCAGCTCCATCTCTTCCTGCTCATAGTCTTCCTTTTCAAGCGTGAAACGACAATAGCCATGGAGTTCACCGCGGGCCTTCTTTTTATAGTCCATCTCAATATGGGTGAGAATCGCCCTTGCTTTTTCAGGCAGCGCGTACGTCAGGGGAAGGCCCGTAATCATCTCCCCCAAATTCATGAGGGCGATGGCATGAACGGAGCGGAGGTGATTTCGTATTCGCCTTCTGTCTTTGATGGAAACATGGCAAAAACCTTCCCTGAGCTCGATGATCCGCGGCCTTACAGTACCCGAGTACGGCACCGCTAGAGAAAAACACCGATTCACTACCCAATTTCCTAGGGGTATTGGGGTAAGAACATCGTATATTTTCTTCAACTTCATAGATTACCTTCAAAAGGCTTTATAAAAGGGTAAGCGAGAGCGATAGAAAAGGTATTCACTCCCCCTTTTATTATATTTAACGCCATTTTTGACCCAAATAATCCAATATAATACTATCCTAGGAAGAAAAATCGAACCCATTTCTTTTCATACTTCTATCTTCTCGTGGGCCAACCCTATGATGTCACGGAACCGGGCCCAATCCCAGGGCGGTCCGCTTCGCTGCGCCGGCCGGGTTATAGGGCAGGAACTCACACGCGGCGCAACGCTTGCCTTCGAGGAACCGCTCGATCCGGTCCAGATTCCCGGGGGTGTCCGTGATCCCCGGCACCAGCGGCACCCGCGGTACGATCTCCACGCCGGTCTCCTGGGAGAGGGCCGTGAAGTTCTCCAGGATGCGGCCGTTTTCCCGTCCCGTAAACCTTTGGTGCTCCTCGAAGTCCATAAGCTTGATGTCGAAGAAAACCAGGTCCAGCCAGGGCAGGAGCCGGGTCTCGAAGTCCCGGAGGTCGAACATCCCGCATGTCTGAATCGCGATGGGAATGCCTTCGGCCTTGAGCCCCTCCATAACGCGGCCCACGTAGCCCGAATAGAGTGTGGGTTCTCCTCCGGAAAAGGTCACGCCGCCGCCCGATGTCTCGTAAAAGGCCCGGTTGGCCAGGAGCTTCTCCGTGAGCTCCTCTTCTGAATAATACCTTCCCACCCTCTCCAGGGCGGTCGTGGGACAGGCCTCCACGCACGCCCCGCAGACCGTACACCGGGACCGGTCGATCCTCCCCGGGAACCCCAGGTCCGCTGCCCCCTCCGGGCAGGCTTCCACGCACGCCCCGCAGGCTATGCATTGGCCGGCATGAAATGCGATCTCCGGCCCGCTGGCCATGGACTCGGGGTTCTGGCACCAGGTGCACGAGAGGGGACACCCCTTCATGAAGACCGTGGTCCGGATTCCGGGGCCGTCATCCAGGGCAAAGGGGTTCAGGTCGAAGATCAGGGGGCGCCTTGATTCCATGGGCAGCAGAGCCGGATCATGTCCCCGCCAGGCGGGCGACCACGTACGTCACGGCGTGATGATAGTCGATCTGCATGTCCCTTCCCTTTTTACGGCAGCCTGCCGGTTGCCATCAGTTGAAGGTGCTTGGCCATGTACGCAAACTTGTACATATAGTTGAAGTTGCCGTCCACCACCACGTCCTGCCTCAGGATGGAGCCGAGGATGTCGGGCTTGGGCGAGAAGAGGAAGTTCCTCAGGGCCTTGGCGTCCCTGAAATGAATGGTGACGTCCGTGTTGTCCATGGCCTCCTCCTTGACCGTCATGCGGCCGTCTTCGAAGACGGCGGAGACCGCGAGCTTCCCGTCCCGGCTCCTGAAAAGGTATCTGCCGTGAAAGCCCTCGATGTTCTTTCGGAAGCCCCCGTGGAAGAGAAACGCCAAACGCATAGCGTTGAGGAGCAGTTCCAGAAACTCTTCGGTGATCCCGGTCTCGAACGACTCGAAGATTGTCTTCAGCATCTTCCTCCCTCCTTGCCCCTTGAAACGCCCTTGCCCGCAGCCCGGTAAAAACCCGCTTTGCCGCGGCCGGCAGGCCCGAAAGACCGGTCACGGTCCTCTCAGTCGTCCCCGCTTTCCGTTCCCGGAAACGGGATGGCCTTGCCCGTTCGGATGTCATAGGCCGTGCGGGTGATGATCTCGTCCTTCATGGCCTCGTTCAGGCTGTTGAAGTAGGCCGAGTACCCCGAGACCCTCACGAGGAGGTCCGGGTAGTCGTCCGGGGCCTCCTTGGCCCGAAGCAGATCCTCGTAGGACATGATGTTGAACTGGACGTGCAGGCCTCCCTCCCTGAAGTAGGCCTCCACGACCTGGCCCAGGGTCTTCACGTCGTCGGGCGTGGGCACGGACGGGTACTTGAGGTTGAGGGCCTCCCCGCTCGGGATGTACCGGCCCCCGAGGCCGCCGATCATCCGCAGGGACGTGGGAAGGTCCCGGGCAGCCTGCGAGACCGGGGTGATGCCGCTCGCCAGGACCTGATGGGCCTTTCTCCCGTTCGGAAGGGCCCCGGCCAGCTTGCCCTGCCCGGCGTGGTTCGTCATGGTCCAGTACCCGGGCCGGTACCTGCCGCCCCGGTAGTTCACATGGCGATGGTAGAAGTCGTAGAGAAACCGGATCAGGTTCTGGGAGTTCTTTTGGGCGATCTCGTCGTCCGTGCCGTACTTGGGGGTCCGGTTCACAAGGTAGGCATGGAGCGCCTCGTGGCCCTGAAAGTCCGCTTCCAGGGCCTGCTTGAGCTCGTCAAAGGTGCACTTCCTGTCGAGGAAAACCGCCTTTTCAATGGCGTTCAGGGAGTCCACCGTGTCGGCAAACCCGATGTGCGTGGCTCCGGACGAGTTGTAGAGGGCCCCCCCGAAGATGAGGTCCTTTCCCGCGTCCATGGGGCCTTCGAAAAAGGCAGAGAGAAGGGGCGAGGGCAGCACCTCCTGGTAGGCGCGGCCGAAGTACTCGTTGAGCTCGATCGCCTTTCCCCCAAGCCAGGCGAACTGGCTCCTGAACGCCCCCCAGAACTGATCGAAGCTCTCGAAAAAGGAGGGATCCCCGGTGACCGGCCCGATCTGCTCGTCCCCGGTGACCGGGCGCTTCCCGTTGTACAGGGCCAGCTCCAGCACGGAGACCAGGTTCATCATGATCGAGCTGGAGGCATCGTAGCTCCTTCCAGGCACGCCGAGCTCCACGCACCCGATCACGG
>Ga0272444_10001670_pt1 | contig 21195 bp, 33 predicted proteins | sample SSMForm13_FD_201033 | JGI IMG/M metagenome (GOLD analysis project Ga0272444, IMG submission 201033) | Marine sediment archaeal communities from Little Sippewissett salt marsh, Falmouth, MA, United States - SSM-Form-13 | ecosystem: Environmental > Aquatic > Marine > Wetlands > Sediment ...
ATGTATACTTATATATATTATGTCGGGATTATTCCGACAAGTTAGGCACTATGTTTCCACTGGAACTATATACAACATATACCTAGCACAAAATAGGTACAAAGTTAGGCACTATGCGGACACAAGCAAACACTCACTCAAGATAACGCAATCAAGTTTATCTATTGTTGATTTGATAAAAGTAGGTGCAACTCTCGTTTCGTCCATGTAAAAGTGAACTCTCTTTTCGCATGCCAGATTCAGTTTGGCTCCATATTATGAAAAAGTTAGGCACCATGTGTTTCCGGTGTTAGTATCTGAGTACTTTGAATATCTTCGGTTTCTGGTTATATATTGGGTACAGTGCCATCATGACCGCATCAATCTCATCATCTTTCCCTTTCGCCGAACTCGGTTTCAGATCTTCGGTCAGCCCCAATATTTGTTTAAAGAGTTTTGTATCATTCCCGATCAGAACTTTTTCATCCTCCATTGCTTGCCTAAGCTTCTCATACCCTGCTTTTTTGTCAGTTGTGAAATTCAACGGATTAACTCTTCCTGCTCCAAATATTTGTTCAAGCCTCGGCATCATCCACCTACCTCCTTTATTATCCGGCGTAACCCATTTAACGTTATAATTGCGTTTAATGTCTAGAAGGTCATTTTCTAAATATTTGAGATCTTCCCCTACTTGATACGACTTCTTAGCAATTAGTTTCCGTTTCGAATCCGCTTTCAGATCCCATTCAAATATAGCCCACGCAGTTTCTGACGACATTGACCCTCCCCAGTCCAATCCCAGGGAGCATGGTAAGGTTGACCGATTCTTTCTCCAGTTAGGCACCATGCACTTGGTCGCCAGTTCAGGATGAAAGAACGGGTTAGATATTGTAATAAACTTAGCTTCATATTCCTGCATGAACAAGTGCCTCCTCCTTGACCTAATGGACTGACTTTCCGTGTCAAGTATTTCCCTTAACCAGTTTTGATCCTGCCTTACCCAGTACGGTAACCATAACTTCTTGTACCTGTTAGTTTGATTCTTATTATTAGGATCAAATATTTCAGTCGCGAACACATCCTCTTCACCTTCCGGTGTTGAAGCAAAGATACCTTTAAACTTAGGATTATCTTTCAGGATAGCTATTAATTGGTCATAGAACTTAAACTCATCTTTACACTTCGGATTATCTTTCCACTTTGACACTTCATCCCCCATCAGGTTTCCCTCCCGTCCTATTACTTTCTTAGTTGGCGGGAACGTGGTGATACGTGAGATACCTCCTGTCACGTTAACTTCCGGCATGTCCGGTACCCTGAACGATATTTTGTTAACCCTGACCTTACCCACTTTATCACGCGGAGTCAGTATAGCTGAAGTCCAAAAGTTTCGTCCCAGTGTACCTTTAAAGTTCCTGTACGTTACTGTGTCCGCTTTCTCACACATTTCATGTAACGGTTCAATGTAAAGGTCATTAGCAACATCCTGATCCTGGAGTACCACGTTCCAGGTAGTCCCTGTCATTTCCGATGGAAGTAAGTTAAACCGTGACGTGTGCAATAGCGTTATCCTGTTAGCAAAAGTTTTCCCTAACCTACGCGAACACGCTTTCGCAATGTACCGATTCTGATATGTTTGATCCAGGTCAAAATGTTGATACGGTCTAAGATGTATCCCCATCATGTGATACGCTGCAATCTCAGGGAACTGTACACACGCCTTGAACAGGTCAGGAATGGTCAGTTTTTCAGAATCGCTAAACTTTAACTTTTCTTTTACATACTCATAAGTTGGAACTCTTGGATTGTTAACCCAGTACTCTTTCGGAATAAGGGTATACTCCGGTTCCTCCGCTAAAAGCTTATTATATTCATCGAAACATTTAGCTTGATAAATCATCTCTGCCCGAACTTGTTCAGCTTTCCTAGCTTTCTCTTTCAACTTTTCTCGTTCAGTTGTCGTTACCATCATTCCAGTACCAGCTTATCTTTCATTTCATCCATCTTAAACGTTGAAACTTTCTTCCTCAAGTTCTTCTTTTCTTCCAGTTCAGCCAATTTAAGCTGCATGTTCATTTGAAACTTGTAAATGTCCATCTTATCACGTTTCAACGACTGCATTGCCTGTAACAGCTTAAGCGAGTCAGGATCGAACTGTTCTACTCCTCTAACCTGTTCAGACAACTTCCGGTACGTTTCACTTAGATCAAGATCGATTTCTTCAACTGTTACTCCTAACCAACCTTTATTCTTTGCACGGTTAATCAGTTCACGCTTAAACTTATCCTCTTCAGCCAACGCTTGACTTCTATCCTTAATTTCCTGGATAAAATTTTTAGATAACGTGACCTCATCCTTTTTTTGTAACTTGTTATCATGCTTAACCTTTTCAAGTTCCTTTCTCTTTTCTTCTTCCAACTGTTCCATCTTATTTTCACCTCTCATCCTTAGAAGCATCCTAATGAGCGCACTTCTAGTTCCACCGGCTCGTTCAACATTCCCAAACCCTTTCTTTTCACAGACCAGGTCAAAGTGACTTATTGCCATTACCGGATACTCTTTCCATAGCTCGTACCGTTTCTTACCTTTTTTGTCAGTACTGAAAAGATCTTTTGTAACGTATTTTGATAGAATTCGGTTTAATCTAACTTTTCTCTGCTGCGATAACGGTATACGATATATGTCCTTGTTATCGATTGCTTTGAAATATGTTTCTAAACACTTCTCTTTTACTGATTCATCCACTTTTTCCACCAAAAACTCAAAAAACCACTCCGTAACGAAAAGTTTATATATGAGCTTCTACATATAGTATATAGGCGTTAAGATATTTAAATCTTTCTTAACATATAAAAACAAAATGGCAACCAAAAAAGACTCTAAAACCTTAAAAAAAGACGTTTTAAAGAATATTCTTCGTTCTATCACCGATTTCACCTCCGGTATCAAAAATAACGCTCATCAAAGCCCCGATGTCGGTAACGACCTACTCTCTTGGATACTTGAAGATGCAGATTTACGTGCAGGATTGGAGAAAAAACATAGTAAAATCGTTGAAGTTGGCTGGTTCCTAACTGGCGCTCCCAAAGCAGTCAGTAACGCTATGGTAAGATTAACCAATGTTGGATTCAATAACTGGTACGACGAAAGTTGGTGGCAGGAACTTGTATATTCTAACAGTTTCACTGAATTCGGCACAAACCCGAAAGGACGTGTAATTTCTTTAAACATAATAAAAACTGACGAAGTAGAAATAGTTAACCTACCAAACGGTAAGGTAACCAACTATTTACAGATACCTCAAAATTCTGAGGCGAACACTAAACAGGTAATAACATTACCTGAAAACAAAGTAATGCACATCGCATTCAACAGAATTTCAACCACATTATGGGGCATAAGCGATCTGCATACACTTATTCCTATTCTTCATAAAAAGAGATTACTTGAAGATTTCATTGCATGGTTATTCGAAAGTAACCAGTTCAGAAGCGTTATCAAGATACCTAGCGGTGTTAACGAAGACGATGTTGAAGTATACTTAGAAATGTTAAAGAACGGTATGCTTAACCCAACAAACTTCTTAGTGTTACAGGGCGACGAAGCGCAAGTTACCGCCCTTAGAACATTTGAGGGTTTCGTTGAACTTCTCAAACTACTAGATTACTACCAGTCCCAGATTAACAAAGCTTTACAGTTACCACCGTTAGAAATGGGCAACGTTGAAAGTAGTAATCGTTCATCAGCCGAGTATCAAGTAAGATACTCGTATTACTCGCACATCAAATATTTGACTGAGAGAAAAGCTCAACAGATTAACGATATGCTTCTTCCTAAACTTGGCATTCAAGGTGTCAAGTTTATTCCAAAAATAACGGATGACGTAAGTAAGAAGGATTTGTTAGAGATGGGACAGAAATTGTTAAGTTTGAACGCAGACATGACAAAACTTAATCAATGGTTAATAGATAACGGGTTAGACATTCCTGTAGGTTTGTTAGAACCAATCGAAGAAGAGTCTCCCACTATACTTAAAAGTTCAAACAAATCTTTAGGTAAACAACGTATAGGAAGTAAGAGTTCAAGATTGAAGTTAGATAAAAACAGTGACCAGCACCCAAGCAGGGCTGCAACTGAAAGTAACTTCGCTGGTGGAAGTAGAACTAAATGAGATTAGTAAGATTGTTTAGGATCAAGAACAACGTTAGTGCCATTAATAGGTTCATCACTAATCTTCAATTAGCTGAGGAGGATAACCGGATCATTAACATCCAAATAGTTGGAGGCTTTGCATTCATAACTGCAAGTGTCGAACTAGAGCTTGACGGGAGCGTGATGTTATAATGGGAAACATATCAATAGTACACAGCGATCCTTCAAAGAAAGAATATCCGATCACAACCCTCCATCCGTTACCGGTAACTGAAGTTGGCGGTGGCACTATCAAAACAAGCTCAATAGAATTCCAACAGGTCAGTGGTGTTCCAACTACAACTGAGACAACTGTGTTAAGTTTCACTAACACTGGCGCATCACTTTACATTGAAGCTATCGGTGGCGAGGGAACTGCTCGAAGCGAGTGGTTCGTGTATATCAATACTAACCTGAAAATTAAAATCAGGTCAAGCACAGCTGAACCGGCGGTTGAACTTCCGTTATATGATTTCAAGCTGGCTAACGGTGACATAATAGATGTCAAGGTCAAACATTACGAACCGGCAACTCAAAGTTTCAGTTGCAATGTGAGGTATTACAGATGAGCGATATAAAACGTAACACAAGTTTAGTTAAGATGGACAGCGAATTACAGAAGAAACATAGAGAGATCCAAGTTAACGAAAAGAAAAGTCAGATCAACGCACTTAAGCAAAGACTTGACGATTTGGAAAGTATTGAAGCTAAAAAGTTAAGATTACAGGTCGAAATATTACAGAAGGAGATAGACTTTTTGATAAGCGATAAGATTATTGATATGGATGAAGAATGAATCATGATTAGAAATAAAAATATAAAACCCAGGGTGAAACAAAAAAATGGCAGATATTGATTCAAATTTACCAATTTTTAGTAGAGGAACGTCTGCTCCAGTAATAGTTTCTAAGGATACAAATGCTAACGCAGCAACTAATCCTATAAACGTAATACTGAGCGACGGTTCAGCAGCAATTGGTGTAACAGGCGGCGCATTAGATGTTAACATAGATAACGCTAGTATAGCAGTTACTGCAACAGATTTAGACATAAGAGATTTAAGTCACACTCAAGATAGTGTGGAATTAGGAGACGGTACAAACCTATTAGACTTTGTAGTTATAAACAGTGCATTTGGAGCAACTCCAACAGTAATGCCTGTGGCAGCTAAATACGAAGCAACTCCAACCACATACGGTGACGGAGACGCAGTACCATTATTAGCTGACGAGAACGGAAGATTACAAGTAGATGTAGCATCGGCTTCAGGACTACCTTCCATAGCAGACGATTCCGCATTCGGTGTAGGAAGTGAGATTTTGGCACCAGCAGGTTTCTTAGCAGACGAAACAGCACCTGATTCAGTTGATGAGGGAGATGTCGGAGCAGCTAGGATGACACTTGATAGGAAACAGTTAATGGTAATTGCAGATCCAAGCACTGACTCACAAAGATGGGGCATTGACTCATCAGGACACGGTCAAGTTGATTTGGCAGCAGTATCAGTAACAGCAGTTCCCGTAAGTGCTGATGGTTCAGCTAACACTGAGACAAATCCTATCTTTGTACAAGTTGTAAGTGGTGCATTAAGCGGTATCGAAGTATTAGACTATGATACAGCAGCATCAATTGCAGTTGACGGTACAAGTAACCATGATTACACTGTAACAGCTTCTAAGACATTTAAAGTACAATGTTGTTTCGGAAGTGCATCTGGCGCTGAAAAGATAGAAATTCAAGCGGGTCCAGTAGCATCATTAGCAACCAAAGCCGTACAGTTTACAAGCATGGCAAATCCAAACTGGTTAGTTGATTTCAAAGGTTTACTAGAAGTACCAGATACTTCAACAGGAACCGTTAGAGTCATAAGAACCAATAGAGACGAAGCAGCAATGGACGTGTACTCTACAATAATGGGATCAGAAATTTAAATAGATCTCTAATTTTTTTATTTTTTTTAAATTAATTAATGGGTGATAAAATGACAGACAAAAGGTTAGAATCAGGAAAAGTTGAAAATCAAAAAACAACAACATACGTTGGTAAAGATAAAGACGGAAACGAGATCAGGGAAGAAGTTAAATTGAATAAGGATACAGGCGAAGTTACCAGGAAAGTAAACGGCGAAGAAGTTAAACCCGAAGAGAAGAAAGAAAATAAGAAAAAAGATCCAGTAGTGTTACAATATTCGCCAAGCAACGGAGAGTTTTTAATAATTAAACTATTACAAATGTTAGTACACCAACAAAAAGAAGTTGCATATTATTTACGAATGCTAGCAAAAGATAAAATTGATGATGAGGAGTTAAAGGAGTTATTATACAATGGCTGATTTAAACAGGAAAGGAGATCTGGACGTTAAGATAGTTGATGGAGCAGTAGGTAGTACGACAAAGGCAACAGTAACTTCAGCCAATGCTTTGGTTACTGACCATGTGCATAACCAGAACAGAACCAATGTTTGGCAACGTTATGTGCTTAACACTACAACCACAACTGCTGCTCAAGTTATAGGCACGTACACTATCACTAACGGTGAAACTATTTCCGTAACCAACTTGTCTTTTAGTGGAGAGAGAGCAACTCCCGTAACTACTAACGAGATATTGGGAACAGTAAGTTTCCAGTACACTACGAACGGCTCAACATGGACAACCACTTATTCGGTAGTGATAAGAAGCGGTATCACAGGAATATCATCTAATACTTTGTCAATACAGTTCGATCCTGACTCGCTCAAAGTATTAGGCAACGGAACTATAGCGTTCAGGGCAATCGTCACACCAGCAGACACGACATCAACCAACTGGCAGTTTGTCTTGATAGGTTTTGAATATTCATGAGGTTACTAAAATGGCAATAGAAGAACACGGCGAAACCAGCACAAGCTTTGATGGAAGTAATGACTTAGCATCAAACTCGTGCGATTATAAAGAGTATGCAGCATCGGGCAAAGACATTGAATATACTGGAATAGTAAACAGTATATCTTCGACCGACGGTTGGGTAGAAATCATAAGCCAGAATCCAGACTATAAAATTTTAATCTCTGACATAATCCTCAACGCATCAGACAATGGCGAGTGGCGTATCAAGGTTGATGGTTCAGTTGTATTTCAAATATCATACGACTCTAAAACGTTAATCAACAAGAGACGTAACACTCCTCTCGTTGTTCCTGCTAATGACAGAATAACGGTTGAGTATAAAACAACCGCACTACTTGGAGCTTCAGCTTCAGCAGTTATTGGAGGTATCAAACCATGACAGACATAAAAACTTGTGACGCTGACGGTTGCAGTAATACTTTTGATATAGATTCAAACGAGGGCATTATCATAACTAAAAGAGTCAACAACTTGTACACCACAAAATATTACTGTTGCGTGGCATGCAGGAACGCTTCACAATGAGCAAAATAATAAGTGACATAATGGACGGGAAGTCGAATGGTTACTCAGTTAAAGAGATACTGAGTGAGCATATACGAAACCAGACAACTTGGAACAACGAGATGCTCCGCAGGTTTGATGAGGGTCAGAACAAGATAGCGGATAACCGTGCAATCGCATCGGCTAACAAGACTGCAATCTTTTATTTGAAACTGATAATATGCGGCATTTGTGCTGTAATATTACAAATGATAATAGTATAAAAAGGTGATCAAAAGATGATAGAAGGAGCAACAGACTGGGTATTGTTAATAGGTAGCTTAGCAACAGCAGCTAGAATCATAGTTACGTTAACCCCAACCAAGAAAGATGATAACATTTTAATCAAATTATTAAGAATATGTGAGAGGTTAGGCTTACCTGACGTTAAAGCTAAGAAAAAAGTTTCAAAGAAAGTTAAGAAAAGGAAGTGATTATCATGCCGGTTGAAGTACTGAAAAAGTTACCAAAGAAAGCAAGTAACATCTGGGAAAGTGTATACAGGAACGCTAGATCTAAAAATATGCCAATAGAGAGGGCTGCTCAGGTTGCATGGGGCGCAGTTAAAAGAGTATATAAGAAGAAGAAAGGTGTCTGGGTAAGAAAACATAGTAAGCTAAAGTTACACTTGATAAAGCACGGTTGGATGTTTCCTAGTTACAAGTTCGAGCTAGAACTAAGCAACAACAAATGGGACACTGAGAACGAAAGAGTCAGTGAAGAACTGTTACAGAAGCTTGTTGAAGATGGTAATATTAGCGAAGTCGGTGACGTTGACCATGAAAGATATTACAAAACTCATAATGCCATGGAAGAAAGAGAAATGATAAATCCTGACAAGGGAACGGAAGGTTTATATTTCCTAGATGGCTATAAATATGAAAATGGTGCAGTTAAAGCTGTAGTAGTGATGAACAAGAAGCATCATTTATTTGAAAAATACTTAAACCTACATAAACAGGGTAAGTTCCTGTACGCAAGTGCAGAGTTCCCTGACGCTACTTTAGTTAACGGCGAAATAGTTGAAGCAGATAAGATGTTATGGTCAATAACTGACTGTCCTGCTGCAGCTGTTAGCAGAGGTAAGTTCATTGCAGGTTAAATGTATGAAACGAGGTTGATACAAATGGAAGAACAAACGAAAGAACATAAAGAATCAGGAAGGAACCCTAAAGAGATTATAAAATCTTATAGGAAACAAAAACTTCAAACTGAACAAATGCTAAGTTTTTATGAGAGAGACTTAGAACTAAGAAAACTAATGTTAGAATTCGAAAAGAACAATTGCGAAATACTTAACGGAAAACCAAAATACATGAGTGATCCGAAATATATGGACTTAGTAATTGAACAAAAACAGTTACAGTTCGAGGTTCAAGAAGTTGAATTAAAGAACAGGATAAGTCAGGCTCAAACTGCAATATCAGGAATTAGCAAGGAAATAACACGTTTAGAACGTAACGGTGAGGTGAAGAAAGATGAGTGAGGAAGTACAACAAACAGTACCGCAACCAACGGCTCCTGTACAACAACCAGTAGCTCCACAACCTCAACCACAACCACAGCAACTAGCTCCTGAACAACCTGCTCCGGCTCCTCAGCCACAAGCGCAATCTGAAGATTTAGATGTTAACAAGTTAATATCTGACATTGAAGCAGAGACTAGACAGAAAGAAGAAGAGCTAAAAAACAAAATCATGAGCGAAGCAGAGAGCAAGTTCAAGAAAGAAATAGAAGGTCAGAAGGAACAAACTAACAAAGTAATCTCTGAGCTAAAGCAACAAATAGACGCTTTAAACAAAGCAAAAGACGAACAAGTTAACAAGATCGTTGAAGATTACAAGGAAAAGTTATCAAGTCAAGCTAAACAAATCCAAGACATTGAGGGAGAGTTAAGCCAAAGACAAACTAACATTCCTATGCAAAATAACCCTTATCGACAACAGAAATCGCAAAACGATGATAGTCACCTGACACAGGAACAAAAGCTAGCAAAGTTTTACGCATCGTTGCACGGAAGAGAATTTGACACATTTGAAAATCAGAATAAGTGAATTGATTAAAAAATAAAACAGAAGGTGAATTAAAAAATGGCAGTAAGTGCAAATGCTTATGCAACCTATTCAGCTAACAGTTCATACACGAACCCAATTATCTGGAGTCCAGTTGCAGAGAAGTATATTTACGAACAAAATCCGTTTCAGCAATTTGCTGTGAACGACCCAAGATTTTTGAATAAACCTGGTAGACAAGGAAACTACACCTTAGACACAGCTTATTCTATGGGATTATTGACTGAAGGAGTAGAGACACCAATCTCCGCACTATCATTTGAACAAGTAACAGTATTGTTCTATGGTTATGGAGATGCAAAACAAATAACAGACGAACAATTAGCAACAGGTTTCGATTACGTTATGAACGACGTTAAATATGGAGCTTTAGGAGCTATGGCTGAAAACAGAGCGTCAGTTATGGTAACAGAATTGATGACCACATCCAGTACAGGCATATATCCAAACGGAAAAGCATCAGGTACAATAACATCTGACGATACATTCAACACTGACATGATCGCAGACGTTTCATCCGCTATGGAAGAATCCCAAGCTAGAAAATGTGAAGCTATTGTTGTACATCCTAGACAAGCTAACAGTTTGAGAAAACTAGAACAATTCGTTGATGCTAGTAAACTAGGAAGTGACAGAGTAATCAGATCAGGTATGATTGGTGACTATTTAGGTATATCCATAATGGTTTCGAACCACATCACAACTGCAAGCGAGAACTCTATCACAGTATACAAAGCTATTGCTTTAGGAAGAAGACCTTTCTTATTCGCTCAAAAGAGATTATTTGAGTTCAACATGGAAAGAGAGAGAATCAGAGATAGAGCAATGACACTAAGCTGGTGGGAAATGTTCGGTGTAAGTATCTTACACAACGACTCCGTAGTTATCTTAACAAGCGCAGGAGGTTACTAAAATGGCTAGCAAAACAATCGTAGAAAGAATTGACGAAGGTTTAAGAAGTGGTGCTGTAGCAATCCCTGCAACAGCTCACGCAGCTATCGCAGCTGGTAAAGTTGTTCAAATTTCAACAGCTACAGGTGCAACCGCAGCTCCCGGCGACAACGACAGACTAGGTTTGTTCGGTGTAGCAGAAAGCGACGTAGCATCAGGTGCTGAGGGCAAGTTCATTATCAGAGGATTCGCTGAAATCATGACAGGAGATACATCTGCTGTTGGAACTTTCATGAACCCTATGGCTGATATGATGGTCAACGCACTAGCTGATCAAACAGACGGTAACGGATTTTGTAAAATCCTAGAAACCGGTGTTGATGGCGAACTTAAACAAGCTTTAATTGTTAACCAATAAGGTTAACAATTTTTTTTTGTTTTCATAGGTGAACATAAAAATGGCAAGAACATTCCAAAATTTAAGAGAGCAAATATATGGTCCTGTAGTGTTAGGTCAACCTCCTCAAAAGCTGAAAGGCGCAGGTGCAGTTGATTTATCCTCGGCTATCACTCACATAGACACAGACGCAGCTGACGCTTTAACATTAGCAGATGGAAAAGAAGGTCAAATGAAGTATCTGGTCATGATAGATGATGGTGGAGATGGCACACTTACTCCAGACAATCTGGGTAACGGTACAACCATTACTTTTGACGATGTTGGAGATTGTTGTATGCTTCTTTTCACTAATGGTGCATGGCACATGATTGGAGGAACAGCAACTTTAGCATAAATATTTTTTATTTTTTTTATCAATTTGACTGAATAAATGAAAGAAAACAGGTGATACAAAATGTACGAACAAGAAAAAGATAAAATATTAGAATCAAACATTAGCAAATCCACAAACCTTGACGGTTCAAGAATGAACGTTCCTAGACGTTCCATTAGATTCCCACCTATAGGCGGAGTACAACAGAAGGTAACTTTAATTAGTAACAAGACTGGAACTTTCATGAACATTGGCTTTATGAAAGATGTAGAAAACAAGATCTCAGGTAACATAGCTGACGCTTTACTTGACATGTATCCTGGAATATTTAAAGTAGTAAAATTGAATGGCAGACTAATCAAAGACGGTGTTGTTGACAAGAACAAATCCGATTTGAAGGAAGAAATCATGAAAGAGCTTAGAGAGGAGTACGAGATAAAACCAAAGGAAGCTAAACCTACCAAGCGTAGCAGGGTCGAAGAGACCCAAATTTCCAACGGACAATCTCCTTCCAAATCTAAACTAAAGAACTCTTTCAGTAAAAAATAACTGAGGTTAAAACAAAATGGGTAGATATATATCAACTGACGATGTTGAGAAGCATCTTGAACTTGATGCGTTGAATGAGACTGATGATCCGACTCTTACGGTAGTAAACAGATGGATAGAGGGTTCAGAAGCTGAGGTTGATATATTGACCAATAACCGTTGGGACGTTCACACTGTAGAGAACGAACTAATAACCCCTGACTGTCAAACCAACGATTTCATACTTGCCAAGAGACCTCTTAGACGTGTTATCACTTTCCAATATCAGGACGGCGACGAATGGACTGAAGACTGGCAAACTGTATCACAGTATAGGATAGTAAACGCAGCAATAAGTAAAGTTAGAACCTACGACTTCTATTGGAAGGAAGAGGGTTTGAGAATAACTTACGAAGCAGGATACGAAACTATACCTATATGGTTAAAAGAACTTACTTTACTATTAGTAGAGAAACGTTACATCATGACCAGGCTAGGCTTATCCGCAGCTGACAGTGAGACTGTAAGTGTTGCAGTTATAAGAATAACTGACAAGAGCAACGCTAGCTTAAAGTATAGAGTTGAAGGATTACAGAGAGAGATTGATGAACGGTTAAGATTACTAGGTAGAAGTATGAAATCAAGAAACTTTAATCTTGGATATTTATCATTTAGACAATCACCAACAAAAAGATATAGGTTATACTGAAGATGGGACTAGACGCAAAAAAGTTCAATAAACTTAGATTAAAAGTAGAGAACAGACTTATAGGCGACTATGGTAGTTCCAAAGGTTTAGGACAAGATTTGATAGTAAAGAGATACTCATATACAACTAACTCGTACGGAGATAGTACTTTAACCTACGTTTCACAAGAAACGTGCAAGGGCATAGTTGTTACGAGTAGCGACTACGAGTTGGGAGAGATACCTAACTTGAAAGTCAGAGAAGGCGAAATTAGACTTTACATTCCAATAGGGGTTGAAGTTGAAGATACTGAAACTACTCACTACGAATTTGAATTTAGTGGTAAGACGTATCTATTAGTTTACAAGAATAATATTGGACAAGTGTGCAATATTTCGGGTGTTGTCAGAGAGATAACATTAAAACCCAAACCTCAGTAAGATTGTAAGCTTACTGTTGCAGACCTCGCATAGGTGATAAAACATGACAATTAGTTTAAATACATTGAGAAGTAACATATTCACAGACGTTTATGCAGTTATAAATTCTAACGTAAGTGATCCATTAACCAGAGGCAAACAGTGGATATTTAGTACCATGCCTAACACTGACGCTCCTAACTTTATAGGTTTCCCTTTAATAGTAATAAGTAAGGGACGTGTAATGAAAGAGTTCGATGTGTTCGATAACGATTATTCTGATAAAAGAACACCTATCATTATTACAATATATTCAACTAGTAATGCTCAACTAGACTCATTAAGTGACTCGGTTGACGCTGTCATGACACCTTCAAACTTTCCACAGTTTAACTTTTACGATTACAGCGAGTCAGACAGTACTACTGACTTAGGTGGCGGTAAAGTATACTTTAGAACCATGACACATTTCGTAATCCTGGAGGATTTAAGTTAAATGTTAAAGATAACTAATCCTGGACAGTTTAGTAAACAGGTAAGAGATATTGTAAGAAACAAGATTGTTAGAGGTAGATTAACCGAAATAAACGGTTTACTACGAACCAATGTAAACCATGAAACTAATAAATTTAAAGGAGTTAGGGCAAACGGGCTATCTAGTCTTGACTCTGTCCAGTCCTATATGGGACGACGTGATATGATTGTAAGGGTATTTCCTCATTCAGGGCAACGTTTAGTATTTGAACGTAACGTCTATGGATCCACTACAGCACAGTATGTGATGGTTCCTCAAGCTGGTGAATTGCATGACTGGGTACTCCAGAAATACAACGGCAGTGATAAGGGCGCTATACTTGCTGGACAGGTTCCATTACGAGTGAGGGGATCGAGTGAAAGTGGGGGCATTCCCCCATTAGGTTCGGTTGAAAGAAGCTTTTTTATTAATGCTTATGAAAGGTTCAAAAGAGAAGATCTTGACAGATTAGGAATTAAGTTGGTGACCGGCTAAAGAATTGAAATGAAAACAAATAAAGGTGATTAATAAATGGTATATAATCCAAGACAAGGAATAAGAGCAAAGCAAGTGTTCCTTAGCTTTGTAGATGCTACTTATGACACTAGTAACAACGCTAGTCTAAGTGGTGCTAACTTTACTGGAAATGGCATGGATCTGTTCTGGAGAGCTTATTACGGAGACGACATGACAATTAACAGTGTAGATTACAGTATGAAGAATTTAGGTTTTGACAGCGGTGCATCAGGTGCAGACGTAACACAAAACTTTGAATCTGCAGTTTACGACACTATTGCTTCATTAGCATCAGCTAACGGGCAAACAACAATAACAATGACAACTGAGACAGGTATGACCCCTGACGCACATATTGGAAGATATGTTATAATCAAGTCGGCAGCAGGCACTCCAAGCTTAGTTTATGCTAGAATAGTTGACAATACAGATGACGATATTGTACTTGACAGCGACGTAGAGAATGATTACGGTGTAGCAGCAGCTGACACGCTAATATTGTTAAAAGTTCCATTCGGACTAACAATGACAGCGTTCCAGAGACTTGACCACGTGGCAACAGATTTCACGTTAGAACCTCCTGTAACCGAGACAGAGGATACATATTTCCTAGGTTCAGAAGATGAAGCGGGAAGCCAGAACTTGAACGTAGATTCAAACCCTCCTACCAAGATGACAGGAAGTGTTACAATCAGAGGCGGCGTAGCTGACCTATTAAGATTGAAATACGGACAAGACTCAACAGTTCCAGCAGGCACTAAGAGATACAACTTGGGCAGTGAGATAACAACCAAGATAGGTTTCAACGCACTATGGTCAACAGATGTTGATGACACAGATTCAACGTCAGGAGTAACCAAGAGCGTATTTTGTAATGATATAACAATTACAAATGTAGGAATCTTGGACACAGTCAACGCAGACGGTTATGCTGAAGCAACTGTTGAATTCGAAGTAAAGGGTTCAAGTGTAAGAGTTGAAGTATTCGATTCACAAGCAGACTTAACAGACGTTAACGTTTAGAGGTGATTTGAATGACTAAATCTCTTTCAATCAGTGGCGATGTAAAGTTGTTAGATGGTACTACTGAAGTATTATCTGACGCTCTTAGCATTAGCGAAAATTATACTGAAGTAACAGTGCAAGAGGTTAGTCTAGCTGCAAGTGCTGCAGATCAAAGTATTGCATTCGGTGGAGTTGCTAACGCAACCCTCCTAATACTTGTTCCTACTTATGTAGATGGTGGAGACGCTTACTTAACAGTAAATGTTAACGGTGGCTCTGAAGACATTAGACTAGGAAAGATGGCAGTGCTTGGTGGAAATGCTAGTAATGGCATAACTGCATTAACAGTTAGTAACCCTGACACAGCAAACTCAGTACAATTAAAAGTTTACCTTTGCGAATAAGGGTAAACATTTTTTTTATATTTAACAGGTGATAGAGAATGGAAAACGAAAATGAGAAAGTTGAAGAAAAAAAGAACGGATTAAAATACTTTGTATTCAAAGCTAACGTTCCTCTTGACGATAGTGAAGAGATGCTTGAATGGACAAAGAACTGTCAGGAAAAGACTCCTATTGGTCATGGCGACTATAGATGGGGTAAAATATTACACGATCATTTATTTGTTCAAACGTTTAAAGAAGAACTAGAATTACTAAAAGAACAACAGGACACTATGCTTGAGTTGTTAGGTAAAATAATAAAATCAATTAATATTAAAGAAGTTAATAACGATAAGAGCGACGAACTATTTGGAAAATGAGGCTGATATTATGAAAGGAACAGTTAAAGTACGGAAAACGTACCTAGATGGTACTCCGCATTATAAAGGAGAGGTTGTAAATGTCAATCAGGATCAAGTTGATAAATATGCTGACAGGATTGATTTTGTTGTTGAAGAGAGGAAAGAAAGAAAGCCGAAAAAGAAAGATAAAAAGTATGCTAGATCATTTGATAAAACAATTGAAATAAAAAACGTCGAGGTGAATGACAATGAAGATAAAAGTTAAATGTGATAAATTCAATTACGGTGGAAACGTCTATAGTAGAGGAGACATAATAGAAGTTGGAGACGTTCTAGGTATGAACTTAGTTAGTAGAAATAAAGGATTAGGACTTAACGATGAAGCAGTAGCTGAACCTGAAAAGAAACCTGAACCTGTTAAAGTTGAACCAGTTAAGGAAGAACCTAAACCAGTTGAAGAACCTAAAGAGGAAGAGAAACCAAAAGAAGAAGGTGAATAGATATGAAAGAACTCAAAACTTACGATTCCGGAACAATCACTGCAGCAGGTGCAAGTGAAAGTTTCAATACAGATAGAATAAAAGGAAAGATCATCAAGATGCAAATCTTGTGTAGTGCTAGTACAGACTTCAAGATATACTGTGACGCAAGTGACGCTGGTACACCAGCAATTGTTGACGAATATTTGTTAGGTTCATCAGGCGCAGCAGTAACAGTAAACACGTCATTAACAATATATCCTGTAGCTACAAGAGAACTACCAGCAGGAACAGGTATAACTGTGACAGGTAACATCTACGATCATTTCATGGTAAATGAAGCGTTACAAGTTGACGTTACAAACTTAACAGCAGCTGACACATACAGACTAGTAATCTGGTACGAACCTGCTGAATAGATAAATTGATCAATGGAGGATTGATGAACAATGGGAATTATTAAAGGCGATATAAGAAGAGCATTAGGCTTCAAAACAATAAAAGTAGACGGATTAGAGATTAGCTTAGACAAGACAACAGCGCAAGACATAGTAGACTTTCAAGAGATACCTATAAGAGCTATTAAGGGCAAGAACAAAGATCAATTGTCAACTAACGATTTGTTAGAGATTAACTCTGTAACAACTCAATGGTTCGTTGACTATTTCATGAACAAAGACGACTCACTTACCAAAGAAGATGTTGAACTGTTCGTTGCTAAGAACAAGAGAGAACTTCAAAAAGAGTTCACGATTGGATTTGGTATCAAGAGTAGGGAATCTTACGAAAGAGACGAAGCTGAAGCTGAGAAAAGTTTAGAAAAAAAAGATTAAAGTCTACCACAGATAAAGGATTGACCAAGCAGCAGAAGTTTGCTGCTAACCTGGTTAGACTTGAACAAGAGGCTCACCGAAAAGACTTCGAGGAGTGGAACTCAGCAATGAGTTTCAAGATATTCCTCCTAGAACACGAGTTAGGTTATCAGATTACTGCTGACACTAACGGGTTAGCTTTAGTTGAGAGGTTGAATATGTTGGATAGGTACTGGAAAGAGAAGAACAAAGCTCATAAAGAAGCATCTTCGAAGAAACCAGGCAAATCAAAAGGAAAAGGGTTAATAAAATAAAATGGCAGACCAAGCAAAACTCGAAATAGAAGTATTATTTAAAGGTGTAGAGAAACAACTAAGTAGTCTTAAAAGGAACTTAGGACAAGTTGGTAAACAAGCTTCCTCAGGTTTAGGGTTAGGAAACCTAGGTAAAAACTTCAGTACTCTTAGAGGGGAAGTTAGACAACTAGTAGAGATTCAAAATAGTTTAGGTAAACAAAGCTCAATATACCAACAACAATCTGCTGCAGTAAATGGTTTAGCAGATGTATATGGGTTAACCAATAGACAGTTAAAGGATTTAACAATAAGTCAGAAAAAGTTCAACTTTGGATTCTTATCATTATTGTTTTCAGGTATGATGCTTCAAAGAGTATTTGGTGGTGCATTACGTAACATATTTGACAGTTATAGAAAGATTGTTGGTACAAATAGTGAACTTAACAGAAAAGTGTTAAAGCTTGGTGCTTCATGGAATTACCTCAAGTTCAGTATAGTGAACGCTTTAAATAACCCCGTTGTGTTTAAGTTTATAGAGAAGCTCATTGACGCTCTTGAATGGATGTCAGATTGGATACAAGAACATCCAGGTTTTGCTGATTTTTTAGTAGGAGTGGCAGCTGGTTTGACAGCATTAGGAACAGCGTTTGTTACAGCTTCAGCGATTATTCAAGTTAAAAAAGCTTTTACTGAAGTTGGTAAAATGATCAAGTTCCTTAGAAGTAAAAATGCAATCAGTTTTCTTAGTAACTTGGAAACTGCTTTATTAGGAGTCGGGGCAGCTATGGCAGTTGGATTTGTTATATATGTTAATTATGATTTAATAGCAAACGAAGATGATGCTAGAAGTAGGATTAACTCTATATTCAAAGGAGCAATAGGTGGTGCAATCGCTGGTGCTATGATCGGTGCAATGTTCGGCGGTGTGGGAGCAGTTCCAGGAGCAATAATTGGTGCAGCTGCTGGTGCAATAGTAACAACTATTACAGCAATAGTTGATTATGTGTTTGAAGAAAAGCCAACAATAGGCGATTTACAAAATGTATTAGATAGGACATTTGAAGATTGGAAAGATTATGTTTCCTTTGTTCTTAACCCAGCTGGTCAAGCTGGAGCATTAGGCAAAATGTTTGCAGAGCTTCAGATAGAAACTGATACAAGAGTGGCTAAAGAAAGTCGGGATAAGTTTCAAGCTGAGATAGATGACTTGGTTGATAGTCTTAGAATTAATCCAATATCTTTCGGTGTAGCTCAAGCTGGACAACTGGATGAACAGGTAGAGATTCTTAGACTTTTAATAGAAAAAGAAAAAGAACTTGCAGAAGCTACAGATATTACTGCATCCGAAAGAGCGAGAAGAAGCATTGAACTACAAAAACAAGCTGAACTATTAAGGAAAGTTTTACCTGATTATGACGCAGTTAAGAGTGCAATAAGAGATAATACTTTAATCTTAGGAGAACAAAGTTCAGCTCTTAGTACAGGTCAGGAAGAGTTACAAGCAATGGAAGCTGAAATTGAGAATTATAGGCAACAACTTGATACAACAGATGTTGCTCAGTTAATGAAAGAAGTTGACATTCAAGATCTACGAAACTTTAAGAAAGCGTTGGAAGATTTACGTGATCCTTTATCAACAATATTAGGGTTGTTCGCAGGTGACGATGGATTCCTTGTTGCTTTGAAAACTATTTCAGATTTACTTAACTTGGAAAATAGTATTATCGTACAACTTGAAAATCTTAACATAGCTCTGCGTGATGGTAATGATATTCTTCCAGAATATAATGATAATCTTGAAATAGAAGCTAATAGAATGAATGTATTGGCTAATGAAACTGATAGAGCCGCTATAGCTCAAGAAAGATTGAACACTGCACGTGGTGAATCTGCTGGCTTAGCAAGAGTAGCAGAAGCAGGAGCAGGGATACTAAGAAGTCTAGTATCTGGAACCAGAGGTGGATAAATATGGGATTTTTAGCAATGAAAGATTTAGGAACTCTTGGCGTAAGAGCTGAGAGTGGTACATTTGAAGGATATAATACTAGTAGCGATGGCGTTCTTAATCCCTCTAACATAAACAAGTATCCTGACAAATATGGAGTTGTGAAACTGAAAGCTTACAATTTAAGCTTTGACACTGGTAAGAATATTGATGACAGTCCAAATATTGCTGGTGCTTTAACTAGGTTAGGAGTTGGAAGCACTGAACCTGTTCCGATTACGCTAACTGCAAGATATAGTAGGACGCGTATTGATGAAGCAAGTGAATCTGCTGGCGGAGTACATTACACTGTTGAAGATGCTAACGCTGTAAGTTATTTAACATCTTGGTCAAGGAAACGTAGCATTATAATGTTATTCTGGATGCCTAACACTGAAAGTACTGACTGGTTAAGTTATGGTCAGGATAGGGACTTCTTTACTAGTCAACTTAGAACATTGTACGATGTAATGTGGGATCAAAACTTAGGTAATTCCGAAACAGGATGGCATGATAGTACTTATGGAACTTACCATTACTTTATTGAGGATCTGTTCGGTTCAGGAAATGATTACGAACCTTGCGCTTTACCTGTCATATTGAACAAAGTAACAGTTAAAGAAACTGCTGATGGTGTAGGTGTTGAAGTTAGTGTAAACGGGTTTGTACTGGAGAACGAGGGCTAAATGGTATACGCAAAAATAGATTCAATACTTTACAAAGTAGTTTGGTACTATGGAGCAGCATCAGGAGTGGACATAACTCCATATATCCAAAATCATTCTTCTTACGAGGGAATAACTATTGAAAACAATAAGATTGAGTTACAGTTTAAACTGGTAAGAGATAAAGCATACAGTAAAGAAGCAGGTACTTTCATGCCATTCTTTGCTAACGCTGACAGTGCAAAGAATATGCTAAGTACTAATAGTTTTCTAGTTGTATATGTTAAATATGACGACGGTACACCTATTAACATCGACAGTGACGAAGATAGACTAAAGACGTACTATGTTACTGATTGGAACTTAAGCGAACCGTCTAATAAGGTAACAATAAGTGCTGTAGATTTACAATACAAGATAGTTAATCGTAACACGAGTAGAGTTTTTTCTGAACGTAAGAATAGCACTAGCACCGGCATAAGCGGGGCAGTTTTAACAGATTCTACCGAAAGCTTTGAACTACCATCAGGTACAGGAAAGTACGAGAATGGCTATAAATGGATGACTCTCGAGGTTACTCAGAGCGGTACAACTGATACATATCTAATAACCAGTAATACTGCTACAACAGTTACAGTTCATAAGAATATAACTCAAACAACTGGTGCAACTTACAGGATAGGCGAAAGTAGTCCATACGCAGTATGGCAAGCAATCCACGAAAGTGCAATGAACAGAGCTGGACAGGGCGAAGATTTTATTGAATGTACTGCTGACCCTACAACTGACTATGGAACAAATTATAGAACAGGTATACAATTCTTAAGACCTGATAACAGCGCATTCCCTATAATAGATATAGGACAAAGTTATTTTCCAATATACAAATTGATTAAGGAAGTCAGTGGATTCAGTGCATGTAACACTGAGACTGAACTAGCAGATCCTGACGCATTAGTTTGTGTCAGGGATATGATCTTTGCTATTAACTGGGACGATGAAGAAAAGAAAGCTGTTACAAACTGGTTCTATTTAGCACAACCAGTGGAGGGTACTACTTATACTACAACTGTTGTAAGCGATGATGAGATTACTGTAAGTGGTGCAAGTAGTAGTGATATTGGTGCCATAGCCAGAGTTAAAATGATAAGAACAATAAATAGTGTACTTACTACTATATACAGAAATTATACAATATTAGATTTAA
>Ga0272444_10001672_pt1 | contig 21185 bp, 15 predicted proteins | sample SSMForm13_FD_201033 | JGI IMG/M metagenome (GOLD analysis project Ga0272444, IMG submission 201033) | Marine sediment archaeal communities from Little Sippewissett salt marsh, Falmouth, MA, United States - SSM-Form-13 | ecosystem: Environmental > Aquatic > Marine > Wetlands > Sediment ...
CGAGTGCGCCCCCGACGTGATCCACGTCTGCGTCCCGAGCGGCACGCACCACGAGATCGCCGTCTGGGCGGCCCGCAAGGGCAAGCACTGCTTCTGCGAAAAGCCCATGGACATCACGCTGGAGGCCATGGACATGATCCGCAAGGCCTTTGCGAAGAGCAAGGGCAGGTACTGCGGCTGCTTCATGAACCGCTACCACCCCGCGGCGCAGCTCCTGAAGAAGGCCGTGCAGGAGAAACGTTTCGGCCGCGTCACCACCGCCACCGCCCAGTGCATCTGGTGGCGGTCGCAGCCGTACTACGACTCCGGCGAGTGGCGCGGCACGTGGGAACTGGACGGCGGCGGGTGCCTGATGAACCAGGGCGTCCACTACGTGGACCTGCTCCAGTGGCTCATGGGCAGCCCCGTGACAAGCATCCGGGCCTATACGGGCCTGCTGGCCCACAAGCGCATCGCCGTCGAGGACACCGCCGTGGCGATCCTGAAGTTCGGCAACGGCGCCCTGGGCGTCATTCACGGATCGACCGCCAGCTATCCCGGCCCGCACGGCACGGTGGAGATCACCGGCGACCAGGGCAACGCCACCTACGAAGGCCGGATCACCCGGTGGCATTTCGCGAAGAAGCGGTCCGCGGACAAGCGGATCCTCGCCACCGGCGGGATGCCTGCGAGGAAGAAGATCAAGGCCGCCGGCACCGGCAGCGACCCGGCCGCCCTCGGCGGGTTCCACGTGATGTTCACCGCCGCGTTCAAGGATTTCACCCGGGCGCTGCGGACCGGCCGGCCCATCATGCTGGGTCCCGACGAGCACCGGAAGGCCGTCGACATTATCCTGGGCATCTACGAGTCGGCCCGGCGCGGCGGCGAGGAAGTGAAGCTCCCCTTGCGCAAGAGCCAGGTGCCGGTGCCCCTGAGGCTCGCGCCGGGCACGAAACTCGTCCGGCCCAAAAAGCCCCCGCTGCCCGAGGCCATGAAGACGTTCGCCAGGAAGCAGCGCGCCGCCAAGGCGAAGAAGAAGCCGCGCAAGAAGGCCGCGAAGAGGAAGTAACGCCGCCGAAGCGGACACCATATGCATGTCATTGGGCCCACCTATGGCATGCTGAGACGATTGTCGATGCGGCCCGAAGGGCCGCGAGGACGTTAGCCGGGGGCGACGCCCCGGTGAGGGGGCTTGGCGCGACCAAGCCCCGAAGGGGCGACACCTGTGGAGCCTGTGCCGCCAAGAACGGGTGCCGTCTCTTCGCGGCTCGGAAGCTGAGGGGGACTCTTGCCGCGCTGGCTGCGGCAGGGAGACAGCCGATGGACAGGCAGGGTGCATCCTCATCCGGGGTGCCTGAGCACGGGTCCCCGCCTGGCCTTTCCGGCATGCCTCCGCAGGCCGAGATCACGGTCGAGTTGACCGACTCTGTCCTGCGCGCCGCAGCTTGGCGGGGCTGCTGGCGCGGGGTGGCTCCGGCAGTGATAGCGGCCGTGGGCCTTCTGGCAGTCTTTGTGCTGGGGGTGGTGGTTCGATTGCGAGCGGGTGCGGCGGATGAGGGGCTCTCCGAAGCGGTGCGGGACACGCGAGGCTGGCTGCTCCTGCCAGGCTTCTTGCTCTTCCTCGCCGGGCTCACAGCGCTGAGGACGATCCGGAGCCTGCGCAAGGTCCGGAAGCTCAGCGACGTAGAACGCCGTATCGTCTACCGCTTCGACGATGACGGCGTGGAGTGGCTTGCCGAAGGGGTCAACGCCGCGTTGGCGTGGTCCAAGTTCACCAAGCTACAGTGCACCAGGTCCTTCTGGATGCTGGTGCTCGGCCCGGGAATTGGCGTCATCCTGCCCCTGGAATCCCTCGACGGGGACGTTCGGGCGCTCGTTCTGCGAAAGCTCCACGAGCACCGCGTGCCAGTGTACCGGTACGCGTGGGGATTCTGGTCGAAGCGGATCCCGCCGGATGTGTCGCCGATCCAGTCGGGCTGTCCCCGCCCGCCGGAGGCGCTGGGCGTCTGACTTCTCTGCGTTGAGGGCCCCATGCCACTGAGCACGGTTGCCATTGTCGGTCGGCCGAACGTCGGCAAGTCGAGCCTGTTCAACCTGCTCGCCGGTCGGCAGATCGCCATCGTGGACCCCACGGCGGGGGTGACGCGCGACCGGGTGTCGGCCCTGGTCGAGGCCGAAGGCCGGTGGTTCGAACTCCAGGACACCGGCGGCATGGGCATTGACGACGCCGACCAGCTCACTGCCGAGGTCGAGGACCAGATCACCCGGGCCATCGACGAGGCCGATCTCCTGGTGATGGTGGTCGATGTCCGCGCGGGGCTCGAGCCCCTGGACCGCCTGGTGGCGGACCGGCTGCGGCGTGCCGCCAAGCCTGTGGTCCTGGTGGCCAACAAGGCCGACGGCGCGCGGTGGGACGCCGAGGCGGCACAGTTCTTCTCGCTGGGCCTGGGCGACCCGGCGCCGGTATCGGCCAAGTCGGGCCGGCGCCGCGACATGCTGCTGGAGCGGATTCTCGGCGCCCTGCCCGCCGAGGGGGTCGACGAGCGACCGGCCGAGGCGGCAATGACCCTGGCCATCGTGGGCAAGCGAAACGCCGGAAAGAGCACCTTCATCAACTCCCTGGCCGGCCAGCAGCGGGTCATCGTCAGCGAGGTGCCCGGCACGACGCGCGACAGCGTGGACATCCGCATCGAGAAGGATCACCTGGTGTACGTCGTGATCGACACCGCGGGCCTTCGGAAGAAGCGGAAGGTCTCGGGCGACATCGAGTTCTACAGCCGCGTCCGCGCCGAGCGGGCCATCCGCCGGGCCGACGTGACGCTGCTGCTGATCGACTCGATGGTTCCCGTCTCGACGGTGGACAAGCACCTGGGCCGCTTCATCCTCGACGCCCGCAAGCCCGTCGTGCTCATCGTGAACAAGTGGGACCTGGCCAAGGACAAGGCGACCACCGACGAGTTCGCCGACTACCTCTCGCACGAGCTGCCGGGCCTGGACTTCGCGCCGATCACCTTCCTGACGGCCCTGGAGGGCCGCAACACCCAGGCGGCGCTCGACGTGGCCCGCGGCCTGTTCAAACAGGCCCACACGCGCATCTCGACGTCGCGGATCAACAAGGCCATCGCCGCTGCGGTCCGCCAAAGGAAACCGCCCGCGGGCCGGCACGGCAAGCCGTTGAAGCTCTACTACGGCACGCAGGTGTCCGTCGATCCGCCCACGCTGGCCCTGTTCGTGAGCGACACGGCGAACGTGACCGAGGACTTCGCGCGGTACCTGGTGAACCGGTTCCGGGAGACCCTGCCCTTCGGCGAGGTGCCGCTGCGGCTGTTGTTCCGCTCGAGCGGCGGTGAGCCGGGCGAGGCCCCCGAACTGAAACACGCCCCACCCCACCACCGCAAGCGGCTGTGAGGGATTCGCGCGCGGCAGCGCGCAGGCGAGCCCCGACAGTGCATGCCGGGCGACGATCGCTCGGCTACGCGTCACCTGCTCTGAGGGCGCCGCTGCCTCGCTGCGCGGCCTCCTCGGCCCGGGCGATCAGTTCGAGTTGCTCCGTGTCGCCGAGGTCCACGAACCGGGCGCTGAGGCCCGTCACGCGGACCACCAGGTCGCGGTAACGTTCCGGCCGGCGCCGGGCGTCACGCAGCCGGGTCGCATCGAGCACGTTGATCTGCAGTTCCTGCCCGCCGTCGCCGAAGAACCCCTGCACGAGGGCGGCGATCACGTCCGCCGACGCCTGGCTCCCGGTGAGTGTCAGGTTCAGGTTGGTCCCGCCCTGGAAGTACCGCGGCGCGTCGAGCTTCAGCACGCTGCCCAGGACGGCGGTCGGCCCCTCGCTCGCCGTGCCCAGCAGGGCGCCGATGCTGTCGCCCACCGGCTGCCCGGCATCGCGGCCGTCGAGGCTCGTGCCGATGCGCCGACCGTCGACGTGGTGCAGCGAGCGGACCACGTGACAGACCGGGTGGTGCGGCGTGCCGAGTTCGGTCTCGGCGCGCGTCTGAGCCCGGTCGCGCAGCTCCACCAGCGCCGTGGCCCAGCGGTCCGCGCGGTCGTTGTCGTTGCCCCAGGTCGGCGCTTCGGCCAGGCGCCCGCGCAACGCATCGTCCAGGACCGGTTCGCGCATGGCGGCAACCAGTTCGCCGAGGGTGCTGCGGCCCAGCGTGAACACCTCGTGCTCAATGGCCGCCAGGGCGTTTGCCGCATTGCTCAGTCCGCGCGTGAAGAGCCCCGGGAGACGGTAGGGCATGGCCTGGAGCATGTCGGCGCCGCGCTGGGCCGCGCCGCGCATCAGCGACGTCGTGAGCGGTGTGGGCACGCGTCGGGCCATGTCGCTCTGCACGCGGGAGCGGTTGGCGAAGACCTCCCGGAAATGATCGGCGTACGCGTTCTTGAGCCGATCCAGCAGCGCCGGCATGTCGGCGATCTGGTCCGGCGCCTTGAGCCCGAGCAACGTGCGATTGAGCAGGGCCAGGTCGTTGAATCCCCCGCCGATGGTGCACGCCGAGTCGAACATGCGGCCTGGGATGCCGAGTTCGTTGCAGCCGATGATGCAATACTCGTATGCATCGGCCTCGGGGATGCCCGCGGTAATGAAGCCCCCGGCTGTCGGCGCGTCGTTGACCAGCAGGGGCATGCTCCGCCCGCGCGAGAGCATCGCCAGGGCCTTCTGGTGCGCCGCCGCATCGAGCCCCGGGTGCCAGCGGACGAACAGGTGCGGGTCCGACACCGCCACGCGGTCGTAGGCGTCGAGGAAGGCCCTGGTGACGGCGTTGGCGCAGTCGCGCCCCGTGTGGTCCGCGCCGCCGACGGTGATGGCCTGGGTCTTCGATCCGCGGCCGAAGATCGAGTTGGCGGCCAGCTTGAGCACGAGTGCCGCGACCAGGTCCGCCGCCCCGTCGGGGTCCGCTTCGACCTCCGGCGCGAACGGGGCGAGCACGCGGTCGGGCAATCCGACCGAAACCGACAGGCCGTGGCCCTCGATGGCGATGGCCAGTTGGACCAGGGCGATGGCTTGGAGCCCTTCGAACAGGTTGCGGGCCGGTTCCGCGGGCACCCGGCGGCACGCCTCTGCCACACGACGCAGACAGGCGGCGACATCCTCACGGGCGACATCGGCGGCCAGGCGCTCGGCCTCGTCGGCGTAGCGGTGCGCCCAGTCGATGACCGCTCGCAGGGCGATGGCCATCGCCGCCCGGTACGTCGCGCGCGCCGGGTCGGTGTCGTGCCGGCGCTGGGCTTCCAGCTCGTGGAGGATGCTCCGCAGACCGCGGTGCACGACGGCCTCGAGGTCGACCGCCAAGTGTCCGATGCCGGACCCGCCCCGTCCGTCGGCGCGCGGCGGATCGCCCGCGTGCCAGAAGTCCACGAGGTCCTGCGGGATCTTCCCGTCGAGGAGGCCTTCGAGGTCGGGGTGCTCGATGACCACCTGGGCGTCCTGGCGGAAGCCGTGTTCGGGAATGAGCATCCAGGCCCGCGGGCGGCTCGATGTGTTGCCAGCCAGGACGGGGTTGCTTACCAGGTCGAGGGTCATGTGGCGCAGCACGTGCTCCAGCGCGAGGGCTCGCCTGAGGGGCACCGGCTTGTCGGCATGCGTGCGGTGGGCCTCGGTAACGAGCCGGGCCCGTTCGAGGCAGACCGTGTCCTCGGCCCCGAACAGGCGGGCAGCGGCTTCGTCGATCAGGGGACGGATACTCATCGGCGTGGCTCCATGACGTGAACGCCCGAGGCGCGCAGCACGCCGCGGGCTCGGGTGACCTGTTCGGCGTCGACCGCCGCCCGCCGCGCATCCGGAGTCGGCGACGCGCCGTCGGCCCGAATGTCGTGACCGGGGAGCAGTTCGGCGGGCACGCGTCGCGGCAACCGGGCGAGCCAACGGCCGATGTCGGCCAGTGAGCCGACGTCGGCGTTGAAGCCGCGCACCAACGGGATGCGGACGCGCACGGCCGCGCCGGTTCCATCGACCAGCCAGGCCAGGTTGTCGAGCGGGAGGGCGACGTCGCCCCCCGTGGCGTTGCGGTAGCCCGCCGGGTCGACGGTCTTGACGTCCCAGAGCCAGAGGTCGGTGTGCGGGGCGACACGGGCCACGTCGTCGCGCGGCACGGCGCCGGAGGTGTCGACGGTGCGATGAACGCCGCGACGTCCGAGTTCGGCCAGCAACTCGGCGAGCGCGTCGGCCTGGGCGAGCGGCTCGCCACCGCTTGCGGTGACGCCGCCGCCGGAGGGCGTCCAGAATCGTCGGTCGCGCTCCAGCACATCGGCCAGGTCGGCGAGCGGCCACTCTGTGGCGCGGTCGTCCATGATGGGGCGCGTGGCCGGGTTTTGGCACCACCAGCACCGCAAGGGGCAGCCCTGGAGGAAGACCGTGGTGCGGATGCCGGGGCCGTCGTCGAGGCAGAATCGCTGGATGTTGTGGACGTGCAGGATCATGGTCGGCTTCCGGACCGCCGGACGAGGTTGCATGGTCACCGGTGGTTACGCCGCGGTGAGTTCGATGATGCCCATTTCCGGCCGGGCGCGAAACCGCACGGGCGTGAGGTACCCCAGTCCGCGGCTGACGTAGATCTGCGCGCCGCGGTACTCGAAGTGGCCTTCGGCCAAATGGCGATGGCGGATGGGCAGTCGCGGCGGCCCCAGGAACGGGAATTTCACCTGCCCGCCGTGCGTGTGGCCCGAGAGCATCAGGTCGAAGTGGTGCGGCTCGGTGTGGCGGCGGCGTGCGGCGCTGTGCGGTTCGAGGCTGTAGAGCGTGTCCGGATTGTGTGCCAGGACTACCAGCGGTCGGCCGGGAGTGTTGAGCAGCACGTCGGACCGGAAGTCGCTGGTCCACAGGTCGCCGAGGCCGCCAAGGTGAAGCGTCTGGCCGTCGCGGCGGCGCTCCGTGAACTCGTTGACCAGGACCTCGATGCCGGCGGCCTCCAGCGCCCGGCGCGATCGGGCCCCGTGGTCCAGGTGGTCGCGGCGCGCGTTGGGGTACGGCGTGCCGTAGTCGTGGTTGCCCAGGCAGGCGACCACGCCGAGCGGCGCGGTGAGCGGGCGAAGCACGGCGGCAACCTCTTCGATGTTGGTTTTGTGTCCACCGGTGATGAAGTCGCCCGTCAGGGCCACCAGGTCGGCTCCCAGATGGTTGACCTTGTCGACCCATCCGGCGATCTCGTCGAGCGACACCGGGTTGTAGTGCAGGTCCGTCAGGTGGGCGATCCGCAGGCCGTCGAAAGCCGCCGGCAGGCCGCGGATGGGGATCGCGTGGTGGCTGTAGTCGATCCACCACGGCTCGACGAAGCGAGCGTAGCCCGAGGCGGCCAGCACGGTCCCCAGGGTTCCGTATCCGGCCCAGCGAAGAAACGAGCGGCGGGTGAGCACCCGCCGCGGCTTAGGCATCCGGCTCATCACCATGACAGCACTATCCTACAGGTTTCGCGCGGTGAAGTCAACCGCGGCGCGGAGGGTCTTCGTTTGCTCCCCGGGGTAACATCGGCCGATGGCGTGGTCCCCGTGCAGCCAAAGGCGTGTGCCTGCGTCCCCGCACTGGAGGGCGGACCGGCTGGTCGGCGTCAGGGATAGATCAGGGCGTCGCGGCAGGGGTCGCCCGCGATGAAGCGCTTCAGGACAGCCCCGGCGTCGGCCCAGGAGGTGTCCTCGTCGCCCGTGCGGATGAGGTACACCGGCACGCCGTGCGGCGCGGCCGCCCGGACGTCGTGCTGCGTGTCGCCCAGGAAGACCACCCGGGCGTATTTCTTCACCAGGCCGCCGAGGATACCCGGCTTGGGCAGGAAGTCCTGGGCGCAGAGGGCCTGGAAGAGCGGGGCCATCCCGTGGTCCAGCAGGTCCTGGCGGACGGCGTCGGTCTTACTGGCGCTGACGACCACCAGGTCGGCCTTGGCGGCGACGGCTTCGAGCGTCGCCTCGACGTGCTCGAACACGCGGGCCGACCGCGACGCCTCGGCGATGTGCCGGTCGCTCAGGTCGCTCCACTTGAGGGGCGACTCATCGTAGCCGAACTCGGCCTGCAAGGCGCGGTAGGTCTCCGCGCCGTGCGTCTCGCCGCGGGCCTCGACGCGCTCGACCGCCCGGAAGAACCGCGACAGGTCGGGCACCGGCAACCCCATGTCGCGCCACAGGCCCATCATGACCTTAAGCGCCACAAACCGCTGGATGCCTGCCGTGGCCGGGTCGACGATGTTGACGCGGTAGCAGACCTCGTCGACGGCCTCCTGGTGCGGCGCGAGGGCGGGCCAGACGTCGCCGACCGCCAGGTTGAAGCCCCGGGTCCACTTGGGGACCATGGTGTCCTTGCAGGTGCCGTCCCAGTCGACGGCGATGCAGGTCGCATGCCGCGCGGGCCAGGCGTCGAAGTCGCCCGAGGCGGGGATGAGGATGTCGGTCATGGCGCTGCCTTTCGTCGCGGCGTTCGGCACGGCCCGTGCGGGTCGTGGCACGTTCTGGTGCACCACACGGCGGGACTTGCCTGCGGCCGCTCAGTCGACAATGGCCTGGTACGCCGCGTGCTTGAAGCGGTCCATCAACTGGCCGAACGGTTCCTTGGGCCGCAGCTGCATCATGATCATGGTGACGCAGTCCTCGGCCGGGTCGATCCAGACCTGGGTGCAGGCTGCGCCGCCCCAGCCGAACTCGCCCACCGAGCCGATCTGCTTCGTCTCGCCCAGCCGCCGGACGACCGACACGCCGAGGCCGAATCCGCGCCGGTTGACGTCCAGCGGCGGGTGCCCGGGCGGCAGGTGGTCCTGGGTCATCAGTTCGACGGTCTTGCGTCCCAGCAGCCGGACGCCGCCCAGCTCCCCGCCGCGCAGCAAGGCCAGGGCGAAGCGCAGGTAGTCCGATGTGGTCGAGACCAGGCCGCCCCCACCGCTCGGCAGCGACGGGCGCTTGAGGAACGGGCTGGCCGCGCCCTTCTCGGCCGGGACGAGTCGCCCGTCGTCGCCCGGCTCGTAGACCCCCGCCAGGCGCTCGGCCTTCTCGGGCGGAACCCAGAAGTCGGTGTCGGCCATGCCCAGGGGGTCGAAGATGCGTTCCTGCAGGAACGCGTCGAACGACCGGCCGGAGATCACCTCGATCAATCGGCCGAGGACGTCGCTGGACGCGCTGTAGTTCCATCGCTCGCCGGGATGGCAGAGAAGCGGCCGCTTGCAGAACTCGGTGATGAACTCCGCGAGCGTCCACCCGTTGCTGCGCGCTTCGTGGATGACCTCATATGACAGCCCGCCGAGGTGGCTCAGCAGGTCGCCGATGGTCACGTCGCGTCGCGGCCGGACGAGTTCCTCTCGCCCGTCGGCGCCTTGGACGGCCACGCGGAGGGCCTTGAACTCCGGGATGAATCGCCACACGGGATCCTTCAGCAGGAACCGCCCCTCCTCCAGCAGCATGAGGGCGGCGACGGTCGTGACGATCTTGGTCATCGAGTAGATGCGGACGATGGCGTCCTCGCGCATCGGCCGACGGGCCTCCAGGTCCGCCTGGCCCGTGCACTCCAGGTGGGCGATGCCGCCACGGCGGGCCACCAGGGTGATGGCTCCGGCGATGCGGCCGTCGTCGACGTAGCGGCCCACGAGTTCGCTGATGCGGGCGAGCCGGTCGGGACTCAGGCCCACAGATGCCGCTTCAACGTGCTCCACGGGCCAGGACGACGCTGTGGTTTTCATCGGAGAGTCGCTCCTTCCTTCCGAGCGCTACGGATCGAACGGCGCGGGGCACGCCGGCCGCTGCGGCCCGAACCGGCCGTACAAGAGCCGCGCCGCCACGTCGAGCGCCGCAGGCATCGGGCTGTAGGTGCAGACGACCGCCGGCCATTCGACCGGCGTGTTGTACGGTAGCGGCGAGTTGGCCACGACGACCACCTTGACCGTGCCGGCCTTCGCCAGCAGCTCGTTGATCAGCTTACGCGTGCTCGCCGTGCTGCGGCCGGAGTAGTGCGTGATGACCAGCGCGTCGAAGTACTGCGCGTAGTCGAAGAGCTTCTCGCGGTCGGTCTCGTCGGGGTCGCTCTTGAGTTCCAGCAGCGACACGTTGCGGCTCTGACGGAGCATGGCCTCCCAGAAGACGCCGGGGTGGACGAAGCGGTCGTTGGCATTGAGGTGCGCCCCGGCCACCTGCTCGGCCACGAGCACCCGCTGGTTCTCCTTGAGCGGCAGCGCGCCGGCCGTGTCGCGGACCACGTGGACGGCTGCCTCGGCGGCGCGGAGTTCCGCGCGGGCCATCGCGTCCGAACGGATCGTCCTGACCGCCTGCTGCGGGTCCCTCACGTAGTTGTCGCCGTACAGGCCGAAATCGACCTTCCAGCGCAGGGTGGTCGCGATCTGCTCGTCGAGCTGGTCCTCGGGAATCTCGCCGCTCTTGGCGGCCTCGAGCACCAGGCGGTACGCCTCGTCGCGAATGGGGCCCGTCTCCTTCATCAGGATGAGGTTGGCCCCGGCCTTGGCGGCCATCAGGCAGCCCTGGGGGATGCCGCCGTACTTCTTGGCGATGGCTCGCATGATCATCGAGTCGGTCGTCGTGATGCCCTTGAAGCCCAGCTTGCCGCGCGTGACGTCCACCGTGATGGCCCGCGAGCAACTGGCGGGGTGCTCGTCGTCCCATGCGGGATAGATCGAGTGGCCGATCATGATCATGGGCAGCAGGTTGTCCGCGGCCAGCTTGCGGTAGGGGTAGAGTTCGGCGTTCCACAGCTCGTCCTCGGAGCGCTCGATGGCCCCGAGGTCGTGGTGGTCGTCGACGTCGGTCGAGCCGCGCCCGGGGTAGTGCTTTCCGCAGCACATGACGCCGGCCTCGGTGAATCCGCGGATGAAGGCGCGGGCCATCTCGGTCACCTGCTCGGGGTCGCCGCCGAAGCTGCGCGTCCCGATGTAGGTCGAGTCGGGGTGCAGGACGACGTCGAGCACCGGCGAATGGATGACGTTGAATCCGACGGCGGCCAGTTGCATGCCGACAGCGCGGGCCGATTTGTAGACCAGTCCGGCGTCGCCGGTGCGCGCCAGGCCCCACTGCGAGGGGAAGAAGTGCACGCCGCCGCGCACGAAGTCGGCGCTGCCGTCGCCCTCCTGGTCCAGGGCCAGGTGCAGCGGCGCGTCGTACGGCCGGTCGGCGGCGATCTGCTTCAGGCGGTTCAGGACGTCGGTGTACTCGTCGATGCCGAGATAGGGCGGTTTGCAGAGCGTGTCCTGGATGTCGCTGAACTGGTCCGCCGGGATGTCGGCCGGGCTCGTCTGGTCGAACGCTTCCCGCTGCTGGCCCGGCCGGGCGTAGTGGCGGAACTGCCGGTAGAACTGCGTCACGCGCAGCCCGCCGCAGTGCATGTCGCGAATCATATGCACGACGTCGGGCGTCACCAGAGAGCCGTAGAAGCTCTGCGTGAAGAGTTGGCCGACCTTCTGCTCCAGCGTCATGCGGCCGAGCGCGTTGTCAACGGCCTTGTACTTGTCTGCCATCACCGGCTCCTTCGGAAGGACACCTACGTCTCAACTCTGACTGCGGAGTCTAGTGCCCGCTGCGCTTGCCGTCAACCGGCATCGGGCGAAGGGAGAAGCCGAAACGCTTGGGGGGTTCCCCGCGCGGTGGTATGGTATAATGAGTTGCTGAGACGATATGCGCAATAGCGGGGAAGGATATGGGGAACAGCCGAGCCGGGAGTTGCATATACTGTGGTGGCCCGCTGAAACGGATCAAGAAGGGCGAGCACGTCATCCCCAAATCGCTTGGCGGCGGGCCCACGTTGGAAACCGTATGCAGCGTTTGCAACGGTGAGTTCTCAAGGCTTGACATGGAGTTGGTGTCGCGCACCCCGCTGCGATTCCTGATCTGGCGACACCTGGGCTGTCCGGACCAAGATGTATGGGATTGGGATGCGGCAAGTGGGGTGGCACTGGAAGCGCACCTCCAGCCCGACTGTGAAGCCCCCAAGCTTTGGCCTCAGGTGGTTTTCCGTGATGATATGGCCACTTTACATTCCGACGATAGCGAGCTACGCTCGCGCGGGATCGAGGTCGGCGTGGGCGAGTTCTTGGCAAGGCTCAAATCTGCGCGCGCTACGCTTCGGAAGAAGACAGGGAGTTCGCGGTGGCGGTGGGAGGCTATCAAAAAACTGCCGCGCGAGTGGCGATACCCGCCGCGTGTTTTCACGAAGCATTTTCTGGGCCAAATAGCGCCGAAATCCACCTTCATCTGCCGATACGAGCCACCTTATGGCAGAGGCAAGATTTTAAAGATGGTGGATGGCTGGGAGCCGCTCAAGAACCGGTACGAGTGTCGCACCACGTTGGGCACGAGCACACCCGAGACCCGCATGGGCTTCTCCCCGCGCCTCGTTACCCGCGCACTCGTGAAGATAGCGCTGAACACGTTGGCGCATTGCTGCAAGGTCACACGGGTCAACAAGGACACGTTTCCCGAGGCCATTGCTTACGCGCGCTATGACGAAGGTGTGAGGCGGGGCGAACGCGAAGGTTGTTTCGCGCTCAACCAAGATCTGGCGTCCCTTGACTGCCCGCCAGGAAGCCACAAGCTGTGCCTCACGTACGACAAAGCGTGGCGGTGTGAATTTCTGTTTTTCGGCGGGGAGATGGCCGCGGTTGTCGCGTTCCCTGGACCTTCCTATGAACCGTGGTGCCAGATGGAGGTGACAGCCCCTTTGAGATCCAAGGATTGGAGTTCAAGGGAATCCCCGATTATCGTGCCGAGGACTGTGCGCGTCACCTGGACAGAGTGGCAGAGCGTAATCCCTTCTTGGCCAGTCTGCAACTTCTCAAGCCAAGTGACTTTGCAGCAACGTACACGAGAAGGTTAAGGCGCACAGCATGCCCGCAGACGGGCGGACCCTACTGTGCCTCCCACGGCTGGGGGCGCTTCTTGCGCTTGGGCGTGAACGTGCCGTAGATGAGGTCCGCCACCACCTTGAGCACAGGCGGCATCACGCCGTAGCTCGCCACGACCGTCGGCCACGCCTCGGGCAGTTCGTATGGCAACGGGTTGCTGGCCACCACGATGACCTGTTTCCCGGCCGCCAGGCACTTCTCGACCAGCGGGGCCGAGCCCAGGGCGTGGCGGTCCTTGTACCACGTCAGGATGAGGGTGTCGTAGAACTCGAGGTAGCCATCCAGCTTCTCGGCGTCCTCGTCGGAGGGGTTGACCTCGACCTCCAGCAGCGAGACGTTCTGGGTGTGGCGGCAGAGCTGTTCCCAGAAGATGCCCGGATGGACCCAGTGGTCGTTGGTCCTGAGGTGCGGCGGCGGCACCTGCTCCACAAGGAGAGCCCGCGTGTCGGGCGCCAGCGGCAGAAGCCCCGCGCGGTCGCGGATCACGTGGACGGCCTCCTCGGCGGTGCGGACCTCGATGCGCTCCAGCCGTTTGGAGCGGACCACGCGCTCGGCCTTCTTCGGATCGTGCCGGTAGGCGTCGCCGAAGAGGCCCGCGTCGACCTTGGTCCGCAGGTTGCGGATCACCAGCGAGTCGATGTAGTCCTCCGTGAGTTCGCCACTGCGAACGGCTTCGAGCACCAGGCGGTATGACTCCTCTCGGATGGGCCCGCACTCTTTCATCAGCACGGCGCTGGCGCCGGCCTTGATGGCCGCCAGGCACCCCCCCGCCACGCCGTACTTCTTCTGGATGGCTCCCATGATCATCGAGTCGGTGCAGATCATGCCTTTGAACGCGAGCTTCTCGTGGATGATCCCGGTGATGACCTTCCTCGAGACGCTGGCGATGTCGTCCGGGTCCCAGGCGGGGTAGATGGAGTGGCCGACCATGATAGCCCGGAGCCCCTCGGGGATCATCGCGCGGTAGGGGGCGAGGTCCTCTTCCCACAGGGCCTCGGCCGACTTGTCGATGGCCCCGACGTCGTGGTGGGCGTCGACGGCGGTGGCGCCGCGGCCGGGGAAGTGTTTGGCTGCCGCGATGAGCCCCCCTTCGTGGTAGCCGGTCATGGCGGCGACGGCCATGCGGCAGGCGGTCTTGACGTCGGTGCCGAAGCTCCGCGTCCGTATGTACGTGGCATGGGGGTCGAACACGATGTCCACCACGGGCGAATTGATGAGGTTGAAGCCGATGGCCGACAGTTGCGTGGCCACGGCCTTGGCCACGTCGTGCACCAGCCGCGCGTTGCCGCACCTGGCATAGCCGAACTGCGCGGGGAAGTACCGGATGCCGCCGCGGCAGCAGTCGAAGCTCCCGCCGCCCTCCTGGTCGAGCATCATATGGAGCGGGATGTCGTACGGCCGGTCGGCCGCCACCTCCTTCAGTTGCCGGAGCAACTCGGCGTACTGCCCGACGGTAAGGTACGGCGACGTGCACAGCATGTCTTTGCGGTCGTCGAGCAGGTTGGGCGTGATCTCCCTCGGCGAGAGCTTGTCGAACGCCTCCTGCTTCTCGCCCGCGCGGGCGTAGCGCCGGAAACCGCGGAAATATTGCGTGATCCGCAGGCCCCCGCAGTGAAGCTCCTTGATCGTCCGGATGGCGTCCGGCACCAGGAGCGAGCCGTAGAAGGCCTGCGTGAAGAGTTGGCCGACCTTCTGCTCCAGCGTGAGCCGCCCCATGAGCTTGTCGACCACGGCATACTTGTCTTCCATCGGTTCGATCTCCTGCCGCTGTGGGGGCGGGGCGTATCCCCACCCGCATGGGAATCGTGCAAGGCCGCTTCCCGGCGCGGCATTGCAGTCACGGTTCGACGGTCCGGTCGGCTCGGACCGATTCGACGATGGCCTCGGCGATGCGGACGTCCCACACGGCGTCGCCCGGCGGGTTGCGGCAGGGCATGTCGCCGCCGGCCTCGCCGGACACCGCGTCCAGGAACGCCGCCGCCTGCCGATCGAACGCCTCGGCCGGCTCGCCGAACGTCTCCCGCCGGCCCGTCGCCCCGGTGCCCGTCTCCGCGCCCGGTTCGTAGACGGTCATCGTCTCGGCCCGGTCCTCCCACGGTGCCAGCTCGAGCGCCGCCAGCGTGCCGATGACGGTGACGCTCCAGCCGGGCACCCCGCCGGGCCGCACGAAACCGGCCGTGGCACTGTAAAGCACGTCGCCGGGCAGCACAAGGTTGGCGATGCAGGTTTCCTCGCGGACCGCTTCGGGGCCCGTCTCCTGCGCGCGGTTGGCGAAGGCCGACACTCGTAGCGGGTTGCCGAGGAGCCACCGCACGGGGTTGATGAAGCAGTAGGTCATGTGCGTCAGCGGCATGCCACCGCTGGCCCGCTGGTTGTAGTACCACGTCGCGGGGTCGCCGGCCCAGAGGGCGATGCTGCGGACCGCGACGGGGCGGCCCAGGCGGCCGTCGTGGATGCACTGCCTGGCGGCCTCCCACATGCGGCTGTAGCGGGCCTGGTATCCCGCCTCGACCACCCGTTGGTGTGCTGCGGCCAGGCGGCGGATCTCGTCGGCTGCCCGCGAGGTCGTCGCGGGCACCCCGCCGATCAGGACGTGCAGCCCCTGGCCGAGCGCCCAGAGGACCGCCGCGTCCTGGACCGCGTGCGGGACCTCGACCAGGACGGCGTCGGGCTCGGCGTCGAGCAACGTCGTGTACTCCTCGACGCAGCAGGTGCAGCCGACCTCCGCGCCGAACCTCTGTGCCGACTCGCGCCGCCGCGCGGCCACGGCGCAGACCTGCGCCCGGCCGTCGGCCAGCAGGGCCGCGGTCCGCACGCGGGCCATGTGCCCGGCCCCGATCACGGCGATGCGCGTCATGCCCCGGCCTCCTGCCCGGGCCGCTTGCGGTACAGGCCTTCGGCGCGGCGCTGCTCGGCCTGGGGGCTCAGGTGCGTGCCGTCGACCACGCGGGTGAACCCCTTACGGGCGAGCATCAGCCGGATGTCCGCCAGGTGCGGGCACGGCGGGTAGTGGCCGCTCTCGAACGTCATGCACGACGACAGGTGCACCGCCACCTGTTCCAGAGGGATGCCGCGCTTCTGCATGAACCGCTTCACCTGGTGCGCGAGCCGCCCCACGCGCCGGCCCGGACAGCCCCCGCACGGGAATGGCACGTAGTAGCGCACCTCGTCGCCGTACTGGGCGAACAGGTTCTCGCGGTCGGCGAACTCCATGGCGCACTGAATGCCGGTGCACCGTTCGTGGGCCACCTCGCACTGGATCACCGCCACGCACGTGGTCTTCGTTGCGTCGGTCATCGTTCACACGGCCTTTCCGGCGTCATGCGCCGAGAATCTCGCGGACGGCCGCCGCGTTGGCGGCGATCTCGTCGCGCTCTTTGTTCCACATGCCCACGCACGCGGCGTCCGCGGGCTTGATCTCCCGGAAGACCTCGCGCAGGGTGTCGCGCGTCTCTTGCGGTTTGCGGCTCAGGCGCCCGCAGGCCATGACCTTGAAGGCGATGCACGGTTTCGGCGTCGAGCGCATGAACGCGTACGCCGCCGCCCGGTCCGCGTGGTCGAAGCGCTCCTCGTAGAACCGGCCTCCCACGATGGGGCTGTGCCGCTCCTGCCTGGAGAGGTCGTACATCGACACCATGTAGAAATCAACCGGCCAGCCGCGCTCCTCGGCGTAGGCCAGCCACCGCGTGCTGTGCGAGCAGAGGCCCGCAGGCACGCCCAGTTCGTCGCGAATGAAGGCCAGGTATTCCCGAGCGCCGTCGGGGCGGCCGGGCTTGAAGAACCGGTTGTCGAGCGACGACCCGTGCAAGTAGATCGCGATGGCCCCCGCATCGGCGATCTGGCGGAGGTTGAGCTTCCAGTCGGCCACTTCGCCGGCCAGTTGCCCGATCCAGTTGACCGTGCCTCCCTCGAGGCGGTACTCCGTGAGCATGCGGCGGATGTGACGGTCGCCGCGCGACAGGAACGTGTTGACGCCCGCGCGCTCGCACTCGCGCAGGTGCTCCTTCACGCGGGCGGTGGTAAAGTACTCGACCATCTCGCGGTCGCGCTCGGGCGACTGGTGGCTCACGCCCGAGACGGGGTTCCCGCCCAGGATGAGCCGCGACACCTCGGCCGTGCCGATGCGGACCGTCGGCAGCAGCGCGCCAGGCGTTTCAGGATTGCCAGGTTCCATTCACCATCCTTCACCGCGAGCGCCGAGCGCTGCGGCCTTATTCGTGTGGCACCTCACTGCCCTGCCGCGGAATCGTGTACCGGTGCACGGCGTAGGGGGCGAACTCGTCGGTGAACTCCCCCCAGACCGACGGGGCCTTCGGGCGGTGCAGGAGCTTCATCGGCACCGTGCGGCCCTCGAAGAGCACCTCGACGTCGCCGCCCGAACCGCTCACGCCGCTGACGACGAACGTGGCCTTCTCCGGCTTGCGGTACATGTTCACCGCGAAGACGTACACGGCGTCCTTGGTGACCTTTACCAGGACGTCCACGCGGCCGCCCATCGCGGTCTTGACCGACGCCTGCCCGTTGAAGCTCGGCGAGTTGAGCACCGGCGCGAGCGCGTGGATCTCGCCCGTGGTCCTGGTCAGGGCCGCGCGCATCTCGGGGTCGATGCGGCCCCAGGTGGACTTCTGGTACCACGAGTGGCAGAACAGCGTGAGCCCGCGGGCCCCGTGGACGATGGCCATCCACATCTGCGTCTTGACCTCGTCGGGCGTCGGCGCGCGGCTGTCCGCGACGTTCTCCTGCGTGAACCGGTTGACCTCCAGGATGAACCACAGGGGTTTCTCGCCGCCGGTCCACTTCGTCAGACGGTCCATGCCCTTGGCCACCATGTGGAGCCGGTCCGGCCCGTCGGCCCCCAGGCTGTTGCACGGGTAGATGTCGTAGCTCACCACGTCGGCCAGCGAGCAGTACTTCGGGTAGTCGGCGTCCTTGAGGCCCCGGCCGATCCATCGCTCGTCGGCGACGCCGCAACTCAGGTTCATGAACAGCGGCTTCGCGGGCGACAGAGCCCGGACCTTGGCGAGGATGACGGCCAACTCGTCGTAGCTCACGGCCGGGACGCCCTGGTTCGACTGGTCCGGCTCGTCGGCGACGTGCCAGCCGAGCGTCGCGGGGTGTTCGTGCAGACGGGCCTCCGCCGATTCGGCGCTGTAGCCGATGATGCCGTACATGCCCTCCTTGTGAAGCGCGTCGAGCCACGTCTTCCCGCGCGGATTGGGGTAAGAGTCCACGCCGCCGTAGTAGACGTTGACGCCCATCTTCTTGTAGTCGGCCGGCACGGTGCTCCCGGCGGGCTGGAGCCACACGCCGATGGGGAAGAAACTGGGATCGTCCAGGGGGCTCGGCGCGAAGGTCGGTTTCGGCAGCTTCGAGACGTCGAGTTCGATGAGCGGCTTCGCCGGCCCGACCAGAAGGTACCTCTCCTTGGGCACGTTCAGCATCAAGGAACCGACAATCTCCAGCGTGAACTCGTCGCCGGCCTTGAGGTCCGCCGGCAGCTTCGGTTGCGCGCTGAGCCTTGCGCCGGGCTTCAGCGTGCCCTGGATCACCTGGGGAGGCCGCGCGCCGCTGCCCGGAAAGGCGAGTTTCAGCGCCACCGCTTCCTCGTGGTCGCCGATGTTCTTCACGCCTAGGCCGTCGAAGACCAGTGTGCGGTCGTCGAAGACCAGGTCGGGGTACTCACGTGGCTTGTTGAACCCGCCTTGGAAGCTGGAAACCTCGACCGGCTCGGTCCACTTCTCGCGATTGAGGCCGAACGACCACACGGTGGTCGGCTTCAGCTCCACGCCGAACGCCGCGATGGGAATGGCTGCCTCGACGGTCCAGGCCCTGGCCTCGCGCCCGGTCTTGACGTCGAGCTTGACCTCCGGGCCGGCGGTCGCCTCGTCCCACTCGTCGGGCACCCACGTGCGGCCCTCGAACTTCCCGTCGCAGTCGATGATGAAGTGCGTGAAGAACCTGGCCTTCTTCTCGGGCACGATGAACAGTTCCAGGCAGTCGTTCCGCCAGAGGGCCTCGTTCTTCGCGACCAGCTTGGCCGGCGAGTCGTCGAAGCACCGGGCGGCCAGGTAGAAGTACCGCTCGTCGCGGCACAGCCAGCTTTGAGTCTGGTAGTTGACGCCGGCGGTCTTGTACGAGAACCCGCGCAGCGGCTGGGCGCGGCGTGCCCACACGGCGTCGCCCAGCTTGCCGTCGATCGTCGGCGCCTCGGTGACCAGCGGGCAGGCCAGCACGCCTTCGAGTCGCGTCGGCACCGGCGCGTCGTCCGCCGCCCGGATGGTGCCATTTATCGCGACAACCGACACCACCAGCGCAATCGCAACGCGTTTCATGTCCGGTCCTCCTTCGTAGGGACACGGCCGGCCCCAGAGCTTGTCGAGGGGGCGGCCTGCCGGCGATACACGAGTCTGCGACATGGCCCAAGCCGCCTCACCAGCCTACCGCGGCGCACGGCCCTTGGCAAGCGCTCACGGGGGTCGCCCGAGGGCGCGTGGCCTCCTGCCCGTCATGGAAACCGGACGCGCTGGCCGGCGCGGAGGTCGGCCTCGCTGTAGAGCGTGCCGCGCCAGACGGCTCCGCGGCGCCGCTTGCCGAGGATGGCGGTGCGCACCATCAGGGCCGACGCCAGCGGTGCCGTCAGCGGGCCCAACAGCATCGAAAGCACTCCGGTGCCGGCCCAGCGGCGCAGGAGCACGACCGTCGCCAGGTAAGCCGCCGTCGCCGCCAGGCCGGCGTATCCCACCGGCCGCAGCTCGGGCCACAGAAGTGCCAGCGGCGCCACAAACGGCGCCAGCTCCAGCGCGAGCGTCACCGCGGCGAGCACCAGCGACCGCACGATGCTGAACCGGCAGACCGGCCCGTAGCCCTTCTCGGCGTTGCGGGCCATCCGCCCGAGCGACGTCTGCCATTGGAGGCCCACCAGGCCGAATGCCGAGGCGACCTCGGAGCGCTTGCCGGCCCGCTTCATCACGAGGCCCAGGCCCACGTCGTCGCCCACCTCCATGCGGAGCCACTCGAACCCCTCGGTCTCGTCCAGGGCCGCGCGGCGAACGAGGTTGAACGCCCCGATGCCCATGAATGCACGCGAGCGGGCGTCGCGGACGGCCCACGGGCGCATCGAGGCGACCAGTTGCCGCACGAACGCCGACACCGCGGCGTCCACCACGAGCGACGCCTGATGAACCGACGGGAACGCCGCCAGATGGTCGAGCCCGCCGTCGAGCGCATGGGCCACGGCCGTGCGCAGGGTCCCGCGCGCGACGTGCACGTCGGCGTCGGTGAAGAGCGCCCATTGGCCGTCCGAGGCGTCGAGGCCCTGCCGCAGCGCGTTGACCTTGCCGAGCCAGCCGGCGGGGAGCTCCGCGACGTGGATCGCGCGGACGCGGCCGTCCTCGGAGGCCAGGCGGTCGATGACGGCGCCCGTCGCGTCGGCCGACCGGTCGTCCACGAAGACGATTTCCAGGTTCGGATAGTCTTCAGCCAGGAGCGACCGGGCTGCCGCCTCGATGGTATCGGCCTCGTCGCGCGCGGGCACGACCACCGACAGCGGGGGCCACGCCACGGGCGCGGGCGGGTCGAGGTCCCCCAGGCGTGGCAGTCCCCGCAACGTCCGCCACAGGGCGTACGCCTGCCAGAGCCAGTATGCTAGGGCTGCCGCGACGTAGACCGCAAGGAGCACCAGGAGGATGGGCATGGGAGCGAGGCCCCTTGCTCTTCGCCGCCGTTTCGATGGACCAGCCCGCCGCCGCTCCTGCGGGCTCTGACAAGCCGCTAAGGAAGTAGCATGGGGATCCTGCCCACGAGTCGCACGGCCCCGACGCGTTGGGGCTGCGCTGTTCGACGGAAACAGGGGCAGGATGCCCCTGGTACTCACGGGCAAGATGCCCGTGCCACGGTACAGCGCCGCTTTTGCGGCCTGCTAAGGCTGCCCGCCGGGGCGGCATGGCGCCCGGGCTACTTCGCCAGCATCTTGGCCAGCATCTCGCGCGTCGGCGTGACGTCCGGGCCGTGCACGGCCAGGTAGTCCAGGTTCACGCCGCGCCCGTTCGTGTTCGTCAGGCGCAACACGTTTTTACCCTTGCGGAGTTTCACGAGCAGCGGGTGGTCGGCCACGGGATTCGGCGCCGTGTAGAGTTGCCAGTCGTCCGACCCGTTGGCCCACCCGCCCGTGGTCGGCACGACGATCGGGGCGAAGGGTTCCTGGACCTGGCCGGCGACCTTGATCTCGCGCTCGCACAGGGCCAGCGCCGTGCAGTAGCAGAGCGTCAGGTTGTAGTATCCTTCGGCGGGCACGTCGAAGGTGTACTCGAGCCAGTGGCCGACGCCGTCCCAACTGGCGAACGCCTTGCCGACCGAGGCGCGCTTGTTGTCGGCGATGCGGACCTCGCC
>Ga0272444_10001675_pt1 | contig 21159 bp, 14 predicted proteins | sample SSMForm13_FD_201033 | JGI IMG/M metagenome (GOLD analysis project Ga0272444, IMG submission 201033) | Marine sediment archaeal communities from Little Sippewissett salt marsh, Falmouth, MA, United States - SSM-Form-13 | ecosystem: Environmental > Aquatic > Marine > Wetlands > Sediment ...
GACATGCGCCCGGCCGGGCTGCAGAGCGAGACTCTGGCGGTAGAGCTCGACCGCCCGGTCGGTCGAGTCCGCCCGGAGGTAGGCCAGGGCCAGGTGATCGACGATCTCGGCTCGCTCCGGCGCCAGTTGCCGGGCCGCCCGGCAGGACTCAATCGCCTGCCGATAGCGGCCCTGATGAAGATACACCTGCCCCAGTGCCAGATGTGACCCGTAGAAGGTGGAATCCATCAGCACGGCTATTCCGGCCTGCCTCAGGGCCGCATCGAACTCCCCCCTGCGGGCCAGCTCCCAGGCCAGATTTCCCCGGGCCGCGACCAGATTTTGAAACAACTCCCTGAGGAGGAAATCCTCCCGCAGACGCCGGCGGTCCGGACGATCCCAGGAATACTCCTCCCAGACCTGCAACAATGCCTCCGTCTCGACCGGCTCCTGCCGGAGCTGATAGAGAATGCCCCGGCCGTAAGGGTGCCACCCGGGGATGTCCGGGAGCTCCCCGGGCATCGTTCCATAGAGCGGGCGCCGTCGGGGATCGGCCGGCACGGGCGGGGGCTGAAGCCATCGAAAGATATCGCCCGAACCGGAATGTTTCAGGCTGACATCGGGCCTGAAGCCCTCCACAATGCGGGCGTAGGCAACGGCAAAGGTGGGCGTATCGCGGCCGGTGAACAGGATCGCCCGCGGCTCCAGAGTGGTCAGCAGACTCCGGCCCAGCCGGGCCACCATCCGCTCCCGGCTATGGTCGCCGGCTGAGATACTGTGCCGGACGGGAAAAATGGCCAGCAGAGGGATGAGACAGCCCAGGATCCACCCCGGCCAGCGAACCGCAGGCCGTCCGCCCGAATTCGCCCAGACCATCAGCCGTTCGGCCATCCAGGCCGCTCCCAGTCCCAGCCAGAGGGCCATCACGGCAAAGGCCGGGATGAAGAAAACCCGCACCAGATACAGTTCCCGCTGGGTGTCTTGAAAATTCAACAGACCGATGATGCCCAATCCCGTGGTCCCGAACAAGATCAGGGTAAAGACGCCCCAGTCCCGCATCCGTCGAAACAGGACGACCAGGCCGACCAGAGATAGAAACGGCCAGCCGCGGCCCATCTGCCGGGCGCACAGACCGGCCCAGGCCAACAGCTGCTTTCCCAGCAGGGTCAGGGACCGGGGATGTTTGCTCAGGCTGCCGTAAGAGGCCCGGGTGATATGAGCCAGCAGGTTTTCCGCGCCCGTCGGGTGTCCCCAGTCCAGGGGCGGTCTGCCCAGAGCCCGGAGGGGCAGATAGAGCTGAGGTGTCAAGCCCAGAATCATCAGTCCCAGCATCAGGAGGGGAATTTTGCGGTTTTCAAAGAGCCGGTCGCGATGCCACAGCAGAAAGATCAGAAAGGCCGGAGCCGCCAGCAGCGCCCCGGGATGATGGCTCAGGCTGAGGCCATAGATAAAGGCGAATAAAAGAAGAAAACGCCCCTCCCCGTGACCCTGCCACCACAGCAGAGAGGCCGTACAGAGCAGCAGGAACAGCAGATGGAGCCCATAGACCTCGGCGATCACGGCCTGGGTCCACAGGGTCCGGGAAAATGCGCAGGTCAGAGCGGCCAGCAAAGCGGCGCCCTCGATCCAGGGACCGCCGGAAACGGATCGATCCGCGGCCCGGCGGTAAAACCGGACCAGCAGCTCCCTGGCCAGCAGGAAGACCAGACCGGCGCACAGCAGGGCGCACAGGCTTGAAAAGAAATTCAGCCGACGAGCCACACCGCCCATCGGCAACAGAGAAAAAAGCCGGCCCAGCAAACAGTATATCGAGTATCCCGGGGGATGAACGATGCCCAGACAGTAAGCCCCGGTGACCAATTCGCCGCTGTCTCCGGAGTAAATGGTCGGGCACAGGGTGCGCAGATAGACCACCAGGGGGATCAGCACGGCCAGGGCCCCCCAGATAAAAACGCCCCCCCCGGCGCCAGTCTCGTCATGGACAGTTTGTTTCATCGATGGCACCATCACAACCCGCGGGTTACGCTTCGGCCATCTGAACCGCTCGCTGAACAACCTCCTCCATCGAATCGACCGCCGTGAGATCGGCCCCCAGGAGAATCTCTTTGGCCTGCTCCGCATTGGTGCCGGTCAGGCGGATAACCATGGGCAGATGTACGTCCATCTCCCCTATGGCCGCGATCAGCCCGTTGGCCACGTCATCGCACCGGGTGATACCTCCGAAAATATTGAACAGGATCACTTTGACGTTGCTATCCCGGAGCAGGATATCCATGGCCGTTTTGACCTTCTGTGGGCTGGAGCTGCCGCCGATGTCCAGGAAATTGGCGGGCTCGCCTCCATAGTGCTTGATCAGGTCCATGGTGCCCATGGCCAGGCCGGCTCCGTTGACGATGCACCCCACCGCTCCATCCAGCTTGACGTAACTGAGGCCTTCCTCTCTGGCCTGCAGTTCCTCGGGAATCTCGGCTTGGGGATCTCTCATCCGGGCGATGCGCGGCTGGCGGTAGAGGGCATTATCGTCCACGTTGAATTTGGCGTCCAGGGCCACCACCTGACCGTCGCCGGTGACCACCAGAGGATTGATCTCCATCAGGCTGGCATCGCATTCCCAGAAGGCCCGGTACAGTTGCTGCAGAATCCTGGCCGCCTGCAGAGCCACGCCGGCATCATCGTAGATGCGGAAAGCCAGATCTCTGGCCTGATGGGCCTGCAAACCGAACAGGGGATCCACGGTGAGTTTGTGGATTTTCTCGGGCGTTTCCCGGGCCACCTCCTCGATGTCCACGCCGCCGGCCGCGCTGACCATGACGACGGGGACCTGATTGGCTCGATCCACGATGACGCCCAAATAGGCCTCACTCTCGATATCCAGCGCCTTATAGATGAGAACCTTGCGGACCTCCAGGCCCTTGATCTTCATGCCCAGTATCTTCTCGCCCAGCTCGCCGGCCTGATCCACCGTCCGGGCCAATTTGATTCCGCCGGCTTTGCCCCGGCCGCCGACATGGACCTGTGCTTTGACCATCACCGGCGGACCGATCCGGGCGGCGATCTCCCTGACCTGCGCGGGAGTGTCGGCCACCTGTCCCGGAGGAATCGGGATACCATAATCGGCGAAAATCTCCTTGGCCTGGTACTCGTGGACCTTCATCGTTTTCCTCTCCTCTGGGAACCTGGGTCTGGAATCTCCAGCCCGAGAGCCCTTCATTTAGATCAACCGTCATCGGCCGCCGGTCAGGCGCCGAAAAAATCGCCCAGGACTCCGGTCAGATCGGGTTGCCCGATCTCCTCCAGCTCGTAGCGCACGCGGACATGGGGCTGCTCGATCTTCAGGATCCGGGTCAGATCGATGGGTGTTCCCAGAACCACCGCATCGCAGGGAACCGCGGCGATGGTCTTCTCCAGATCGGAAACCTGCCTGGCGCCATACCCCATGGCCGGGAGAAGATGTCCGATGTCGGGATAGGTGCGATAGGTGTCCTTCAGAGACCCCTTGAGATAGGGCCGGGGATCGATGATCTCGGCGGCGCCATACTTGCGCGCAGCCACGGTCCCGGCTCCATATTCCATGCCGCCGTGCGTCAGCGTGGGACCGTCTTCCACCACCAGCACCCGCTTCCCCTCGATGATCTCGGGCTTCTCTACGGTGACGGGAGAATTGGCATTGATCATGACGGCTGATGGATTGATCTGGTGAGCGTTGTGTTTGACGATCTCGATGTCCTCGGGCCGGGCCGTATCCTGTTTGTTGACCACGATCACATCGGCCATGCTGAGGCAGGTGTGACCGGGATAGAAACCCAGCTCATGTCCCGGGCGATGGGGATCGACCAGAACGATGAACAGGTCCGGGCGGTAGAACGGGAAATCGTTGTTGCCGCCGTCCCAGACGATGACATCGGCCTCCTGCTCGGCTTGCTCCAGAACCAGACCATAGTCCACCCCGGCATAGACCACATTGCCGCGATCGATATGAGGTTCATATTCCTCCCGCTCCTCCACGGTGCAACGGTGGCGGTCCAGATCCTGGTAGGTGGCAAACCGCTGTACCTTTTGCTCGGCGAGATCGCCGTAGGGCATGGGATGCCGGATGACGACCGCCCTTTTGCCCATCTCCTTGAGGATCTCCAGTACCCGCCGGGTGGTCTGACTCTTGCCGCATCCGGTGCGCACCGCCCCGATGGCGATAACCGGCCGGGAGCTCTTTATCATGGTGGGACCCACACCCAGGAGGACAAAGTCGGTTCCCCAGGAATTGACCCGGTTGGCCTCATACATGACATAGTGGTGCGAGACGTCGCTGTAGGAGAAGACGACCTGTTGAACACCCTGCTCCTCGATGATCCTTTTGAGATCCTCCTCCGCCAGTATGGAGATACCTTCCGGATACAGCTTTCCGGACAGCTCAGGAGGATACCGGCGGCCCTCTATATCAGGGATCTGGGCGGCGGTAAAAGCCACCACCCGGTATCGTTCATCGTCCCGGAATCGGACATTGAAATTGTGAAAATCACGCCCGGCGGCGCCCATGATGACCACGCTGATCTTTTCTTTTGCCATCGAAAAACCTCATGTGGGAGTGAAACTACCCGGTGAACTCGGAAATGGACTTGGCCTGGGTATACAGCAGCAGATAATCCCGGCCGCCGGCCTTGGAATCGGTGCCCGACATGTTAAATCCTCCGAAGGGATGTCCGCCCACCAGAGCTCCCGTGCATTTACGGTTGATGTAGAGGTTCCCGCAGTGGAAGATATTCTTGGCCTTTTCGATCTTGTCCCGGTTGTCGCTGTATACCGCACCCGTCAGACCGTACTCGGTGTTGTTGGCAATCTCCAGAGCGTGATTGAAATCTCTGGCTTTGATGACGGCCAGAACCGGTCCGAAGATCTCCTCCCGGGCGATGCGAGCCTGCGGATCAAGGTCGGCGATGATGGTCGGCTGGATATAAAATCCGCCCTCCCCGGCCGGTTCCCCTCCGGTGATCAGCCGGCCTTCTTTCTTTCCGATCTCGATGTACCCCATGATCGAGTCCATGGCCCGCTGATTGATCACCGGGCCCATGTAATTCTTCTGATCGCTGACGTCACCCACCGTAATGGTCGCGGTCTTTTCTGTCAGCAGCTCCAGGAACCGATCATACACGCTTTCCAGGACGATGGCCCGGGAGCAGGCGGAGCACTTCTGCCCCTGGAAGCCGAAGGCGGCCGCCTTGACACCCTCGGCCGCCCTTTCCAGATCGGTCTCCCGGTCCACAATGATGGCATCCTTCCCGCCCATCTCGGCGATCACCCGTTTGATCCAGATCTGTCCGGGAGCCGTTTTGGCCGCCAGTTCCACGATTCCCAGGCCGACGGCCTTGGAGCCGGTGAAGGAGATGAAGCGGGTCTGGGGATGTCCCACCAGGGTATCGCCGATGGCCGCTCCGCTGCCGGTGACGAAATTCACCACGCCCGGCGGCAGGCCGGCCTCCGCCATGATTTCCATGAACTGGTATCCCATGGCCGGCGAGTCGCTGGATGGCTTCAGCACCACGGTATTGCCCGCCACCAGAGCGGCAGACGTCATGCCCGTGAGGATGGCCAGGGGAAAATTCCACGGGGGAATGACCACGCCCAGGCCCAGCGGGATATAGACCAGCTCGTTTTTCTCCCCGGGAACCTTGGTGAGGGGTTGTTCACCTGCCAACCGGATCATCTCCCGGCCGTAGAACTCGAGAAAATCGATGGCCTCGGCCACATCGGCATCGGCCTCCAGCCAGTTCTTCCCTTCCTCCAGAATCATCCAGGCATTCAGTTCCATTCGGCGCCGGCGCATGGCCGCGGCGGCCCGGAACAGATACTCGGCCCGCTCGGCCGGATCGACCCGGTGCCAGCTCTGAAAGGTCTCCCGGGCGGTTTGAATGGCCCGCTGTGCCTCCGCAGCGGAAGCCTTTTGGAAGACGCCCACCACCTGATCCTTGCGGGAGGGATTGATGGAATTGAACTGCTCGGCCGTCTTCACCTTTTCCGAACCGATGATGAGATCGAACTCACGACCCAGCCCACCGCCAATGGTGTCTAAAGCGGCCAGCAGTTCGCGCTGGTTCTCTTTTTGGGTGAAATCGGTATAGGGTTCATTCTTGAACTCGGAGAGCATGGTTAACCTCCCTATCACGATGCGGATCGGACCGATCGATAAGATTCAAAAAACCGGTTGGCATCGGACGGATCGAGCAAAAGCCCGTCCCCCGACAGGCCTTGTGAATTATTTCACACATCAGATAATATAGAAAAAGGCCGCACCCAAGTCAACACCATTCTGGCGTCCTTCTGGCGGCATTTTCGCATTCGCAAGTTTTTTATAAATAACTATACTATAATGTTTTACGAACCATAAAACTCTTTCGAAGTGGCTTCCGAGGTCGCTCGCGCAGACGGCTTCGCAGACGGCTTCGCAGACGGCTTCACAGACGGCTTCACAGACGGCTTCACAGACGGCCTCATGACGGCTTCCGAGAGGATGATTTCTCTCTGAAATCGACCAGCTCCTTAGCCATCCGGGCGATGTGCTCCCCGCTGACCTCGAACTCCTTGACCAGCTCCCAGGGCTGTCCGGATTCTCCAAAGCGATCCTTGACACCGACCATGCCCATCAGGATCGGTCGACCGTAGAGTTCCCGCGATTGGGCGATGGCGGCGCTGACCCAGTTGCCGAAACCACCCACCTGATGCTCCTCGGCGGTGATCACCAGGCCGGTGTCCCCGGCGGCCTGGACGATGGCCTCCCGGTCCAGCGGCTTGACGGTGTGCATGTCCACCACCCGTGTCTCCAGGCCGAAGTCCTCCTTGAGTATATAAGCGGCCCGCATGGCCTCGGGAACGGACGGGCCGCAGGCGATGATGGTCAACTCCTCGTTCTCCGACCGGTATTCCGATGCCAGGAACCACTCGAAAGCATCGCTGAAGCGGTCCTGCAATCCCCTGTATCGGACCACATTGGCCTTGCCCCACCGGTACGGCGTCTGCGGGGTGGTCACCACCGGCGTGGCCTCTCTGGCGAAACGGACATACTTGGGGCCCTCGTGATGCAACAGCAGATGCTCACAGGCCAGGCGAGTTTGAGCGGCATCACAGGGCACCTCCACCACCATGTTCGGCAAACCGCACATCTGGAACAACTCCTCCAGGGCCTGATGAGTGGCCCCGTCGGGGCCCACCGAGACGCCGCCGTGGGCGCCGGCGATGAAGACGTTGAACTCCCCATAGCAGACGGTCGTTCGAAGCTGGTCCAGGTTGCGTCCGGAGGCGAACACACCGTAGGTGCCGAACACGGGCAGCTTTCCCTCCTTGGCCAGCCCGGCGGCCACCGCCGTGGCGCTCTGCTCGGCGATGCCCATGTTCAGAAAGCGCTCTTTCCTTTCGGGGTGCTTTTCATAGAACTGGCTGATGGTGATGGAACCGGAGATATCGGCCCCCAGACAGACGATACGCTGATCATCTCCCAGTTCATCCAGGGTTCGTCCAAAGCCCTTGCGGGTCGGATCCATCTCCGACTTCATGTGCTTCTCGTGGTTCCAGAAGTAATTGCGGCTGAATTTGGGCATCTTGGCGTCGAGCTTTTTATCCGCCTCGTCTTGGCAGTCTTCGGCCATCTTGTCCAGGGCGGCCGGATCCAGCTCCCCGGACACGCCCAGCTGCTCGAGGGCATCATCGCGCTGTTCACAGACCGGCGACTTACCGTGCCATCCGGCCACATCCTCCATAAAATTTACGCCCTGTCCCTTGGTGGTATGGAACACAATGACGGTGGGCTGCCCGCGATGGCCTTTGGCCTTCTCGAGCGCTGCCAGGATCTCCTTCATGTCGTGGCCATCGGCCTCGATCACGTTCCAGTTGAAGGCTTTATATTTATCGACGATGGGGTCGATGTTCATCACCTCCTCGACCCAGCCGTCGATCTGGAGACGATTCTTATCCAGAATATTCACCAGGTTGTCCAGCCGGTAATGGCCGGCCTCCATGACCGCCTCCCAGATCTGTCCCTCCTGATGCTCCCCATCCCCGGTCAGGGCGTACACGGTGTAGTCCTTTTTATCCAGCCGGCCGGCCAGGGCGATGCCCACGGCGATGCTCAGGCCCTGACCCAGAGATCCGGTGGAAGCCTCCACGCCGGGCAATTTTAACCAGTGCGGGTGACCCTGAAAGGGAGCATACAGCTTGCGCAGCTTGACCACCTCGCGGACGTCGAAAAATTCGGCCATGCCGAGTCCCAGATACAGGGCCGGCGCCTTATGCCCCGAGGACCAGATGATGCGATCCCGCCCACCCCACAGGGGGTCCTTGGGATCGTGTGTAGCCACATGAAGATACAAAGCGGCCGTGATGTCCATTATCGACAGCGTGCCGCCCGAGTGGCCCGACCCGGCCGCACACAGGGCGATCATATTCAAGCCTCTCATGACAGCGGCGGCCTGTTCCAATTCCTCTACGGAGTATGATTTGCGAATCTTTCCGGTTTTCGAATTGACGATCGGCATAGCACCTCCCGGCTCGAATGGTGCTGAAAACACCGGCCCAGATTCCAGAAGTGGGATGTAACAAAGGAAATTAGCATACAAAGATTTTATCGCTAAGTCAAGGAGTATTTGAACGCCGTATCACTCATCCCCGAAGCACACACCCAGTGCCTTATTGGCCGCGATCAGCGGGTGATCGGGGGGAACCAATTTCTGCCGTGCAACGGCCCTGGCGATATCGACCGAGACCACCCGGCTGCCCCTGAGCGCCACCATCTTGCCGGCCTCTCCGGCGGCGGCCAGATCGGCGGCAGCACAGCCGAACTGGGTGGCCAGAATGCGGTCGGCGGGCACCGGGCTGCCCCCGCGCTGCACATGCCCCAGCACGGTTACTCGGCATTCCAGGCCGGTTTTTTCCTCAAGATCCAGAGCCAGCTTTCGACCGACACCCCCCAGGCGCCAGGGATCGGTGCTCTCCTCGACCACCCGGTCGATCACCACCTCCCCTCCGCAGGGCTTGGCGCCCTCGGCCACCACCACGATACTGAACCGTTTGCCTCTGTGGCTGCGCTGCTTCACGCGCCGGGCGATGACATCCAGATCGTAGGGCATCTCCGGGATGAGGATCACATCCCCTCCCGAGGCAACGCCGGAGGCCAGCGCGATCCAGCCGGCATAGCGGCCCATGGTCTCGACCATCATGACCCGGTGGTGAGATTGAGCGGTGGTGTGGATCTTGTCGATGGCCTCGGTGGCATTGGCCACCGCGGTGGCGAACCCGAAGGTGACATCGGTTTCCGAGAGATCATTGTCGATTGTCTTGGGAACGCCGACCACCGGCATGCCTTTCTCGAACAGACCCTGGGCGATGGAGAGGGAACCGTCGCCGCCGATGACGACCAGGGCCTTCAACCGGTCGTTATCGAAATGCTCCATCACCCGGTCTGAAACATCCTCGAAGACCAGTCCCTCCGGCCCTTCCCGGGCTTCCCTGAAGGGATTGGCCCGGTTGGAGGTTCCCAGGATGGTTCCTCCCAGAGTGAGAATTCCGGAAACATCATCATACGACAGGATCCGGCGCTGATTGTGGATCAGACCCCAGAAACCGTCCGCGAAACCCACCACCTCAAAGCCATATTTCACCATGGCCGTCTTGCTGACCGCCCGAATGACGGCGTTAATGCCGGGACAGTCTCCGCCCCCGGTCAGTATCCCGATGCGTCCCGCTGTTTTTTGGGTCATGGAGAACCTCCTGGTTGAACCTGACCGGTTTCCGGTCCTTTTTTCCTCTGATTATCCTCCGGGACGATGTCGATCAGGGGCCGCAGGGTAGCCGCCTCCCGGTGTCCGGTCAAGCGGAGGAATTTCTCCGCCATCTCCTCCTCCAGCTGTTGCCGCTGCCCTTCATCCATGCCGCTGCCGTCCACCCAACCACCGGCCAGCATATTATGTCCCCCGGCACGGCCCCGGCGGCCCACCAGCCGCTGAATGAGCCGGCCGGCGCGGGCCCGGGTATTGGTGGTCCGTATCGACAGCACCAACCGCTCATCGTGCCAGGCCAGACAGAGGGACCAGGTGATACGCTCAAGCCGGACCAGCAGATCGGCCACCTCGGCCACCAGCTCGGGAACCTCGACCGGTCCCAGCCGGGCCATGACCACGTTCCGGTAGGTGCTGGCCCCCACTAATGAACGGCCCAGGACATTGAAGTAGGACCGCGGCAAGCTGGGCCGCTCGATTCGGGCCAGGTGCTTCTTGTTGGTCAGGGGAAACAACGACAGATAGGCCTGTGTGTCCGCCTCGGTGGCCTCCCGGCCGAGGGCCTCGGTCTCGGAATGTATCCCGTAGAACAAGGCCGTGGCCAGTGGAGTGGAGATTTTACAATCACTGGCCCGGAGGTATTCGAACAGGATAGTGGCCGCGGCACCGTATTCCGGACGGACATCGGTCAGGGATGCCTTGGTCGTCTGCCTGAGCGGATGATGGTCGATGACCATGGTCGCCTTGACCTTCACCGGCAGAGAATTGTTGCCCGCCCGGGGCTGCGTGTCCACCAGAGCGATGTGACGGTAGGCGTGCATCCGGATCCGCCAGACCGGACTGAGCTTGATCTTCAACAGCCTCAGCATGGCCCGGTTCTCGGCCCGTCCCACCATACCCCCATAGGCCACCGTGGACTGGATGCCAAATCGCTCCTTGACCAGGTGTTTCAGGGCCACGGCGCTGGCGATGGAATCGGGATCCGGATTGTCATGAGTGAGAATCAGCAGGCGGTGACGTTTCCGGAATATCATCTCCATCCTGGCCAGAGCTCTCTGGGTGGGACTCACTGCGACCATCATGTCGCTCTTCTCATCATCGAGGATCTCTCCCCTGACGTCAGGTTCGTTCCCCGCCGGGCAATCTCCTTGATCTGCAGCCGCGGCTCGCTGGCCCGGGGCGAGCCCTCCGGACGGCCGTTCACTTCATCGATCGGATCGTAGAGATAGGCGTGCCGGACGGACTTGGCGCCTTCCGGAAATCGCCAATAATCCCATGGTATGGAGAGCACCCCCCGGAGACTGAATTTCCGCAGATGCTCGGGTATGTCCCCCATGATCACCTCACCTTCAACCTCCAGCTGGCGGAGAATCGGTAAAAAATCCTGAAGCCGGTCCCGGGCGCGGTACATCCGGACCGATCGAAGCAGCTCCCAGATCCTCTTCCGGATCCATCCCCTCTGCGGGTGCATGGGGTATAAACCCCGCACAAACTGGGTGTGATATACCAGATGGGCGTCCGCTTCCACCAGCCAGGTCCCTTCAGGGTTCCGGCCCTGCCAGTGCTTGGTCAGCCACCGGCGGTGTTGCCGGCGTTCCGGCTCCGGAACCAGGCGCCGGTAATCGATCCACAGCTCCCGGTAATGGATATCGGTGACCAGCCACTCGATCAGACCCATGTCCTCGCCTTCATCGGCCCGAATCCAGACCTCGAGGCGCTCCCAGTCCGGCTCCCAGGGCTTGTTCAGCTCCGCCGGGTAGAGGGTCACGAAGCGCCAGACCCAGTACAGCCGGCCCTTGAGCCAATAGGGGGCCTGTTCGGGCCGGTAGGGGTAATCGGGATGATCGGGATCGTTGACATAGAGATAGAGGGCCGGCGGAAGGGGTCGGGGAATGAAGAACCATTCCGCCAGATAAAAGATCAGGGCACACCCACCTATGCTCAATAAAAAAGGACCCCAGTTCTCCGGGGGCAAATCTCCCGAGTACCGCAGCAGAAATCGGACCGCGAAGATCGGAATGGGCGCCAAAAAAGCCGTCATCAGGTCCCGGAAGATGAAAAAGAGGGCGGCGAATAACAGCGGGTAGACCAGGATCTCAAAAAAAGGCATGATGGCCGAGAGAAAGGCAATATGCCTCAGAAGGGAGATCAGGATGACGGTCACCAGAAGGGTAACCAGAGCGGCGAAAAAAACTTTATACGTCGGATAGAACAGACTGCAGTTGACACCCAGGCGCTCCGGATTCATGGCCGTAGCGCTCTCACGGCCCCCCGAGTCGGATACACGGACCCTTTGTCCGTCTTCGCCCAGCGGCAAGAGGGACAGCTCGAAGCGGGACATGGCCTGCTGGAAGGAGTTGTCCACCTTCACCCGGCTCCTCAGGGCGAAACCCAGCTGCGCCACCAGATGTGAGGTCAGAAAAAGAGGGCCGGCCAGAAAGGTGACCAGATAATACCTCAGTTTCGGCAGACGGGCCCGGGGGCGGTCCAGGCCGTTCTTGAACAAACCGAGCGAGATGGCGCCCCGTTTCAAAAGCCCGGGATTCACCAGTCCCCGTAGTCCCAGGACGCTGGCCCAGTAGTCACAATAGAGGTAAGGACCGTTGTATGAAGGAACCTTCATCCTCTCCGCTTCTCCGTTTTCATGAGGCCGGAGAGATACCGGGCGGTCTGCTCCGGCAGGGCCACGTTGATGAAAATGCCCGAGCCCAGCTCGAACCCGGCCGTCGTCGTCAGCCGGGGCAATATCTCCACATGCCAGTGATAATAGCTCTCATTGACATCCTTGAACGGCGCCGTGCAGACCATCAGATTGTAATCGGGATCGCCCAGATGCCGGTGCAGGACGCCCAAAACGCGCCGCAGGACGCGGGCGCACTTCTTCGCTTCGGCGGCTGATATATTGCCGAAAGAGGCGTTATGCCGGCGGGGCACGATCCAGGTCTCAAACGGCTTCCGGGAAGCGAAGGGCTCGAAGACCACAAAATCGTCGCTTTCCAGCACAATCCGCTTTCGGGCAGCGATCTCCTCCTCCACCATATCGCAGTACACGCAGCTGCCCCGGTCATCATAATAGCGCATGGCCTCCTCCAGCACCTGCCGCGTCTGCGACGGCACGATGGGCGTGGCGATCAGCTGGGAATGGGGGTGGGCCAGCGAGGTGCCGGCCCGCTCGCCGTTATTGCGGAAAATGGTGACATGCTGAAAATGGCCGTCCTCGCTGATCCGCAGATACCGTTCCCGATAGGCCAGCAGAATCTGCTCCACCTTTTTCTGGGACATCGAGCCGATGGTCTCGTTATGCACCGGGGATTCGATGATCACCTCATGTCGACCGACGCCGTCCATCTTTCGGAAGAAATCGTGTTCTTCCCGCCGGGTCAGATCGCCAACGGGCTGAAGAGCGGCGAACTTATTTGGGACCACACGAAGCGTCCAGCCGGAACCGTCGGCCTTTGAACCGGGCGGGCGCAACGCCGTCACCTCCGGCGGCGTCATGCGTTCGTTCCCCGTGCAGAAGGGACAGGCGGGATCATGAGGCGGCAGGGGTTCGGGCTCGCTGAGGCGCCGAAAATCATCCGGCCGCCGGGCTCTCTCGCTGGCCACGATAATCCAGTTCTTCGTCGCTCTGTTCTGTCTCAGCTCGGACATGATGGGCCCCTCATTCGGGAAAAGGTCGCGTCGCCGCCGATCAGCTCAGCTCATCAAGAGCCCTGGCAAGATTGGCCAGCCCCCGCCGCAGGTTCGGCTCGGCAGTGCCCCAGGCCAGACGGAAATGCCGATCGTCCTCGAAAAACCGACCCGGGATGATAAAGGTATCGAACCGGCGACGCAGCCGTTCGGCCAGCCGTGTGGAGTCGCAAGAACCTCTGATGCGGGGAAAAGCCATCAGGCCGCCGGCCGGCTCGATCCACTCCAGATCTGACCGGTTTGCAAAAAACTCATCCACCACCGGCCGGTTCTCCGCGATTCTCCCACGGACCGCCTCCGACCACCGTTCCCAGACCGCCGGGCGGCTGAGGATCAGATGGCCGAAGACCTCGGAGCAGACGGGATGGTGAACGCCCATGGTAAAATAAAGCCGCTGAGCCCGGCGGACCAGCTCCGGGGGACAGAGCGCCCACCCAACCCTCAGGCCACCCAATCCGTAAACCTTGGTCAGGCTGTTGGTGATCACAAAGGGACCGCCCAGATGAACCGCCGATAGCGGCGTTCGATCAAATAGAAATTCCAAATAGATCTCATCCACCAACACGGTGGCGCCGACCGAATCGGCCAGTCGACCCACCTCCCGGAGGACGTCATCTTCCAGGAGTGTGCCGGACGGGTTATGCAGGTTGGACAGAATGATCATGCGGGTCCGGTCGGTCAGCACCCGGCGCAGCTCAGCCGGATCCAGACGAAAACCGGTCTCGTAGGTCCGCTCCACTCGCCGGACAACGGCCCCCAATAGCTGCGGGATCCTGAACAGCGGCTCATAGGCCGGCCGCTCCACCACCACCTCATCTCCTGGCCGGAGCAAGGCGGCACAGAGAACGAAATTGGCCATGCTGGCGCCCTGGCTGACCAGCACGGAGTCCGCCGGGACATCATACCGCCGGGCCAGCTCCTCCCGAAGCGGTTCATAGCCCAGAGCATTGTGGCCGTTGATGACGATGGCCTCACTGGACAGGCCGAGTCGTTCCGGGGTGGCCTCAAGCTGCGGCTCGCTGGTGCCCAGATCGTATCGCGGCTCCCAGTCCAGATGGATAATCCAATCCAGATAATCGACCGTTCCCGGCTTCACCTTGAGCTCACACCTCCCGACCGGCCGGCCCGAGCCGATCTTCTCTCCTGGCGCTCTTTCAGGCTGTAGAAACAGCCGCAATAATCCTGGCGGTAGAGATGATATTCCTCACTCAGCTGACAGCTACGGCGGAATCCGTCCCGCTTCTTAAAATCCTCGCCGTGAAATTTGACCCCGGCCCGACGGGCGGCCAGCTCACCCATATGATGAATGGCAGTCGCGTTCTTGTGAGGACTGACGGTCAGCGTGGTGGCGAAAAACTCGAAGCTCCGCCGCTGGGCCTCCTGAGCCGTTCGCCACAGACGTATCCAAAAACACACCGAGCAGTGCGGCCCGCCCTCTCGATCGTACCGGCGGCCCCGCAATCTGCGGTTCCAGATATCGGCATCGGGCGGCCCTTCGTATAACCGCAAGTCCAGCCTACGACACAGCCGGCGGACGTCATCAAGACGGCGCTGACGCTCGCGGGAGGGAAAGATATTGGGATTATAAAAAAAACCCGTGACGCGGAAGCGATCACGCAGGACATCGATGACGTGTGTCGAACAGGGACCACAGCAGATGTGCAGCAGCAGCTCGGGTCGAGTGTTCCGGTGGCCGTCGGTTCGGTGTTTCGCGGAGATCTCCGAAGAGACCATGAGCAACCTCTACAGATGGAGACTTAAGCCGTCTCGTGCCACCAGAACATCCTGCACTCCATGTTTTTCGGCCAGTTGCAGCAGGTAGGCATCCTTATTGTCCAGCCGGGGCGGCACGTGGGTGAGAACCACTCTGGGGACCTGTTTCTCCGCCAACAGCGCCATTAGCTCCTCGGGCGGCAGATGCATGCATTCGGTGACAGCCACATCGGGCTCGGATAGCACCTCCCGGATGTCCTCGGCACCACCCACATCGCCGGAATAATAAATTTTCTTTCCGGCCGCCAGGATCACCAGGCTGTAGCTTTGCATCTGATTCGCCAGATGGTCCTCACTGATGTGCCGGTCATATCCCATCAGGTGCCGGTTCTGGTAAGCGGAGATGACGACGGTCTCATCCCGGTAGATCGGGTTCGGACGGATGGGATCCAGGTGCAGTTCGAAGGCGAATCGCCCGGGGAACAGATACAGGGTTTCCAGGTAACGTCGGGTGGACTCCACCGCCTCGGCCGGCAGGTACACGTTCAGAGGAATCTCCCGGTTACTCAGATGCATCAATTGCAGCACCATGGGCAACCCGATGACGTGGTCGGGATGCATGTGTGTGATGAAGATATTGAAGATCCGGTCGTGATCGATTCCGTGCCGCAACAGGGATGAGGCGCATCCCTCGCCGGCGTCGAAAAGAAATGATCCTTCATCCGTTTCCAGAAGGAAACAGGCATGAGCCCGGCCGGGTGCGGGTATTCCCGAGGCCGACCCCAGAATGGTGATCTTGGACATGGACGGTCTGCTCTCTGTTTGAAGGATGACGAACGTGGATGAAAGCTAATAAAAAGCGGAGGGAATGTCAAGAGGTTCTGAAGAAACGGTGGCGACAAACAGTACGTGGTAAACAGTAAGCAGGAACCCGGCCTCCGGCTGGGCGACGTCACGATAATCGATGGCCGACGGACTATTTCTCGAACAGGCCGATCAACCGGAATTGCTCCGTATCGACCAGGCCTTTATCGGTCAGCTTCAGCGACGGCACCACCGGCAGGGATAAAAAGGATAGGGCCGAAAAGGCATCCGCCAACCGGCAGCCCAGGCCGGAGATGGCCCCGTGCAGACGATCCAGACTGGCCTTGACCTGAGTGATGCTCTCCTCGGACATCAGCCCGGCGGTCGGCAGCGGCAGAGATTCCAGTACCTGTCCGTCGGCCGCCACGGCCAGGCCGCCGCGCATGCGAATGACCTGGATGGCCGCTTCCATCATGTCCCGGTCGTTCGTTCCCACGACGATCAGATTGTGGGCGTCGTGCGCCACCGATGAGGCCATGGCACCCCGCTTCAGCCCAAAACCCCTGACCAGCCCCAAACCCACATTTCCTGAGGCCTCATGCCGCTCGATGACGGCCAGCTTCAGAAGATCACGTCTGGGATCGGTCACGACCTTGCCGTCCTTTGTCTTGGGCTTGAGACGAAGCCGTTTAGTGGTAATCTGTCCGGGCACCAGGCCGATGACGTTGGCCGTCGAGCCCCGGGCGGGGATCTGAAAATCCTTCTCTTCCAGCCAGTGCGTATTCATGGAGCTGCGGATGGAAATTTTCTTCTGCGACGGCAGCTCGTAGACGGGCCGGCCGTTCTCGGCCACCAGCTCTCCGCTCTTAAATACCTTGGAGACCTTGCAATTCTTAAAATCATTGAGAACGACCATGTCGGCCGCATAACCCGGAGCGATGGCGCCGATTCGTTCCAGTTGAAAATACAGGGCCGCGTTTAGTGTGGCCATACGGATGACCAGGAACGGATCTAACCCGCTTTGGATGGCCAGGCGGACCATATGATCAATATGACCCTCGGCCAGCAGGTCTCGTGGACTGCGGTCATCGGTGACGAAAAACATTCGAGTGGCGTTATTGGAGTCTACCAGGGGCAGCAGATCACGGAGATTCTTGGTGGTGGATCCCTCGCGGAGCATGATCCACATGCCCATGCGAAGCTTTTCACGGGCCTCTTCCACGGTGGTGCTCTCGTGATCCGACTGTATCCCGGTAACCGTGTAGGCAGCCAGGTTCTTTCCGGAAACCCCCGGGGCATGTCCGTCGATGCGCTTCCCGGCCACGATCTTGATCTTATCTATGATATCGCCGTCGGCCTTCAGGACGGCCGGATAATTCATCACCTCACCCAATCCCAGGACCCACTTGTCGGAAAGGAAAGGAAACAAATCCAGAGCCTTGAGCTCCGATCCGGCTGTCTCCAGGTCGGTCGAGGGCACGCAGGAGGGCAGCATCATATAGACATTCAGAGGATTGTACTTACTCGATTTGAGCATGAACAGGATGCCATCGGAACCCAGCACATTGGCGATCTCATGCGGATCGATGATCACCGTAGTGGTGCCGCGGGGAACCACCGTGCGAGCAAACTCGGGCACGCTGACCATGGAGCTCTCGATATGAACGTGCCCGTCGATGAAACCGGGGACCAGATACTTGCCCTTGAGATCCAATGTCTGTTCACCCCGGTAGTCACCCAGGCCGGCAATCCGGCCCTGGTCGACGGCCACATCGCTGCGGTAGATCTCGCCGGAAAAGACATTCACCACCCGGGCATTCTTGATGACCAGCTGGGCATTCACTCGCCCGCCGGCGACCGCGATCAATCTCTCCAGATCCATGTCCGGCTCCTTCCGTATTCCCTACCGCCAGTCTCCCAATGGTGCCGTCGAGAAGGTCCCAATGATCAGATCCACCTGTCTGAGATAGGGCTCTTTCTCGGTGCCGGCGGCGTGCACGGCGGCATCCACCATGTATCGCCGGCCGGCCTCCTGATTGTAAAAATAATACGTTCGGAACGGCCCCCCCACAAGCAGGTTTTTGTTCTCCCAGACGCCAGATAGCTTCAGCGCCCGGCGTCCGGCGAAGGCCACATCCTCCGAGATGACGTAGTCCGGCACGATCCGATCACCCTCATAGAACTTCTCTCCCACCCAGTCGCGCCATTGGATACAGCTCTCGGTCGTGAAGGCCACATTCCGGCTCTGTTCCCAGTGAACGAAGATCCACCGCTGGGGCTGCTGGCGGCGGATCCAGACGAAGCTCTCCCGGGGCAATTCCTTGACGACGGTATATCCCTCGGGAATTCTCAAGGTCCAGCCATACTCATCGAACAGCCTTCGCTCCAGCTCCGGCTGCCGTCCCTGCTCATAGATGATCTTGGTGACCTTGGCGTTCAGGGCGGCCTCCATGAGCTCGAACAACTGGGTCGAGTTTTCCTCAAGCCGTTCAGTCAGAACCGTCTCCGACTCAGAGGCCAGAAAAAAGACCTCCTGGTCCCGGGCCCAGACGTTTTGACGGGCAAACAGATAGGCTTCTCCACCGGCGATCTTTTCTCTGGCCCCGGCGGAAAGAAACTGTTCCATCAATTCTGCGGTCGCTCCAGGCTGGTCGAAGGTGGCCAGGAGAATCAAGTTCTTCCATTTCTTGTAGAAGTCGAATTCCTCCGTACGAGCCCGCCGGATGGCGAAGACCTTCTCCTCCTGGGCGGTAAACACCTTTTGTTCGAAGACCTGACGCAGAATGCCCTCGAAACGCGGCCACTGGCCCTCATCGATCAGGACCATGATCTCGTGATTGGAGCCGATGCCCTCGGGCAGCTGCCCGCAGGTCATCAGCATCAGTGGCAGCAGCAGCCATCCACAGGATCCAAGACGATTGATCATCTCTTTTGCCCTCATCATTCGATGGAAAGCGATACCGGTCTTCTCTCTCCATCAGAGACATCGCCAACGCTCAGGAGTGATCCCCTTCCCCTACCCGGCCTCAGCTCCCCTCAGTCCCCGGCTTCCTCCCTTTGTTTCTTGGCCGCCTCGATATTCATCTCCAGCTGCTGCATCAATCCCTCCTCCGGTTTCTGCCGGAGAGCTTGTTTCCAGACCTCGACGGCCTCGTCGAAGCGTCCCATGCTGACATATACCACACCCAGATTGTTCAGGGCGTTGATATCGTCGGGGGACGTCTCCAGAATGTGATCCAGTTCCTTGAGGGCCAGATCGAAATCGCCCCTTTTCAGGTAGGCGTTGGCCAGACCGAAATGGGCCTGCACATTGTCTGGCAGCCGCTCCACCAACTCCTGATACTGTTCGATGGCCTCGTCGGTGCGATCCAGATCGAAGAGCAAATTGGCCAGATTGCTTCGAGCCGCCAGATGCTCGGGATTCCGTGACAGAGCCTCCCGGTAGGTCGCCTCGGCCTGGTCATAGCTCTTCAGGCGCTCGTAGACGTTGGCCAGATTGTTGTAAGCCTCGGCATAGGAGGGATTGATCTCCAGGGCTCTGCGGTACGCCTCGATGGCCTGCTCGTTGAACCAATCGCTGTAATAGACATTTCCCAGGTTGAAGTGGGCCACGGCGAACCTCGGATTGGACTCGATCACGCGCCGGTAGAGGACGATGCTGGAATCCGGGTCGACGCGCTCCATGCGAATGGCCTCCTGGAAAAGATCGTAGTCGGACCGGGCCAATCGCCCCTCCAGGATAGCCCGGGCTACCTCGATATTGCTGCGCGCGAAGGGAAGAGCAGGATCGATGTCCAAAGCCCGCTGGTATTGTGACAGCGCCTTCTCGTAGAGACCCTGGCGGAAATAGAGATAGCCCAGATTATTGTAGACCTGGGCGAACTGCGGATCGATCGCGATGGCCTTGCTGTATTCCATCTCGGCCAGATCCAGCTCCCCCCGATCACGGTGGATGATGCCCAGGCTGAAATGAGCCCGGGCATGCTGCGGATCCAGCTCCACAACCCGGCGATACCGGGCTTCCTCCTCCTGGGGAGCTTCTTGCAAGCCCTTCAGGTAGCCGAGGTAATAATGGGCCTCAACGAATTCGGGCATCTTTTCGATGGCCTTGAGAAAATGGCTCTCGGCCTGAGTATAATCCTTTTCCTCGAGGAATTGCAGGCCCAACTGGAGATGTTCGTTGGGTGTCTTGGAGCAGCCGCTCCAGAAGACCAGAGCCAGAGATAACAGGACGACGGTCGCGAAAACAGATCTGCTCATATGCGGTATCCTCCTTTGGTCGTGACATTTCCTTCTCGTTCCCAAAGATTAACAGATTTCTCCCTGGTTGTCAACCACAAAATGTTACCGCATCCGGTCGGCGGAAATAAAAAAGCAGCCGAAACCATCCGGTTTCGGCTGCTTTCCGAGCCAGCAGAGGCTCGTTCCCCTCATCAACATCATCCTGGCGGCCGAGACCCTCGGCCCAGAGGGGTCTTATTTAGGACCGAAAATGTTGCTCAGGTCGGCATCGAACTCGCCGACGCACTGCGAGGAAAGCGACTCCAGGGTATCCTTTCGGGCGTTCACGAAGTAGAAATACTGGCTGCCGGCATTCCCCGCCGAGCCGGCATCCAGGTAGGTGGTATCCACCGTGGTGCCCAGCTCGGTGGCCGGTCCGGATGTGAAGCCCTGCAACGTGTCACGGTAAATCACGTAGACATCGACCGTCAGTGGCGCCCCGGTAGTATCGGCCGTCACCGGCGACCAGATCAGGCGGATGTCCTTGCTGCCCGGCGCCGAGGTGCCGAATGCTTTCATCGCCCGAAAATCCCCGACGGCCTGCGGCGGATGAGGCTCCTTCGGACTGATCTGCTCCAGGCAGAAGGCGCTCATGGCATAGCCCTTGGTGTTCTGTTCACCGCTGCCCTGGGTGGTGTCCCACTCCGAGGTGACCGAAAAACTACTGTCCGCGCCACTGGTCACCCCCGTCCACCGGGCCACATAGCCGTTAACCGTGTTGTATCCCACACCAAAGGACACCGAAGCCTCCGAATTGACCACCACCCCGGGACTGCTCGCATTGGTGTACGTCTCCGCTCCCGAAAGGGTCACCCGGGCAAAACGAGCCCCGGCATACTCCACCTTGTCCCGATTGGCCGTCAGAGTAATGGCATACTCCTTGCCCGGATCGAGATGTTCAAACGTGATCGTGTTGTACCAATGCGCCGAGTCC
>Ga0272444_10001677_pt1 | contig 21153 bp, 18 predicted proteins | sample SSMForm13_FD_201033 | JGI IMG/M metagenome (GOLD analysis project Ga0272444, IMG submission 201033) | Marine sediment archaeal communities from Little Sippewissett salt marsh, Falmouth, MA, United States - SSM-Form-13 | ecosystem: Environmental > Aquatic > Marine > Wetlands > Sediment ...
CCGGCGGGCAGATGGTGGGGGCGGATGAAGTCCTCGTCCAACTCGACGTTTCGGGTCTCGATGCGCAGGTCCCCGCCCTGGGGCATCGCCTGGGCGGCGTTGACGAAAATGTTCAACAGCGCCTGCTGAATCTGCCCCTGGTCCACCTCGCTGGCCCAGAGGTTTTCCTGGCAGTCGACCGCGATCTGGATCTCCTTGCAGGTCCGGCCGAAAAGCCGGACGGTTTTGGCCAGAACGGCGTTCACATCACCGGGCCGCACCTCGTACTTGCCCCCGCGGGTCATGCCCAGCAGCTGGCGGGTCAGCTCGGCGGCGTTCTCGATGTAGGTCTCGATTTTCTTCAGCTTCGGGTAGGCGCTCTGCTGGGGATCGGTGGTGAGCAGGATCAGCGAGATGTTTCCCTGGATCCCCATCAGCAGGTTGTTGAAATCATGGGCGATGCCACCGGCCAGGGTGGCCATCGCCTCCATCTTCTGCACCTGGCGGATGTGGTCCTCGAGATGCCGCTGGCGGGTGACGTCGCGGCCCAGCTGCAGGTTGGCGGGCTTGCCCTCCCAGGTGATGGGCACCGTGTTGAGGTGCAGCCAGAGCGCCCCACCCGAGCGGGTGGTCATCTGGGCGCTGAAGAACCGCTGGGCCCCGCTCCCTTCCTGCAGGGCCGCTTCTTCGGGCGCGGTCTCCTCGGTGCGCAGCACCGCGGAGAGCGGCAACTGCGCCAGCTCCGCGGCGCTGTAGCCGCTCAGGCGCTGGGTGGTGGGGTTGGCATAGCGGATGACGTTGTCCTGCACCACGAAAATCGCGTCGTTGGCGTTTTCCACCAGCAGCCGGTACTTTTTCTCCGATTCGGCCAGGGCCTGCTCGGCGCTGAGCAGGTCTTCGATCTCGCGGCCGACAGTCAGGGTGTGCGGCTGGCCGCCGAGGCTGATGCGGTTGGCCGAAATCAGCCCGGTCCTGCAGCTGCCGTCCCTGTAGCGGAAGCGGGCCTTGAGATTCTTGACGTAGCCCTGGCGGCGCAGGCCCGCGGCCAGACGCCGCCGATCCCCGGGATCGGCCCAGATCTGGATGTCGCCGGCGGTGTGCCCCAGAACCTCCTCGCGGCCGTAGCCGGTCAGGGCGGTGAAACCATCGTTGACATAGATGTAGCGGCCGTCGACGCCGCGGTTGATGGTGATGGCATCGGGGCTAGTTTCAAAAGCCGTGCGGAACCGCTCCTCGCTGTCCCAGAGGGCCGCCAGCGCCCGCTTGCGCTCGGTAATGTCGCTGATGCAGACGATCAGATGGGAGAACCTGGACTTCTCCCGGGGTATGCTGACCTGCATCAGAATCTGGATCTCTTCCCCCGCCAGGGTGCGGTTGACCGCTTCCCCCTCGAAGCTCGGGCGCCCCTGGGCAATCGCCAGCAGCAGATCGCGCAGGGCGTCAAAAGAGGCCGGCGCCAAGACCTTGTCCAAGCTGCCCAGGAGCTGATCCTTGCCCTCGGCATGGTAAAGCGCCAGGGTGGCGTCGTTGACGTCCAGCACCCGGACCAGGCTGGCGGCCTTGCGGAGAAATTCGGGGTGCACGGCCAGGAAGTCCGCGAAAGCCTCTCTGCCGATTCGGTCCACGACCGCATCAATGGCGGCCCGCACCGCCGCGAAATCCTCTTCCCAGATAGAGACCGCCGAGGTTTTGAAGATCTGGCGGTAGCGCTCCTCGCTTTCCCGCAGGGCCGTCTCGACCCGCCGCCGCTCGCTGATTTCGGCCTCCAGGCGCTGGTTGACCGCCATCAGGGCGGCGGTGCGCGCCGCCACCCGCCCCTCCAGCTCCTCACCGGCCCGACGCAGCTGGCCGCGGGCCTCCTTGCGGGAGATTTCCAGGGCCACGAGATTGCCGATCAGCGACAGGGTGTCCAGGTCGGGCTGGGCGAAATAGCTCATGCTGCGGTTGAAGGCGTAAAAGACCCCCAGTACCCTGCGCCCCATCTGGATGGGGGCGGCCATCCCGGAGACCAGACCTTCGGCCTGGATAAGCTCATCCCCGAGGGGCTCGAACTGGTCTTCGTTGGCGTAGTTTTTGACGATGAAGCCCCGTCCGCTGCGGGTCACCAGGCCTCCCAGACCCTTGCCGGCGGGCACCCGCAGCTGGCCGAAGCGCGGGTCGCGAATGCCGGCGCAGGTCTGCATCACCAAATCCCCGCTTTCCTGCTCCAGGCGCATGATGTTGGCGGTATCGGTGCACAGCAGCTCGCGGCAGCGGTCCACGGCCAGCTGCAGGTTCTGCTCCAAACGGCGGTCACCGGTCATGGCCGTCGCCAGGTCGTACAAGGTCCGGAATTTTCTGAGCTCGTTCTCCAGCCCGGCCTCGACCCGCAGCCGCTCCGCGTGCTCCCGCTCGAAGTGCCGCAGCTGGTGCGCCAGCTCCTCATATGACGGGTTATGAGACATGACAGTGATATTCCATCAATCTGGGGAATTCCTCACTTTTGGGGGCCGCTGCCGGAGGCGGCCCCGGCGAAATGCGGCCCAAGACAGCCGGTGGGGCGTGCGCCGCTATCGATGGTTCAGGCTTTTGAAACGCCCGGACCGGCGCCGCGCTGGAGGATCCCGAAAAGGAGGCTGCCGCACAACATCACCCCGCAGCCGAGGATGAAGGCGTGGCGCAGCTCGAAGAGATCCATCATCATCCCGGCCAGGAGGGCCCCGGCGAGCATCCCCAGGCTGTGGGCCATGGTGAGCAGCCCCATCACCGAGCCCATGGCGGCGGTGCGGTTGCCCTTGATCACGGCCAGCGCCATCAGCGCCGGCATGGCGACACCACCGCCGATGCCGAAAAGCACATTGACGGCGAACAGGCTCCAGAAGCCGCGCGTCCAAGTAAAGCCCAAAATCGCCGCACTGACCGTCAGGCTGCCCACCAGAATCATGGCCGGCCGGTTGAGGCGGTCGGCCAGGTAGCCCATTGGGACGTGGATCAGGCCGCTGATAAAGACCCCGAGCATCACCAGGACCCCGATGGCCGAGCTGGTCAGGGCGAAGGCGCTGTCGGCGAAAACCGGCAGAAACCCCCAGATGATCCCGATGCAGGCCGTGTAGGCGAAGCGCAGGCAGAAAAGCGCGGCGATCTCGCGGTCGCGCAGCAGGAGCCTCCAGGAGATTGCCGCCTGGCCGCGGCTGACAACCAGCTCGCTGCGCGTGGACGGCAGAAAAAGAAGACTGGCAAGACAGCCGACCAGCGCCAGGAGACCCATGCAGCCGAAAGCGGCGTCCAGGCTGAAACGGTCGCTGATCAGTCCACCGGCCAGCGGCCCGACGCTCAGCCCCCAGAAAACCGACATGTTGAAAAGCCCCATGGACAGCCCCTCGCTGCCCGCCGGCGTGATGTCCCCCACGTAAGCCTGGCTGACCGGCATGATCATGGCGGAGGCGATGCCCTGGAAGAAGCGCACCAGGATCAAGGTCTCCACGCTGCCGGCGCCCATGAAGGCCAGCGAGATGAGGGCATAGCAGAGAAGCCCGCAGACGATGAACGGCTTGCGCCCCCGGCGGTCCGAAAGCCGGCCGAAAAAAGGCAGCAGAAAGGTGCGGGACAGCGAAAAGGCGCCAAAGATCATCCCGATGTAAAAACCGCTGGCCCCCATGCTGCGAGCATAGACCGGCAGCAGCGGTACCACGATGCCGACGCCCATGATGGCGGCGAAAATCGAGAGGAAAAGGACCCCGAACACCCTGCGGCTGCGTCTATCCATATCGTTGGGGCATCAGGTTGATCCGCAAGCTCGGCATTTTCGCATGGTTTCAATCGACGATTAGCCCCGCAAACGCTCCGGCACGCCGGGCGCTTTCACAAAAACGCCTCTTGCGGTGCGCGCCTCTCCGGGGTGAGCAGAACCTGTTTTCGGTTGCGCCCCGGCATCTGTAGCGGGAGGCCCTGGACGGCAGTTGGACTTTTGCGGGGCCGTTGACGATAGGCGGGCTTCTGACCTGGGTTGCCCATCACCTCTGATCCGCCGTGGGACCACGGGGAGCATCCGGCGCCGGGACCCATCTGTTTGCTTGCGCCTGGCGCCATCGCCCAGGCGGCCAGGGTCGGCGCCTTCAGCCGCAGGTCCGCTCTTTTAACAGAGAGTTGCGCGCTTGGCCAGCAATTTCAGCCGGCGGGCAGACGGCCGGCCTTTGGGACGAGTGAACCCCTGGTGCCGCAGGCCGGCCCAAACTGCGCGGCCATCGGCGACGGTTTTTTGGCTGCGTCCTACCCCGCCGGACTGCCCACAAATTCCAGTTCGACCCGGCGGTTGGCGCCGCGGCCCTCAGGCGTAGCGTTGGTTGCGACGGGGTCGGCCGGCCCCATGCCGATGGCCTCGATGCGCTCGGCGTCGACCCCCTTGCCGACCAGGTAGCTCTTCACGATCTGGGCCCTGAAACGGGACAGCCAGGTGTTGTAGCTGGCGGCCCCGGCATTGTCGGTATAGCCCCTGATGGTCACCCGCAGCCCCGGGTCGCGGGCGAGCAGCATGGCCGCCTGCTCTAAAGTCGCGTAGGCCTCCGCGGACATTTCATTGGAATTGTACATGAAGAAGACCCGCATTTTTTCAGGCGGCACGGGCAGCGGCGGCGCGGGGGCGGCCGCAACGGGCGCGGGGGGTTCCCCGGGCGGTGCGCCAACCGAACTGTCGGCCCCGCCCGCTTCGTCCCGCAGGGCGGGCTGCTGGTCGGAAGCCGCCGGCGCCTGGGCCGGCGCGGGGCTGGAGGCGGCAACAGCGCCGGCCGGCGCGGCCGGCCGATGGGGAGCAGTCGACGGGGTATTCTCTCCGACGACGGCCTCCCGGCCCACCCCGGCGACCGGCGGTGCGGGGACATCGCGCCGGCCGTCGTAGGACGCCCGGCGGTCCTGCAGGAAAAGAAAGGTGATGAAAATCAGCAGCGCCAGCACCAGCAGCCCGATGAAACGGTCCAGCGGGCTCCAGCCGGCCCGGGGCAGCGACGCGGGCGGCGCGGCCGCAGGAGCGGCGACCCTGGCCGGATCGACGCTTTCCGCCACCGGCCGTGCGGCCGGCGGCGCCTGGGCGGGATCCGGCGCGGGGGCATGGGACTTGATTTCCAGCTCCCGGGCGCATTCCCTGATAATCTGCGGGCCGATGATCTTGGCCTCCTCGACATAGCCTGTTAACAGCGCCAGGTCGCAGATGATATTGATCAGCCGGGGGTAGCCGCCGGAGAATTCATAGATGCCGCGCACGGCGCCGGCATCGAAAATTTTGCCCTCCCGCCCGGCGACCTGGAGACGGTGGCGGATGTACTGGCCGGTTTCCTTCTCGTCCAGCGGCCCGATGTTGTAGTTCAAGGTGATGCGCTGCCGCAGGGCGCGATTCTCCCGCTTGAGCAGGGTGTCGTTGAACTCGCTTTGGCCCACGAAGAAAATGTTGAGCAGCTTGGTTTCCTGCTTCTCGATGTTGGAGAGCAGACGGATCTCCTCCAGAATGTCGTACTGCAGACGCTGGGCCTCGTCGACGATCAGCAGAACTTTCTGGTTGCGGCTGTAGGTCTGGTGAAGAAACTGGGTGAAGCGAATCAGAAAAGCGCCCTTGGTGGCGAAGACCGTGTCGAGCTGAAAGGCGTCGGCGACAAAATTGTAAAAATCCAGCGGCTCCAGATTCGGGTCGGGCAGCGTGGCCACCAGAACATTGTCCCCCAGCTGGCTGGCCAGGGCGTTGATCAGGGTGGTTTTACCGGTGCCCACATCGCCGGTGAGCAGCAGAAACCCCTTGTTGTCGAGAATCCCGTACTTGAGGGTGGCCAGGGCCTCCTTGTGTTTTTCCCCCAGCCAGAGGAAACGCGAGTCGGTGGATATCTGAAACGGCTTGACCTTGAGTTCGTAAAAGTCCAGGTACATGGGGCAATCCTGAGGGGTGCTTGAAAAGGGTTGGGACCCGCAACATCAGTCCGCTTGCAGGCGGTGCAGGACGTCCTCCACCTCCCGGCGAATCTGGTCCAGGCGCTCCGCTGAGAGCGCCTCGAAGCGCAGGACCAGGGCCGGCTGGGTATTGGAGGCGCGCACCAGCCCCCAGCCGTCATCGAAGCGCACCCGCACGCCGTCGATGTCGATGACGTCGTGGCGCCGGCGGAAATGCTCGGTGATGCGGGCGACGAGGCTGAACTTGCGATCGTCCGGGCAGTCAATCCGGATCTCGGGGGTGGTGAAGGTGCGCGGCACGTCGGCCAGCAGCTCGGGGATGCGCCGGTCGGTGGCAGCCAGGATCTCCAGCAGGCGGCAGGCCGCGTAGAGCGCATCGTCGTAGCCCAGGTAGCGGTCGGCGAAGAAGATGTGGCCGCTCATCTCCCCGGCCAGCGCCGCCCCGGTTTCCTTCATCTTCTGTTTGATCAGCGAGTGGCCGGTTTTCCACATGATGGCGCGTCCGCCGCGGGCGCTGATGTCGTCGTAGAGGGTCTGGGAGCACTTGACCTCGGCGATGAAGGTCGCCCCGGGCTTGCGGGAGAGCACTTCACGCGCCAGGATGATCATCAGCTGGTCGCCGTAGATCAGGGCGCCGGTGTGGTCCACGACACCGATGCGGTCCCCGTCGCCGTCGAAGCCGAAGCCGACGTCCAGGTGGTTTTCGCGCACCAGGGCCTGCAGGTCACGCATGTTGGCGGCCACCGTGGGGTCGGCCTCGTGGTTGGGGAAGCGGCCGTCGGGCTCGCAGTAGAGATCGAAGACCTCGCAGCCCAAGTCCTTGAGAAGCGGCACGGCGGTCAGGCCGGCGGTGCCGTTGCCGGCATCAACGCCCACCCGCAGCGGGTGCTCCAGGCGAATGGTGTCCCGCAGGTAGTCGCGGTAAGGCGGCAGAATGTCGAACCCTTCGCGCTCTCCCCGGCCCTGCCGGAAGCGGCCGTCACGGATCAGCTGCAGGATCTCCTGCAGCTGGCCGCCAAAAACCGAATCGGTCCCGCTGCAGACCTTGAAGCCATTATACTCCGGCGGGTTGTGGCTGGCGGTGACCATCACCCCGCCGTCGGCGGACAGGTGCTGGATGGAAAAATAGCCCACCGGGGTCGGGCACAGGCCGATATCCACCACCTGGCAGCCGGTGGCGACCAGCCCGCGCATCAGCCTCTCGGCGTAGCGCTCGGAGCTCTCGCGGCAGTCGCGGCCGACGGTGATGCGGCGATTGCCGCGCGCCAGCAGGTAGGTCCCGATGCCCTTGCCGATCAGCTCGACATCGGCATCGTCCATATCCTTGCCGGCGATTCCCCTGATATCGTATTCCCTGAACATCTCCGGGTTCACCGCGACCTCCTTCCGTGTTGGATGCCCGCCCCAGCGGCGGTTGTAATCTTTAGCGCCACGCCGCCGCCAGGGCGGCCAGCCCTACCGCCCAGCAGTATGGGGCGAAGCGGTGAAGGCGCCCCTGGCGCACCACCCGCAGCAGGACCCGCAACGCCACGTAGCCGGTGACGGCGGCGGTCGCCCCGCCAAGCAGCATCATCGCGGCCGAAACCGAGGAGGCCGCCCAGGACCCGTCCAGCCCCAGGGCCAAGGCCCCGATAATGGCGGGAATTGAAAGCAGAAACGAATAGCGGCCGGCCAGCTCGCGGTCGATTCCCAGGAAAAGAGCGGCGCAGATGGTGGAGCCGGAGCGCGAGATGCCCGGCAAAATGGCCATCCCCTGGACCAGCCCGATGGTCAGTGCATCACCGCTGTGGACCTGCTCCAGCGGCCGGCTGCGCCCCGCCAGACGGCGCGTCAACCACAGCAAGGTGCCGGTTATCAGCAGCATGGCGCCCACGATCCCCACCGAGCCGAAAATCCGGTCGGCGACCCGGTGAAAGAGCAGCCCCAGAAAAGCGGTGGGAATGCTGCCCAAGACGATCAGGGCCGCCAGGCGCACGTCCTGGTTTTCGGCAAAAAGCGGCCGGATCCCGCCGGCCGCCGTCAGCAGCCGCGGCAGGCGCAGCAGGGTCGTCAGAAGCGAGCGCAGCTCACGGAAAAAAACCAGGCAAATAGCCAGCAGGGTGCCGACGTGCAAGCTGATATCGAAGAGCAACTCCGGCTCCCTGAAGCCAAAGAGGTTCTGAAACAATACGAGATGGCCTGAACTGCTCACCGGCAGAAATTCGGTCAGCCCCTGGACCACCCCCAGGGTAACGGCGTATATCGGCTCCATCGAATGCGCACTTTACCTTTCTATGCTACCGTATCTATCGCGTGCCGGCCTCGAAACCTTCAGTCCGAATGCCGCGCAATGCTCAAAAAAAGGGCGCCCGCGCGCCGGCCGGGCATGCGAAGGGGCGGGGTGTCAACCTTTAACCACCGCCATGGGCCGCAGGCGGGCCACCTTGCGCGAAATTCCCGAGCCGTGAACCACCGCCACCACCTGATCGATGTCCTTGTAGGCATCGGGCATTTCCTCACGCAGGGTGGACTTTCCGGTCCAGCGCACCAGGATGCCCCGGTCTTCCAGCTCCCGATACACGGCCCGGCCCTTGCTGGCCTTGATGGCGGCGTTGCGGCTGAGCACCCGACCGGCCCCGTGGCAGGTGGAGCCGAAGGTTTCCGCCATGGCCCGCTGGGTGCCGGCCAGGACGTAGGAAGCAGTGCCCATATCGCCGGGAATGATGATGGGTTGGCCAACCGCGCGAAATTCCGGGGCCAGCGAGGGGTGGCCGGGGGCAAAGGCGCGCGTCGCCCCCTTGCGGTGCACGCAGACCACCTGCCGGCGGCCGTCCACGACGTGCTCTTCACGCTTGGCGATGTTGTGGCAAACGTCGTAGATCAGTTCCATCCCCAGTTCCCGGGGACCGATGCCGAGAACCCGCATGATCACCTCGCGGGCGCGGTGCATCAGAATCTGGCGGTTGACCCAGGCGTAGTTGGCCGCGCAGGCCATGGCCCGCAGATAGCGCCGGCCGGTGGGCGACTGGATCTTGGCGCAGGCCAGCTGGCGGTCCGGCAGCGGAAAGTCCAACTCCTTGAGGTGCCGGGTCATGTCGGCCAGGAAATCGTCGCAGACCTGGTAGCCCAGCCCGCGCGAGCCGGTGTGCAGCATCAGCGTCAGCTGCCCCTCGAAAAGACCGAAAGCCCGGGCGGCCGCCTCGTCGAAAATGGCCTCCACGACCCCGACCTCCAGAAAATGATTGCCGGAGCCCAGGGTGCCCAGCTGGTTTTTGCCCCGTTCCAGCGCCCGGTCGCTAAGCAGCTCCGGGTCGGCCTGGGCCAGGCAGCCGCCCTCCTCGGTGTGGTCCAGATCGCGCTGGCTGGCGAACCCGTTGCGCAGCGCCCAATGGAGACCCCCGGAGAGCACCTTTTTTTCCTCGCGGCTGTCCAGCTTGACCGGACCGGTGGACCCCACCCCCGAGGGGATCTGCTGGTAAAGGGCGTTGACCAGGTCCTCCAGCCGCGGCCGCAGGTCTTCGGCGAGAAGCGCGGAGCCCGCCAGGCGCACGCCGCAGTTGATGTCGTAGCCCACCCCGCCGGGGGAAACGACCCCCGTTTCCCAGTCGAAAGCGGCCACGCCGCCGATGGGGAAACCGTAGCCCCAGTGGATGTCGGGCATTGCCAGGGAGGCCTTGACGATGCCGGGCAGGGTGGCGACGTTGGCCACCTGCTGCAGGCTTTCGGCCTGTCCGCTGCCGGTCAGCATCGCGGCGCTGGCGTAAATGATCCCGGGAACCCGCATCAAACCGGTTTGCGGCAGCTCCCAGCGAAAGTCGTCGATTTGTCTGAGATCAGCGGACATGGCCCCTCCTTTCCGCGGCTTAGAGCGCCGGCGCCCAAACGGGATTTCGCGTGGGCTTAACCGTAGCGCAGCGCCTCGACCGGCTGCAGCCGGGCGGCCTGGCGCGCCGGGTAGAGGGTGGAAAGAAAGCAGATCAGCAGGCTGGCGGCTGTCACCGCCAGCACATCCAGGGCCTCCACCCGCACCGGCAGGGTGGTGGTGAAGAAATAGACGTCGCCGGGCAGCTCGATGAAGCGGTAGCGCTTGAGCAGCAGACAGAGCAGAAACCCCAGCAGGCCGCCGATCAGGGTGCCGGCGGCACCGATCACCATCCCCTTGAAGACGAAGATCTTGCGAATGCTGCGGTTGGTGGCCCCCATGGCCTTCAGGATGGCCACATCGCGGGTCTTTTCCATCACCATCATGATCAGCGTGCTGGAGATGTTGAAGGCCGCCACCAGCACGATCAGAATCAAAATGATGAACATCACGGCCTTCTGCAGTTTGAGCATGGCGAAGAGGTTGTGGTTGGTCTGCATCCAATCGCGCGCCCAGTTGGGGAAGCCCAGGATGCTGTTGACGCGTGCAGCAATCTCGGCGGCGCGGTAGATGTCATCCACGCGCACCTCAAGCCCGGTGACCGCATCCCCGATGGCCAGCAGCCGCTGGGCCTCGGCAAGCGCCACGTAGGCCAGGTGGGAGTCGTATTCGTGCATCCCGGACTCGAAGAGCCCGGCCACCACATAGCGGTTCATGGCCGGCACCTGGCCGGCCACGGCGCCCGAAATCCGGGGGGAAATCAGAAAGACCGCCTCTCCCGGCGCCACCTTGAGATTTTCGGCCAGTAGCCGGCCCAGGATGATCCCGGGCGCGGCGCCCGCGCCGGCCTGGCGCTGGTAGCGCGCCAACTCAAGCGGCAGCGCAAGGCCGTCCGCGCTAAGAAGCCCGTGAACCGGCGCATCCGGCGCCATCCCGCGCACAACCGCGCCGGACATGCCACCCGCCGAGCGCATCATGGTCTGGGCATAGATGAAAGGGGTCACCGAGACGACCCCGTCGATGCCTGCCAGCCTCTCTCCCAGGGCGCGGTAGCCGGTCAGCGGGCCGCCGTGGTGCATCACCAGCACATGGGGTTCGACCGTCAAAATCCGCGACTTGAGATCGGCCTCAAACCCCGCCATGACCGCCAGCACGACGATCAGGGTCGTGACCCCCAGGGCGATCCCGGCCGCGGAGAGCACCGTGATGATGGAGATGAACGCTTCCCGCTGCCGGATCCGCAGGTAGCGCCGACCGATGAAGCGCTCAAACGACATTCTGATCAGGGCTCCAGCACGGCTTTTTGGATCACCACCGGCGTCTGGGGGACATCGCCGTGGCCCCCGCGCCGGCCGGTGGGCACCCTCTCGATGGCCGCGACGACATCCATCCCCGCCGCCACCCGGCCGAAGACGCAGTAGCCCCACCCCTGCCCGGTTGGGGCGCGGTGGTCGAGAAAGGGGTTGTCGACGGTGTTGATGAAAAACTGGGCCGTGGCCGAGTGCGGGTCGGCCGTGCGGGCCATGGCGACGCTGCCGCGGCGGTTGGGCAGCCCGTTGGCCGCCTCGTTGGGAATCGGCGCGCGGGTCGGCCGGGGCACCATGTCGGGGGTCATCCCGCCGCCCTGGATCATGAAGCCCTTGATCACCCGGTGGAAGATCAACCCGTCGTAAAACCCTTCACGCACGTAGTCCAGAAAATTGGCCACGGTTTGGGGCGCGGCCCGGGGGTCCAACTCCAAGACGATGGCCCCCATGCTGGTTTCCAGCCGAACCCGAGGCGGCGCTTCGGCGGCCTGGACGAAGCCGGCCGCCGACAGCCAGAACGACAGCAGCAGCGCAATTTTGATTTTCAACGCACTTCTCCTCGAACCGTTCCGCCGGCGGTCGGCTGCGAGTTCTTGTGGACCGGCAACGGCCCCCAGCTCTGGCCGGTGGGCATGACCTCCACGCGGTTGATGTTGACGTGGGCCGGCCGGGTAGCCGCCCAAAAAACGATCTCGGCGATGTCCTCGGCCGTCAGCGCCTGGGTGTCGCGGTAGACCCCGGCCGCCTTGCCGGCGTCGCCCTTGAAGCGCACCTGGGAAAATTCGGTTTGCGCCAGGCCCGGTTCGATGCTGGTCACCCGCACGCCGCTGCCGTGCAGGTCGGCCCGCAGATTGCGGGAGAACTGTTTGACGAAGGCCTTGGTGGCGCCGTAGACGTTGCCGCCGGGATAGGGCCAATCCCCGGCGATGGACCCGATGTTGATGATGTGCCCCCGGCCGCGGCGCAGCATGCCCGGCAGCAGGGCCCGGGTGCAGTAGAGCAGCCCCTTGATGTTGGTGTCCACCATGGTCTCCCAGTCATCCAAATCGGCCTCCGGGGCCAGGTCCAAGCCCAGCGCCAGGCCGGCGTTGTTGACGAGCAGATCCACCGCGGCGAAGTCATCGGGCAGCCCGCCGAGGGCCGCCGCGACCGCCCGGCGATCGGTGACGTCCAGGACCAGCAGGTGCACCGGGACGCTGTCGCCCAGCTCGGCCCGCAGGGATTCCAGGCGCTCCCTGCGCCGGGCGGCCAGCACCAGGCGCCAGCCCTGGCGGGCGAAAAGACGGGCGCTGCTCGCGCCAAAACCGGAAGAGGCACCGGTGATCAAAACGGTCTGGTTCATCCGCTCCTCCTGAATTTCGATGGGAATCCGCCGCAGCGGCGCCCGTGGGCGGCCCGTGGGGGTTAAATTCTCCAGGCCGTCCAGGCCAGGGCCGCGATGCCCAGCAGCCCGAGCAAAAGACGGCGGTCGCCGGCGCTCAGGCGGCGGGTGTGGGGATAGCGCAGCAGGCACCAGCCCAGATGCGCCAGGGCCACCAGCGGCAGAGCCGGCACGGGGCGCCCGCTGAACTGGGCCACCCACACGGCCAGGGTCAAGCCCGCCGCCGCAACCGGAAAAAAAAGCGCCGTCCGGCCCCGCCGGGCCATGGCGCCAAGCGGTGTCGGGGCCAGGTTGTCTTTCAGATCGAACCTCAGCGCGGCACCCGTCAGGAAGACCACCATGATCCAATCGGAGACGCCGAAAATCGGCAGCAGGCTCCCGCTTCCCCAAAAGGCGGACTTGACCAGCAGCGCATCCCCGGCCGGCAGGGGGCCGGTCATGCCCCCCTTATAGTATGTTTCAATGCTTTCCGCAATCCGCCGGGTGGGCCCGGCCAGCACGCTGGCGCCGTCCACCAGGGCCATCAGGGCCCCCACCGGCACCAGCTCTGCCGGCCGTCGCAGCCCAGCGGGCAGCCAGGTGCCCACCAGGCAGGCGAAGACCACCAGATTGGCGCTGCCCAGCGGTGCCAGCAGCGGGTGAATGCCGCCGCCAAGGCGCTCGACCAGCCAGGAAATCAGGCCCACGCCGATGCTGCCGACGATCAGGACGATCCGCCGACGGGGGCGCCGGTGCAACCGGGGGGCCAGATGGACAACAAAGCCCGCGGTGGACTGGGCCGCGACCCAGACCGTGGCCAAAACCGCCGCGGCCGCTCCGAAAGACGGCCCGAGGGCCCGCAGGGGCGCGCCAGCGATCTGGATCAGCAGGGCGGCCAGCCACCAGAGGCCGTAAAGTGCCCCCAGCCGGCCGAGCGTTCCGGCGAGGTGCACCGCTGCGGCCGTGGGGGCCGCGTCTGGGCGCTCACTGCGTGTCGCCATGGCCGGTTGATATCACCTCACCTCTTTCGATGGCCAGACGGGCGGCGAGTCGCGCCAGCTGCTGCGCCAGAATTTTGTTGTAAGTCCGGATCGCATCCACGTAGCGCACCGGTTCGTCGCCGCGGGCGAAGCCATAGGCCAGGTCGCGGTAGTACTTGCGGTGGCGCAAAAGCGGCAGGGTGTCGCGAACCGCGGGCCAGGTGTCGGCCGCCTTGTCCAGCCGACCGGCCAGCAGGCGGGCGTCCTGGAGGTGGCCGAAGCCGACGTTGTAGGCCGCCAGCGCCATATAGGTCCGGTCCGGTTCCGGCACCGCGGGGTCGATGCGGCGGTGCAAATCGGCCAGGTAGCGGCCACCGGCGGAGATCGACTGCCGGGCATCCAGGCGATTGGAGACCCCCAGTTCGCTGGCGGTTTCAAGGGTCAGCATCATCATCCCGCGCACGCCGGTGAAGCTCCTGGCCTTGGGGTCCCAGTGGGACTCCTGGTAGGCCTGGGCCGCCAGCAGCAGCCAGCTGAAACCGTTTTCCTCGGCCGCAGCCTGGAAAAAGGGGATGAACTGCGGCAGCCGCGTCTGGATGCGGCTGCGGAATTTGACCAGGTCGACGTAATCGAAGGCTTCCAGGTGGCCGTAGTAATGCTGGTCGAGCCTTTTGAGCAGCGCCCGGGTTTCCGGTCGCGCAAACCAGCGGTAAACCGCCTTCTGCAGCTGGAGGCTTCCCGGCGCCAGGGCCCAGGCGACCTCACAGTCGGCCTGGAGGTCCAGGTGTACCAGAAGCTCCGGGTAATAGCGCCGGTTCAGGGCCACGACATTGGACTCGGCGACGGTCAGCGGGATGATCTTCTGCCAGACCATCTCCAGCAGCTCTTCGGTTTCATAACCGGAAACCGTCATCAAGCGGATCCCGCCCCGCTGCCGCCGCAGCTCCTCCAGCAGGCCCTGCTGGGCGGAGCCGGCCTTGACCCAGATCGGGAGCCCGTCGAGGTCGTCAACCGCTGCGATCGCGGGCGCGCCCCGGCGGCCGATGACCTGCTGGCGGACCTTGCGGTAGGCCGGACCGAAAACGACGCGTTTTTTGAGCGCCGGGGTGACCACCAGGTCAGATGCAATCAGATCGGCCTCGCCCCGGATCAGGCGCTCCACCATCTCCCCCAGGGTGTCCACCACCACCGGCTGCAGACGGACCCCCAGCTGGCGGGCAAAGGCTTTGGCAAGATCGTGCTCGAAGCCCTCGTAGCCGTGCGCCCCGCGGAAATAGCAGGTGGCCGCATTGCGGGTCAGCACCCGCAGGGTGCCGCGCTGGCGGATCACCTCGAGTTCGTGCTGAAAGCGCCACCCGTGGCAGACCCCGGCAAACCCCAGCAGGCAGACGGCGGCCAGCAGCAGGGAGCGGATTGCACCCCGGCGATGCCAAAGACGAGCTGCAAACGACCTGGGCCTGGGCCGCAGACCCGCTATGCCGCGCCAGACCCTCAGGGCGCCTCCTGCGCGTAATGTAGCAGGCGGTCGCGAAAGCACTCCCGGGCGACCAAAAACATCCGGCAGACGCCCACCAATGCCGTCACCCGCAGCCCTGCCGCCATAACCCTGACCCGCCCCGCGGGCGGCCCCCACAGCCCATAGGCCACCATTGCCATGCTCCTTTTTTGAATCCCCGGCCCGGCACCGCTGCACGGCCCTTTTAAGCGTATCGACCCCGGCAAGGCGGGGGTTGATCGAAAGCCTGCCGCAAAAAACCCGCCGCGGCACAGACGGTTGACAACCCCAGCGCGGGTTCTATATACCGTCACAGCAAGGGCGCAGGTCGCCGCGCGGCCGCCAAGCGGATCGACGCCGGCTGCCGCGACAGGCCTTTAAACCCATCAAACCAGAATGAAAGAACCGGCATGGACGATTTCGCACTCAAGGCGATATCCCCGGTGGACGGCCGATACTGGCGCGTGACCGCGAGCCTCGGCGACTATTTTTCCGAAGGCGCCCTGATCCGCTACCGGGTGCTGGTGGAGGTGGAGTATTTCATCGCCCTGTGCGAACTTCCGCTGCCCCCCCTGCGGACCCTGGATGCGGCGCGCCGGGATGCGCTGCGGGCCGTTTACCGAAACTTCAGCCACACCGACGCTGCGCGCGTCAAGGCCATCGAGGCGACCACCAACCACGATGTCAAGGCGGTCGAGTATTTCCTCAAGGAAAAGTTCGACGCCCTGGGGCTTTCGGCCTTCAAGGAGTTCATCCACTTCGGACTGACCTCCCAGGACATCAACAACACCGCCCTGCCCTATGCCCTCAAAGCCGCCTGGCAGGCCGTTCTGGAGCCTGCCCTCAACGAGGTCATCGCCGCCCTGGCGCGCAAGGCCGAGGAATGGAAGCCGGTCGCCATGCTGGCGCGCACCCACGGGCAACCGGCCTCCCCCACCAGCCTGGGCAAGGAGCTCTATGTTTTCGTCGACCGGCTGCGCCGACAGCAGGCGCTCCTGCAAACCATCCCTTTTTCGGCCAAGTTCGGCGGGGCCACCGGGAACTTCAACGCCCACCACGTGGCCTACCCCGAAATCGACTGGATGGCCTTTGCCGACCGCCTGGTCGCGGATGCCCTGGGCCTCCAGCGAACCCCGGTCACCACCCAGATCGAACCCTACGACAACCTGGCGGCCCTGTGCGACGCCCTCAAGCGCATCAACACCATCCTGATCGACCTCGACCGCGACATCTGGACCTACATCTCGCTGAACTATTTCCAGCAGAAGATCCGCAGCGGCGAGATCGGCTCCTCGGCCATGCCCCACAAGATCAACCCCATCGATTTTGAAAACTCCGAGGGCAACCTGGGCGTTGCCAACTCCATCTTCAGCCACCTGGCGGCCAAGCTGCCCATTTCACGCCTGCAGCGCGACCTGACCGACTCGACGGTGATCCGCAACATCGGGGTCCCCATCGCCCACACCCTGATCGGCCTCAAATCCCTTTCCAAGGGGCTCGACAAGCTGATCCTCAACCCGGCGGCCATCGCGGCCGACCTGGAGCGCAACTGGGCGGTGGTGGCGGAGGCCATCCAGACCATCCTGCGCCGCGAAGGCTACCCCGAGCCCTACGAGGCCTTGAAGGCCCTCACCCGGACCCACGCGACCATCGACCGCCGCGCCATCGCCGATTTCATCGCCACCCTGGCGGTGCCGGAGGCCGTCAAAGCCGAGCTGCGGCGCATCACCCCCGGCAACTACACCGGGATCCTGCCCTTCTGACCCCATGGCAGGGCCGCCCCTCAAATGGCCGTGCGCTGGCCGCCGTCGGCTTGCGCGCGGGGTCGGTTTATTTCGCCAGCGGGCCGGCCGCCGCCTGCCACCGCCCCTCCACAGGGACCTTGTAGAGGGCCACCAGGCCGCCGGTGGCGAACTTGGCGACGATCTCGCCGAAGACAATGGCCGTCAGCATGCCCGGGGCAAACACCCCGGCAAAGGCGATGAGGTTGAACAGCACGCTGTCCAGGGGGATGCTGACCAGGTTGGAGCCGGTCACCCGCTGCAGCCAGGGGCGCGCCAGGAGCTTCTGATACACCTCGGTGTCGGCGGTTTCACTGAGCACGATGGCGATGAAACTGGCGCTGATGATCCGCCACGGGACACCCAGGAGAAGGGACTCGAGCACCATGCCGGCTGCGGCCGCAAGGATCATGGTGTAGACCGCTTTGCGCCCATGGCGGTGGACCCGGTCGCGCTGGGTGAAGGTGATGCCAAATACCAGGGTCCCCACCGAAACCAGACCAAAGAGCGGCAGGGGGATAAACCAGGTGGCGGTGTAGTTCGCAATCAATACGGCCGCGATGTAGATCGACATGGAACGCTTCACGGGGATGGCTCCTGTGGTGGGAAGGTGATTCCGGGCGGCGCTTGCCAGTGCCGCCTGCTGAGCCCCCACCTCTAACGGCGCCAACGGCAAAAGTCAATCCCCGCGGCCGCGATCCGGTGGGCCGGCGCGCCGTTCGGCCGGCCGCCCGCTGGCGATCATATCGCCCGGGTCCCACGGCACCGGCGGTCCGGCCGCGGCCGTGCGCAGCTCGCAGCGGGTCTTCCGGCAGACCGGGCATTCGGGCTCCCGGCAGGGGTCCATGTGGACCAGCACGCTGGCCTGGGGGCCGAACTCGGCCATCAGCAGGGCTTCCAGGGCCTCGGCCTCGCGGTGGGCCTTTTCCAGGGAGAGGTCCCGGGGCAGGATCAAGTGGAAATCGATGTGCACGTAATCCCCGGATTTCCAAGCGCGCAGCTGGTGGACGTCGATCCAGAGGGCTTTGCGGTGCCGCTCGATCAGGGCCGCGATGCGCTCCAGGAGCTGGGGGTTGGCGGCGTCCATAAGCCCGGAAAAGGCCTGCCGCACCAGCTTCGCACCGGTCACCAGGATGTTCAGGCCGAGCAGGCAGGCGACGGCCCCGTCCAGCCAGTACCAGCCGGTCAGGTGGACCAGCCAGAGCCCCGCCAACACCCCGGCCGAGGTGTATACATCGGTGATCAGGTGCTGGCCGTCGGCCACCAGCACCAGGGAATCGGTTTGGCGCCCGACCTTGACAAGCCCCAGCCCCAGCAACAGGTTGACGCCGCTGGCCGCTAGCAGCAAAAGCAGCCCCGCCTGGAGCGCGGGCAGGGGCCGCGGCGCCAGGAGCCCCGTGATGCCCACCTTGAAAATCCCCAGGGCGGCGACGATGATCAGGGCCCCCTCGAAACCGGCCGAGAAAAACGCGATCTTGCCGTGGCCGTATGGGTGGCTCTCATCGGCGGGCTTGGCGGCCAGGATCACGCTTACCAGGGCAAAGGCGCTGGCGACGACGTTGATGATCGATTCCAGGGCATCGGAGAGCACCGCCGAGGAGTGGGTCAGACGGTAGGCGTAGAACTTGATGACCAGCAGCAGCGCCCCGATGCCAAAGGACAGGCTGATCGCCAGGATGCGCAGTTTCAGATGCCGGCCGGCGACAGGCGCGGGTTCTTGGGTGGCTTGAGCTGTCATGTGGATCATTTCCGATCTGCCGGCCCGAAGACCTGATGGAGACCGCCACCGGCACCACGGCGCGCGGCAGCAGCCCTGCTTCAGGGGTCTCACGGGGTTTCCAGGGAAATCCCCAGATCGGCCAACTCGCGGGCGGCCAGCGCACTCCAGCCGCGGTTGGCGGCCGGGTTGGCCGGGCTGGGGTGGGTCAGGCGCCCGATGACCACCGGAAGACCCGCCAGCGCATGGAGGGCGCGGGTTGCGGCGAATTTTCCGACCCCCACCACATAGCGCGGCTTTAACACGGCCACAGTGCGGCGCAGGGCGCGGTCGCAGGCGGCCAGCAGCGGGAGGCGCTCGGCCGCGGGCAGCGCGTCGGGCGTGCGGTTGCGGCCGCCGGCCTCGATGAAGATCAGGGGGCAGTAGTTGGCCACGAAAAAGCGCGCGAAGAACCGCTCCGGCGTCTGGAAGGTCTCCCGCACCCAGCCCCAGAGACGTGCGCCACTGACTTCGCTGCGGGTGCAGGCAAAGCCCGTCACCGGCCGCTTGGGATGGGTTGCGGCCGGTGCCCCGACGGGGGCCGCGATCTTCAGCCAGTCCCGCACCAGGCGAACCTCGCCGAAGGGCACGCCGGTCTGGGCCATACCCCAGGGTCCGGGATTCATGCCCAAGAGCAGGACCTCCTTGGGGGCTTGCCCGTAGAGGGTCAGGTAGCGGGCGTAGGCCTCGCCGGCGTAGATCAGCGGGTTATAGACATGGCTCACCGGCGGCCCGAAGCGCAGGCCTTGGAGGTCTCTTATCAACTCCTGGGTGATCTGGACAAGGGTCATGGGGTCGCGCTTCAAAAGACCGGCGGGCTCACGGGGCGACCCGCGGCCCGTAGAGCCGGCGGGTATTGGCGTAAAGGGCGGCGCGCAGCTCGGACGCGGGCACCTGCTTGAGCTCCGCCAAGGCGGCGATCACGGCTGCGGCATTGGCCGGTTCGTTGCGCAGGCTCGGGTCAGGCCCCAGGACCGGGCTGTCGGTTTCCACCAGCAGGCAGTCCAGGGGCAGACGCCGGACCAGCTTCTGCTTCTGGCGCGAGCGCACCACCGAGGGCGGGATCGAGAAAAAATAGCCGGCCGCAATCGCCGGCAGAGCCGCGCCGGCCTTGCCGTCAAAGGCGTGCAGCTGGACCCTGGCAGCCCCGCTTGCCAGCAGCAGGTCCACCGTCTGGCGCCCGGCGGAGCGGGAGTGCACGTTGAGCGGCAGGTCCAGCTCGCGGCCGAGGGCGATGAACATGGCGAAGATCTCACGCTGGCGCGCCCGGTCGTCCGCGTCCGCCACCAGCCGGTAGTCCAGCCCGACCTCGCCGATTCCCGCCAGGCGGTGGTGCTCCCGGCGGATCAGGGCCATTATGGCCACCGCCGCTTCCAGGTCCAGATGGGCCGGGTAAAGCCCCACAGCCGGCTTGATCTCCGGGAAGCGCGCGGCCAGCTCCAGGGTCCGCCGGGCGTCGGTCAGGGTTTCGGATACGGCCACCACCGCGGCGACCCCGGCCGCGCGGGCGCGCGCCAGAACGGACTCGCGGTCACCGTCGAAAACCGGGTCGCAGAGATGGGCGTGGGTATCGACGATCACGGCCGCGGCGCCCCGGTCAGCGGCGGGCGGGGCCTCTTCACGCATCGTCCCCCTGATCGCCGGGAACCCCCAGAAAGTATTCCTCGTACTGGGTCGGCCCCTCCTGGTAGATTTCCATCATGGCCTCGAAGGTCCGCCGAGCCCGATTCTCCTTCCAGCGGTGCCAGGAGTTCATGTCCTGCCAGGTGCCGATCACCAGCAGGGTCTGGGGGTCGCGGCTGCTCACCAGGGTCTCGCCGGTGATGTAGCCCGGCTGGTTCATGGCCCCCGCCCGGAACTCGTTTAATAACGCCAGGACTTCCTTGTCGGTCCCTTTTTTAAACCGCCGCTTGATGAGTACTTTGGCCAGCATGACAACCTCCTTGCGCCGCGCAGACAGCGCGCTCAGGTTTGTTTTTTGGCCTGCTCGGCCACCGCCTGGATGGCGGCTTGAACAGCCGCCTGGTCGCCCAGATAACGGCTGCCGATGGTCTTGAGGGAATCGTCCAGTTGGTAAACCAGGGGCACCCCGGTGGGGATGTTGAGGGTGGTGACGGCCTGATCGGAAAGCGCGTCCAGGTGTTTGACCAGTGCCCGCAGGGAGTTGCCGTGGGCGGCGATCAGCACCCGGCGGCCCTGGCGGACGGCCGGCGCAATCTCCTGGTGGAAATAGGGCATGAAGCGCCCGACGGTGTCCTTGAGGGACTCCGTGCAGGGGATCTCCCCGGCGGCCAGGTCGCGGTAGCGGGGGTCCCGACCGGGGTGGCGCTCGTCCCGGGGGTCCAGCGGCGGCGGGGGGATGTCGTAGCTGCGGCGCCAGACGTGCACCTGCTCCTCACCGTGGCGGGCGGCGGTCTCGGCCTTGTTGAGACCCTGCAGCGCCCCGTAGTGGCGTTCGTTCAGACGCCAGCTGCGGATCACCGGAATCCACATCAGGTCCATGGCGTCCATCACGATCCACAGGGTCCGGATGGCCCGTTTGAGGACCGAGGTGTAGGCCACATCAAACGTGAAGCCCTCGGCCAAGAGAAGTTCGGCGGCTTTCCGGGCCTCGGCGATCCCTTCGGCGGTCAGGTCCACGTCAGTCCATCCGGTGAAGCGGTTTTCGCGGTTCCAGAGGCTCTCGCCGTGCCGCAGCAATACGAGTTGGAACATTTCGGGGGGCCCTCCCTGGCGGCGGTTGG
>Ga0272444_10001679_pt1 | contig 21126 bp, 18 predicted proteins | sample SSMForm13_FD_201033 | JGI IMG/M metagenome (GOLD analysis project Ga0272444, IMG submission 201033) | Marine sediment archaeal communities from Little Sippewissett salt marsh, Falmouth, MA, United States - SSM-Form-13 | ecosystem: Environmental > Aquatic > Marine > Wetlands > Sediment ...
CTATTGAAATGGCCGTACTTTTATTGCTGGAAATAGAGAAGACCGTGGCTGAGGGTGCGGGTGCAGCCGGTCTGGCAGGATTGTTAGGGAACAATGATCTTTTTGCAGGCAAAAGTGTAGGGGTGGTGGTTTCCGGAGGAAATATTGATCTTGTTTTACTTTCAACAATTATTCAAAGGGGGCTCGTACGTTCAGGCCGGATGGTTCGAATAACGATGAATCTAAGTGATGTCCCCGGTTCCCTTGCTGAAGTGACCAGACTCATAAGCGAGGCCGAAGCTAATATCGTGGAAGTGGAACACCATCGCAGATTTATTCACCTGCCTATCCGTTCTGTACAGGTGGAATTTGTGCTGTTGACACGTGGCCTCGATCACCTGAACCAAGTAATCAGCTCCCTGCGTCGTGCAGGATATACTCCCAAATTTTCGGATGCTGATGCGGAGATACTCAAAAGAAAAAGTCCGGGGCTACATTGAACCAATGTAATCTTTAAGGTTTAGATAGGAGGCTGGTATGAAGGTGTTCTTCCATGAAGATTTTTACCAGGTCTATACCACTGACCCCGCTGCTGCTGCAGGCCGGATGGAAGCTATCGTGGAAGTGATCAGATCTGAGGTGGAGCTTGTAACAGCCGAGCCTGTTGCGGAATCTGCTATCGCCGCAGTTCATACTAAATCCCATATATCAGATGTGGTTCGGTCAGGTCTATATGAAATTTCCGCCCTGGCAGCTGGAGGAGCGGTGCAAACGGCTCAGAGCGCCCTTAAGGAGCCCTGCTTTGGATTGATTCGTCCGCCCGGACATCATGCATCCGCAGGTTCGGCCTGGGGATTTTGTTATTTCAACAATATGGCCATAGCCCTGGAACAGCTAAAAAAGAGGCAGGAGATAGAAACAGCCTACGTGCTTGACATCGACCTTCATTTTGGAGATGGAACCGTGAATATTTTTAAGGGTAAAAAATATGTCACGGTTCACAATGTAAAAGCCTCCCAAAGATTGGAATATTTGGACGAAGTTAAAGAAGAAATGGCAAATTGCAGTGCTGATATAATTGGTATTTCAGCGGGCTTCGACAATCACGAAAAGGACTGGGGAGGCACTTTAAAAACCGATGACTACAGGATTATTGGAGAAGCTGTACGGACTGCTGCGGATCGTTTGGGGGGAGGGTGCTTCGGCCTCCTCGAAGGCGGGTATAATCATGGTGTCCTTGGCCGTAACGTACTGGCGTTAATACAGGGTCTTAAAGGAGAGGGGTATTGACGGAACAAAGAACTGTCTTCATTGTCAACCCAAACTCATCAAACGGATCTACCGGGAGAGAATGGCCCGGTATCCTGAAAAGGGCAAAGGAGTTGTTAAAGGCTTTTGAGATCAATCTAACGACCGGTCCTGAGCATGCCACTGCTTTGGCTCGTGAGGCGGCCAGGTCGGGATTTGATGTTGTTGTTTGCGTTGGAGGGGATGGCACTCTCAATGAAATAATCAATGGGCTTATGAGTTTTGAAGGCTCAGCTGCTAAGAAAGTCCGCCTGGGTTACATTCCCAGAGGAACGGGATGTGATTTTGCCAAATCCTTGGCAATACCATACGAACTTGACAGGGCGCTGTTGACTATAAAGGAAAACAAGACACGCCGTATCGATCTCGGAAGGCTTACTTATAAGGATCAGGAAGGCAAGCCCGCATGCCGCTATTTTCATAATGTCCTGAGCTTCGGACTGGGCGGGGAGGTGGATCACCGGGTAAATAATACCACCAAGGTGTTTGGTGGCTTTGTTTCATTTATTTGGGCTACTTTAATATCCATCATTTGTTACAGCAAAAAACGAATTCGACTTCGTATAGATGAATCCTTTGATGAAGAGGTCATTACATGGAATATTGCGGTCGCCAATGGACAGTATCATGGAGGCGGGATGTGGGTGGCTCCCGGCGCATCTATGGACGATGGATTATTTCAGGTGACGGTAGTAGGCGATTTAAATAAAGCCGCTGTTTTCTGGAATTTGCCGTTACTCTATAACGGCAGAATATACGAGCATAAAAAGATAATAAGGCTTACCGGAACTCGTATTTTGGCTGATGCGTCTGAAAAGGTGCTCCTGGATATGGATGGTGAACAACCTGGCCAATTGCCGGTCTTAATCGAAATGGTTCCTTCGGCGATAAATATTATATGTAGTTAAGTGCTTAATTCCTTTATCTGGTTATAGTGTCTTGATCCTATTGTCAGGAGCGGTTTTGTCTGTTAAGTCGGACCGTATGATACATGAAAAGGGTCAGAGTGACTATGCCTATTCCGGACTCACGATGAATATTCTATTTTTTGGCTTCTACATCATACCCTTGATCTATCTTTTTTCTGATCACTCCACCTAAAAGCAGCTTTTGTTTCCTAAAATCGGTTGCTCCCTGTAAAAAGAAGCACTGTATGTCGTGGTACTCTCTCTTGCTACGTCTATATATTGTCACCATGTTCTGGCTATACTTTCCTATTACAAATGTCTCTTTTTTCTTGACAAATAGGTGGTTATCCCCTATAAGTGTCACAAAGTGGTTTAATGTGGCATAAAGTGTCAAAAAAGGGCAATTGATGTTTAGAGGAAGGTCAAGACATACGCTTGATAATAAGGGGCGCCTGGTTATTCCCGCGAGGTTCAGGGAAGTTCTGGAGACACGGGGTGACAATTGCCTGGTGGTCACGAATCACGATGCCTGCCTGTGGGCCTTCGCTAGGGAAGACTGGAGAGTGATTGAGGAAAAGGCATCCAATCTTCCTCAATTCGACCGAGCCGTCAATACCTACCTCAGGTATTTTATTTCAGGAGCAGTTGAGTGTCCCATAAAACAGGGGCGCATAAGTCTTCCTGTTGACCTGCGAGAGATCGCAGGGCTGGAAAAGGAAGTAGTGCTTGTAGGCGAACTCAAGAGATTCGAAATCTGGGAAAAGGAGAAATGGGAGGAAGAGTTTAAGAGAGTCAGAGAAAGTTTTTCGGATGCGAGTCAGTCCCTCTCCGGACTGGGTATTTAGAGGTGTGAGACTTGGAATACCCGCACGATCCGGTTCTTGCCAGTGAAGTCACGGAATATCTCGTTACCAGTCCGGACGGAATATACGTGGATGGCACTGTTGGAAGCGGGGGTCACAGCAATGCAATTGGAAGTGTTTTATCCGGGGGGCGGCTCATTTGCCTGGACAGGGATCCTGATGCAGTAGAGCTTTCAAGAAAAAGGCTGGCCTTTCTAGGTAGTATCGTTTCAGTGGTTAAGGCGAACTACGCATATCTGGATAAAGTCCTTTCTGATTTTGGTGTCAAAAGCATTGATGGCGTTTTACTGGATTTGGGAATGTCGTCACATCAGCTTGACAGATCAGGCAGGGGCTTCAGTTTCAGCAGGAATGAGCCGCTGGACATGAGAATGGATCCAGAAGATAACGTGACCGCCCGTGATTTGGTGAACAATCTTTCTGCCGAAGAACTTGAGGATATAATGAAGGCATACGGCGAAGAAAGGAGGGCGAAAACGATAGCCAGGGCAATTGTCAGGGCTAGAAAGAATAGACCTCTGGAGACCTCTTCTCAACTGGCAGATTTGATCAGTTCCGTTTTTCCTCAATCGCAGAGGCCCAAGTCCAGACATCCTGCCACCCGAGTATTTCAGGCCTTGAGGATAGCAGTCAATAAAGAACTACAAAACATAGAGACTTTTCTGGATAAGGTTCCGTTTTTTATTGCAAAAGGAGGCAGACTGGTTGTTGTCTCCTATCATTCGCTTGAAGACAGGTTTATTAAACAAGCGATGTTTGGGTGGGAAAATGTTTGCACCTGTCCTCCTGATCTTCCAGTATGCGCATGCGGAAAAATTCCCCTTTTCAAAAGGCTGACTAAGAAGGGGTTGAAACCGAGTAAAAGAGAAATTGAGAGAAATCCAAGAGCTCGAAGTGCGGTTATGAGAGCCGCAGAAAGGGTTTAGCTATGACAAGGCGGGAGAGGGTATCCAGTATGATGGGAGTCCGAAATGCGAGGACTGGAGTGCGGGTTAACAAGTCCAAGTCTAGTCACAAGTTTCGTATGAGTCGGAGACAGATTTTCCTTGTCATAATAATGCTGTTTCTATTTATGGGTAGTGGAATCGGGTATGTGTGGTCTAATTTTGAAAGGACCCAAATTGGTTATGACCTGAGTCAACTGGTTAAAGAGGAGATGCGGCTCAGGGAGATTAACAAAAAGTTGAGACTTGAACTGGCTATACTTAAATCACCCCAAAATCTGGAGAAACTGGCCGTCGATAAGCTGGGACTATTCCAGCCTTCTCCAGAGCAGATTATCATTATCCAATGAAGGTAAAAGAGAAAAAGTGGATCCGCTTCCGAATTTATTTGATAGCCACTTTTTTTCTGCTCGGATTGGTAACGGTTTTATCCAGGGCCTACCAGCTTCAAGTAATTGAAAAAAGTCGTCTGGAGGCAATAGCACGTGACGGTTATGTCAGGACCATCAAACTCCCACCTAAACGAGGCACGATCTCCGACCGGGAAGGCCACGAGCTGGCACTTAGCGTTGAAGTAGGATCTGTTTACGCTCATCCGACCCGGATAAAAGACAAGTTCAGGACGGCCAGGGAACTCTCTTCGGTTTTGGGAGAAGAGACGGACAGCATTTTAGCACTGTTAAAAAGTGGCCGCTCTTTTTTATGGATAAAGAGAAGGATAGACCCTGACCGGGCCGAGAAGGTTAAAAACCTTGAGCTGGATGGCGTTGGCTTAACTACCGAAATCAAGCGGTATTATCCTGGAAAAGAGATCGCAGCACATCTTATAGGTTTTGTAGGTAGTGATAATCAGGGTCTTGAAGGTCTGGAAAAGAAATATGAAAAGGTTTTGAGAGGCCCTCAGTTTAGTCTTATCCAGATGCGTGACGCACTGGGACGCCCCTTTTCGGTTAGCAGATTGATACCTTCAGGCCACGGCATGCGCGGGCTTATTCTCACTATAGATAAGGATATACAATACAAGGCCCAGCAGGTTCTGAAGGCTGCGGTTAAAAAAACCAGGGCCAGGTCTGGACATTGTCTGGTAATGGACCCGGATACTGGCGAAATCCTTGCTATAGCTGTTGTGCCGGAGTTCAATCCCAATGCTTTTTCGAGCCACAGCCCTGGCGAATGGAGGAATAGGACGGTTACTGATTGTTTTGAACCCGGTTCCGTTGTAAAGGCCTTTCTGTTGGCCGCGTGTCTGGAGGAAGGAGTAGTAACACCAGAAACTGAGTTCGACTGCGAACAGGGTGAATATAAGGTGGGCAGGCATGTTATTCACGATACCCATGAGCAAGGCGTGTTGAGTGCAGCCGACATCATTATACATTCCAGCAATATAGGTGCAATCAAAATTGGGCAGAAACTCGGGTATGAAAGATTCTACGAATATCTGAAGAAATTCGGGTTTGGGAACAGACTCAGCAGTGACCTGCTGGGGGAAAGGGAGGGATTTATCAGACCTCCTTCGAAGGCCAAGGAGATAGAGCAGTCGACGATTTTTTTTGGACAGGGGATGACGGTCACTTCTTTACAACTGATAACTGCTATGGCGTCGATTGCTAATGGCGGAAAGTTGATGAGACCCTATATAGTTAAAGCAATCGTGGATGAATCTGGAAAAGTTGTGGAGGACATCCAACCGAGAGTGATCAGGAGAATACTTCGTTACGAAGTAGCCAGGAAAACATCAACTATACTGGAGGGTGTTGTAGGAGAGGAGGAAGGCACTGGCAAGCTGGCTGCCATCAAAGGGTTCCGTGTTGCGGGGAAGACCGGGACAGCCCAGAAGGTTGATCCTAAAACCTTGAAATATTCAACAACTGGATTTACGGCTGCGTTTCTAGGTTTTACACCTGTAGATAAACCTCGGCTCGTGATCCTTGTCGTGATCGATGAGCCTAAAGGTTCTACGTACGGAGGTGTCGTTGCTGGTCCCGTATTTAGAGAGGTAGGGGCATGGTCTTTGAATTATCTACGTATCAACCCTCAGACAGAGGTGGCAGCATCTTCATCTGAAGCCCGTAAAGATATTGACGAGGATGTGCTTGAGATAGCCGCCATGATCAAAAAAGAAGATGTTGTTATTGACCCGGAAGATGAGAGAAACTCAGAAACTTCTTCGGTCGAAATAGAAAAAGGCGTGCTTCCGGATTTTCGGGGGCTGGGAATGAGACAGGTCGTCAAAAAGGGGAGGTCGCTAGGGTTACAGGTAGTCATGCAGGGTTCTGGACTTGCTGTAAAACAGGAGCCATCAGCCGGATGTCCCCTCAAGGGCCTCAACAGTGTGAGAGTCGATTTTAAACCTCCGAGCTAATTAAAAAAACTTTGTGTGAGATTTTTCGATGTGCGGATGGAGAAAGTAAACAGTGTGACAAACGGAATGCTATTGAAACGGCTGCTCAGAGATTTGTCAGTCCATGCCTTTCATGGTGATGATGAGCTACAAATTAAAGGGCTGGCCTATGATTCAAGGGCAGTTAAACCGGGTTTTCTGTTTGTCGCTCTAAATGGTCATATTTTAGACGGTCATGCCTTTATTGAGGATGCTGTAGCTAGAGGAGCTGTTGCTGTTGTTGTTGAGTCTGAAGAAGCTGGTAAAAACATTGAAGCCAAAATTCCTGTAGTCTATGTACCGAATTCCAGGGAGGCTTTGGCGGGCCTGGCTGTTAGTTTTTACCATAGACCTTTCGACGGACTCAATTTGATTGCTATCACCGGGACCAATGGAAAGACCACAACCAGTTACCTCCTGGAATCGATCCTCTTGGCCTCCGGCGCCCGGCCAGGAGTGATAGGGACAATCAATTACCGCTTCCCGGGGCACGCCTGTCCGGCGAGTGTTACAACACCCGAATCCCTGGACCTCATGGCAAATTTGAGCAAGATAAAAGAGGCGGGTTGCACTGATGTTATTATCGAGGTTTCTTCCCATGCCCTGGACCAGGGGCGGACAAGAATATGTCCTTTCCGGGTGGGTATTTTTACGAATATTTCCAGAGACCATCTGGATTACCATGGCTCTATGGAGGAATATTTTGAAGCAAAAAGTCGTTTATTCCGGGGACTCAAACAAAGAGGAGTGGGAGATCTGACGCGTGCCGTTTTGAACTATGATGACCCTAAAGGCAGGGTCATGTCGAAACTGACGGATGCCGAGGTGGTCACGTATGGACTGGATGAAAGCTGCGAAGTTAGGGTGGACCAAATCCGCATGAACAGGACAGGCTTATGCGCGAGACTTTTTACCCCTATAGGAGAAGCCGATATTCGTTCTTCCCTCATAGGAGGTTTCAATATTTATAATATCCTTGCTGCTTCGGCTGCTGCCCTGGCAATTGGTATTGACCTGGACATTATCGCAAAAGGAATAGCTGACCTGAGAGGAGTGCCAGGTCGTCTCGAGATGGTGGAAAACAGGCGCTCCTTAAACATAGTGGTGGACTATGCGCACACGCCAGATGCGCTTCAAAAGGCACTGGAGGCAGTCAGGCCTATTGTGAAAGGCCGCTTGATAACTGTTTTCGGATGCGGAGGTGACCGTGACAGGGGCAAGAGAAAAGAGATGGGAATAGTGGCGGGGACTTACAGTGACCTGGTCATTATCACCTCGGACAATCCGAGGAGCGAGGACCCTTATATGATAATATCGCAAATAGAGAAAGGTGTTATCGAATCTGGAATGAAGAAAGTAGAGCTGCCATTAACCATCGAGGAAAAAGGTTTCTTGATAGAGCCTGATCGAGGAAGGGCCATTCAGAAGGCTGTTGAAATGTCAGATATAAAAGATCTGATTTTGATAGCTGGAAAAGGCCATGAGGATTACCAGATTATAGGGGACCATAAGAGGCATTTTGATGACAGGGAGAAAGCTTCGGAGGCGGCCTCATAGAATGGTTTCAATGTCCGAACAAGAAGCTCTTTTCTGCAACGGGATATGGAAAGATTGTTGCCTTCTGAATTAAAAAATAAAGGGTACTGCAGGAACGCTTTATTGTTTTAGCGACGTGTAAAGAGGTTTGAATGGCGTCCTTCTGGGATGAAATGACCGCCGGCGACATTTTGGAGCCAATCAAGGGAACTTTGCTTTCGGGTAGTCCCGACACCCACATTGGAACAATAAGTACCGATTCGAGAAAGATAAAACGCGGCGAGATATTTCTGGCACTTAAAGGCGAGAATTTCGACGGCCACGCCTTTATTTCTCAGGCGATAAAACAGGGTGCTTGCGGAGTGATCTTTCAGAGAGGCTGCATTGCAGGTAATACTTTAAACTCTCTTATCAGAGAGCGAAAGGAACTCCTTTTAATTGCAGTGTATGACACCCGGACCGCATTGGGAGAATTGGCCGGGTGGTGGCGGAGACAACAAAAGGTGAGGGTGGCGGCCATTACCGGAAGCGCCGGGAAGACCACTACAAAGGAAATGACGTCGTTGGCCCTGGGACAGAGGACCCTGAAGAACCCGGGAAACTTCAATAATCTTATTGGGCTTCCTTTGACTCTTCTGCGCCTGAACAAGGGTCATAGAAATGCGGTTTTAGAAATGGGGATGAACAGGCCTGGAGAGATCGCCCGTTTGACGGAGATAGCTGATCCTGATGTTGGTGTTATCACAAATGTTGGCGTAGCCCATACAGAGGGTTTGGGTGATCTCGATGGAGTGGCCCGGGCCAAATGGGAAATGGTTGAGGTTATTTCAAGCAAAGGCAAAATAGTATTGAACGGTGATGACCACATATTGAGGCAGCAGGCATCTGGTTACGAGGGGGAGGTTATCTTTTTTGGTGAAGGAGAGAGAAATGATGTCAGGGCCTCTGATATTCAAGACATGGGCTTGGACGGCGTCAGGTTTGAACTCAGATACCGCTGCAAAAAATGGTGTATCAAGCTAGGAGTACCCGGAGTCCAGAATGTGGTTAACGCCTTAGCAGCGGTTTCTGTGGCACTTTGTTTAAACGAACCCATGGAGCAGGTTATTGCTGGTCTATCCAGATTCAAAGGAATGAAGGGCAGATTTGTTGTGAGGCGGCTGGCCGGAGGGATCGTTCTGGTGGATGATACCTACAATTCAAATCCCCTTTCCTTAAAGGCAGCACTTGCCGCCGTTAAATCAATGGCTGGGGGAAAAAGGCAGTTGATTATAGGTTTGGGGGAGATGATGGAACTAGGAGATATGGCCGATAGCGCACATCTGGAGGCTGGCCGGATGGTGGCTGGCTTGGATCCCACATATTTTTTTGCAATGGGAGATCATGCATCGCAAATGTTAAACGGAGCGATTAGCGAAGGGTTGCCTCCAGAAAGGATCGAGGAAACGTCTTCCCATGCAGAAATGATGCAAAGAATAAAGGAAGAAACAGAAAATGGAGGGGTAGTCTTTCTTAAAGGGTCCCGCAAGATGGGCCTGGAAAGGGTTGTAGAAGGATTGATAAACCGTGAAACCCAGGAGGAGGCTTATTATGGCAACGGCGAAGAAAATACTGGTCGTTGATGATGAGACAGGTATCAGATATCTCCTGTCGGATGTTTTGTCCAATAATGGTTTCGAGGTAAGTATCGCCAAGGATGGACAGGATTCCCTCGAACAGATGGAGGCCAATAGCTTTGACCTGGTTATCACAGACATTCAAATGCCTCGATTGGATGGCATCGAAATGCTCAAAAGGATGAAGAAATCGGGACGGAAAGAGAAGGTTATCATCATGACAGGTAATATTTCCGACCGTCGTCTCAAAGGGAAGGATATTCCAAGGATAATTACCCGGCTTGAAAAACCTTTCAGGATGGACAATTTCCTGAACACAGTGACGGCGGCTATTTCCAGAAGGGTTCCCCAGGGAAGCTCTGTTATGGCTTAACATATCTGGATAGGGTGCAGCTATGCTCTATAAACTGATCTATTTTTTTCATACTGATTTTTCCTGGCTGAATGTCTTCAGGTATATAACATTCAGGACCATATTATCTGCATTGACGGCACTGGGGATCTGTTTCTTCTTCGGACCTCCTGTCATAAAAAGACTGCGTGATATGCAAGTAGGTCAATACATCAGAGAGGACGGCCCACCCAAACATAAGTCTAAACAGGGAACCCCTACTATGGGGGGATGCTTGATTTTGCCTGCGATTTTAGTATCAACCGCTATCTGGGTGGAGCCGGTAAATATTTATGTATGGATTGTAATCTTTGCAGTACTTGCTTTCGGAAGCATAGGTTTTGCGGATGATTATCTGAAGATCTCAAAGAAGAACAGCAAAGGGCTCAGCGCCAAGATGAAGTTCAGTCTACAGGTCCTCATCGCCTTGGTGATTGCAACAGTTCTCTACGTCTATCCACAGTTTGATTCGCGCCTGTATCTGCCTTTTTTTAAGAGTATCGCCCCTGATCTCGGATTGGGGTACATAGCCCTGGCGGTGTTAGTTATCGTGGGGACATCTAATGCTGTCAACTTGACGGACGGACTGGATGGCCTAGCAATAAGTCCGCTTATTGTGGCCTTTGCCAGCTATGTGGTCTTCGCATATTTATCCGGACACGTGAGAATCGCAGCTTATCTACAGATTCCATATGTAGCTGGTTCGGGCGAAATTTCTGTTCTATGTGGCAGCCTGGTAGGGGCCGGTCTGGGTTTCCTGTGGTACAACACCTATCCGGCGGAAGTTTTCATGGGTGATGTAGGCTCACTTTCTCTTGGGGCTGCCCTTGGAACTATTGCGCTCATTACAAAGCAAGAAATAGTGCTAATCCTGGTAGGTGGTTTGTTTGTTTTTGAGGCCTTATCAGTAATTTTCCAGGTCGCCTACTTCAAAATGACAGGAGGCCAGAGAATCTTCCGCATGGCTCCTATCCATCACCACTTTGAATTGAAGGGATGGCCGGAGCCAAAAGTGATTGTGAGATTTTGGATCATAGCAATAATTTTAGCGCTTATGGCCATTAGTACTTTGAAATTGAGATAGTTTCTAAGAACTGTGGGTAAAAGGAATTGTCTGTAGATAAGAGATCAAAATTGAATATGAGGGATCAAGCCAGACCTGTCTTCTCAGGGAAAAAGGTGGTGGTGGTCGGCCTTGGTTTGTCCGGACTTTGGACCGCCCGTTGGCTGATAGAGCGAGGAGCTATTGTTACTGTGAGTGAAATAAGGCCCGAGCCAGACGTTGGTTCGGGTTTATGCAAAGAAGTGCGTGAAATGGGAGCCTTCCTTGAGACCGGAGGTCATAAACTAGAAACTCTCCTTGGCGCAGAATTAATTGTCATTAGTCCCGGTGTACCTTATAACTTACAGATTCTTGATAGCGCCAGAGAAAAAGGAATAACTGTCACCGGAGAGCTTGAATTGGCAAGTCAAGCCATACGGACACCCATTATTGCTGTGACAGGAACGAACGGGAAGTCTACAGTGACTACTTTTTTGGGTGAAATGTTGGACAATGCAGGCATTAAAGTTTTTGTAGGAGGCAATATTGGGACTCCTCTCATGGCCTACGCAGCAGGAGAAGGAGATGCTGATTACGCGGTAGTTGAAGTGAGCAGCTTTCAGCTGGATACTTCCGAGACATTCTGTCCTTTTGTATCAATAATCCTGAATATCTCGCCAGACCACCTGGACAGATACGCAGATTATGACTCCTACACCCGCTCAAAACTCAGGATATTCAGCAATCAGGGTCAGGGGCAATATGTCATATTGAATGATGATGATGAGATTCTTAACTCTGTAAAGCCAGGGGGCGGAACAGCGGTTCTTCGGTACGGACAAAAACAAGGAAAGAGTCTCCGGGCCGTTATAGAGGACAAAAATATCAAAGCCCTCACAAAGGAAGGCAGGACGCTTTATTTCAATCTGAAGTCATTCAGACCGCCGGGGGAGCATAATCTGGAGAATCTCCTGGGATGTGTTCTGGTTGGGTTAATCCTGGACATCGAGGCTTCTGTGATCCAGAAAACCATTGATGAATTCAAGGGCCTTCCTGACCGTCTTGAGCATGTTGGTGATTTGGAAGGGGTTTCTTTCTATAATGATTCAAAGGCCACTAATGTGGATGCAGCAGTGCGGGCGGTGAATAGTTTTGATCGGCCTCAGATACTTATTGCAGGTGGCCGACACAAGGGTGCGGAATACAACCCCCTGGTAAAGGCAGCCCGCGGACGTGTGAAAAAGGCCGTTTTTATTGGAGAGGCAAAGGAACTGCTGGCTGCAGCTTTTAAGGATGTCCTGCCCTTCTTTGATGTAAAAGACATGAAAGAAGCGGTTTCAGTGGCATTTTCTATTGCCGATAGGGGAGACGTGGTACTTCTGGCGCCGGCCTGTTCCAGCTTTGACATGTTTAAAGATTACACTGACAGAGGCAAGGCATTCAGAGAGGCGGTGGAGAGTCTGTCCAATGGGTGAAAAAAGGGCCATGGGTTCGGGCTATGATTATATGATCCTTATTCCTGTTGTGTTTCTGCTCGGTCTGGGATTGGTGCTTGTTTACAGCGCCAGTTCTCACACGGCAGCCCATCGTCTTGGAGACAGCTATTTTTATCTTAAGAAACAGGGAGTGTTCTGCATGGTAGGCCTGGGAGTCATGGTAATAGCCAAAAATATTCCCTGTACGCTCTATTCGAAACTTGTTTATCCTCTGCTGATTTCCAGCTTGTGTCTACTTATCCTCCTGTTCATTCCGGGTTTTGGGCATAAGGTAGGCGGTGCGTCTAGATGGCTAAGGTATGCCGGGTTTTCATTTCAACCTTCAGAACTGGCGAAATTTTCGCTGGCCGTCTATATGGCGTATTCTATGGCGAAGAAAGGTTCCAGCATGGAGTCTTTCTCAAAAGGACTTCTTCCCCACTTGATAATCGCAGGTCTCTTCATGCTGCTTGTACTTCTTCAGCCTGATTTGGGTACAACTGTGATTATGGGTGCCTGGCTGTTAATAATTTTGTTCGTTGGCGGAGTCAGGATTTTTCACCTCCTAGGCATCGTCGCAGCATCAGCTCCAATATTATTATGGCTTATACTGCAAGCAGATTACAGGATTAAGCGATGGTGGGCTTTCTTAAATCCCTGGGATGACCCAAAGGGGATCGGTTTTCAGATAATCCATTCCTTTCTCGCTTTTGGATCTGGAGGGATTTTTGGCACGGGGCTGGGTAATAGCAAACAGAAGCTTTTCTATCTCCCTGAATCCCATACTGATTTTATACTTTCCATTGCCGCCGAGGAGTTAGGGTTTCTTGGCGTGACTGTAATCGTGGTCCTTTTTGGTGTGCTTATAATGAGGGGAATAAGAGTGGCTCTTGTCGCTCGGGATCTTTACAGTAGCTATCTCGCACTTGGTCTAACCAGTCTTATAGGGCTTCAAGTTGTGATAAATATGGCTGTGGTGATGGGATTGCTGCCCACAAAAGGCCTGACCTTGCCATTTATCAGCTATGGCGGGTCGTCTCTGGTCCTTAACCTGTTGTGCGTAGGTATTCTTTTAAATGTTTCTTCGAGAACATAAAGACCCGCCTAGAAGAGATAAGGCAGAGAATTCAGTGAATACCCGGCTGAGGTGTATCATAGCGGGAGGAGGTACAGGGGGGCATCTTTTTCCAGGGATCGCTGTTGCTGGTGAACTCAAAGATAGGTTCAAAAACGCTGAAATCATTTTTGTTACTGGTCGAAGGCCTATGGAGTCTGAGATTCTGTCTGGTTATGGTTACTGTGTTAAAACTATCGATGTGGAAGGTTTGAAGGGCCGGGGTTTGAAAAAAGCTATTTCAGTTGTTTTTAAGTTGCCGAAGAGTTTTTTTCAGTCATATTCGGTCATAAGGAACTTTTCCCCTGATTCGATTATTGGAATGGGTGGTTACTCTTCAGGTCCGATTTGCCTTGCAGGCCGGATTATGGGAGTTCCCACGGCAATCCACGAGCAAAATTCCTACCCTGGTTTGACGAATCGCTTATTGGCCAGGTTTGTTGACAGGGTTTTTATTTCTTTTGAGGAAAGCAGGCCCCATTTGAAGTCGAAGTCGATATTCCTAACAGGGAATCCGGTTCGCAGGGAAATCTTCGCTGAAAATGCCTTAAAAAGTACCACTAGGAATGCCTTTACAATACTGGTTATGGGTGGCAGCCAAGGTGCCAAGGCGATAAATGAGGCGTTTGCAGAAGCTATGGAGTATCTAAAAGGTAAGGCCAGAATACCTGACGTTATTCATCAGACAGGTGAGACGGACTATGAGCGTACTCTAGGGGACTATAAAACAAGGGAGATAAAGGGTTCCGTATTACCTTTTATTAAGGATATGGCAACGGCATATCAGAGCGCGGATTTGGTAGTGGGCAGGGCCGGAGCCTCTACTATTTTCGAGCTGGCTGCTCTGGGTAAACCTTCTATATTAATCCCTTACCCTTTTGCGGCTAACCAGCACCAGAAAGTGAATGCTCTCAGTCTTGTCCGGGCTGGAGGGGCGGAAATGATCTTTCAGACTGAACTGACTGGTGCAGTACTGGCAGACATGCTGATGAGGTATATGGATAACAGGGAGGCCCTCAAGGATATGGGCAAGCGTGCGAGTACTCTGGCCCGGAGAGATGCCGCAAAGGCAATAACGGAGAAGCTTATCGAGATGCTTTGATTTGATAAATGGAGCATCCAGGTTTTTCTTAAAGTAGTCTTTACCCGATTTTTTAAAAAAGGCAGTGAAGTATAAGTAGCGATATCAAAGATAGATTCAGAAAATGAAAAAATTTGGGAAAACCAGGCATATACATCTTGTGGGCATCGGCGGAATAGGTATGAGCGGGATCGCCGAACTCCTTATCAATCTGGGATATGAGGTCAGTGGTTCAGATCTCAGGTCTACACCGGTAACAGAGCGGCTTTCCAAACTAGGAGGACGGATTTTTAAAGAACACAGGGAGGAAAATGTGCGTGGTGCTGATGTGGTGGTTTATTCCTCGGCTGTTTCCCCTGACAACCCGGAAGTTCTTGAGGCAAGGGTTCAATTTATTCCTGTCATACCCCGTGCCGAGATGCTGGCTGAACTGATGCGCCTGAAATACGGTGTGGCTATTGCCGGGGCCCACGGCAAAACAACTACTACTTCCATGGTAGCTTCAATTCTAATGTGCGGTCACCTCGACCCGACAGTTGTCATAGGTGGAAGGCTGGATATATGGGGAGGATCCAATGCCAAGCTGGGTGAGGGTGATTTTCTCCTGGCAGAGGCGGATGAGAGCGATGGATCCTTTTTAGCACTTTCTCCTACCATTGCAGTTGTTACAAATATGGATTGCGAACATATGGACTATTACAGAGATATGAAGGCGATCAGAGAGACCTTCATCTCATTTATAAACAAAATCCCTTTTTACGGCACAGCTATATTATGCCTTGATAATGAAGAAATCCAGGGGATTATTCCTCGCCTAAAAAAACGGTACCTCACATACGGTATGACATCCCAGGCCGATCTGATGGCCAGGGACCTCGAAAAAGGTGAGAGAGGAGTGAGCTTTGAGGTCGTTTATCATAATCAATCAATGGGCAGGGTTTTGGTCGGCATGCCGGGTGAGCACAATGTGCTGAACGCGCTGGCGGCCACAGCAGTGGGACTCGAACTGAACCTTGGAATGAATGTGGTCAGAGAAGGACTGGTAAATCTAGGGGGTCTGGAGAGACGTTTTCAGCTAGTCGGGACAAAGGCAGGTGTGCTTGTGCTGGATGATTATGGGCATCATCCTACTGAGATCGTCGCCACCCTGAAGACAGCAAGAGAGAGTTGGCCGGAGAGGCGTCTTATTGTGGTCTTTCAGCCCCATCGTTATACACGGACAAGGGAGTTGTTCGATCGCTTTGTTATTAGTTTCAACCAGGCGGATATTCTTATTGTAACTTCTATTTATCCTGCCGGAGAGCAACCTCTGGAGGGAGTGACCTCAGAAAGACTTGTTATGGGTATAAGGGACCATGGACACAAAAATGTTTCTCTATGCACCAGCAGAGATGAGGTGCTCTCTTCTCTTGTATCGATTGTAAAGCCCGGGGATCTGGTTTTGACGCTGGGAGCCGGAGGTGTCTATGAAACTGCAAACCTGCTCCTCGAAAGTTTACCAGGGCAGGACGATGAGTTGTGATTAACGAAAAATTGTATTCAAGACTTGTTCGTTTATGGATCAAGGACAGAAAAAAGAACTGACCAGAATGGCAGGAAGTGGTGTCAGTTTTGATTGCCCCATGGCTGGGCACACCTCCTTTCGAGTGGGAGGAAAGGCTGAAGCCTTTTATGAGGCCCAAAACATGGAGTCGCTGAGGCAGGTAGTTGCCTTTCTGAATAGGGAGTGCGTCCCCTATCTAACGGTGGGTAGAGGTAGCAACCTTCTAGTAAAGGATGAAGGTCTGGAAGGAGTAGTAATTCATCTCTGCGGGGAACTTGAGGTCATTGAGATGGAAAATATAGATTCCCTCACCATTAGGGCCGGAGGCGGTTTGGCTCTTTTTGACTTACTGGCTCATTGCCGGGATTCAGGGCTCGGAGGAATGGAGTTTTTAGCAGGCATACCGGGTACAGTCGGTGGAGCAATAGCAATGAACGCAGGCGCCTTTGGCGGAGAGATCGGAGAGAGAGTTAGAAGGGTCCAATTAGTTACCCGCACCGGCGATTTAACCGTGAAAGATGCCTCTCAACTAAGGTTCAGATACAGAGGACTGGAGTTGGAAAAAGGAACGGTGATCGCGGGTGCCTTCTTTGCTCTCGACCAGGCGGATGAATCAACTTCAAAGGCAAAGATGGCAGACTATCTTAAGAGGCGCAAGAAGAGCCAGCCACTCGAGTATCCCAGTGCGGGCTCTGTGTTCAAGAATCCCCCTGGGCACTATGCGGCCAAGCTGATTGAACAGGCCGGTCTGAAAGGGGCGAGGACAGGCGGAGCGATGATTTCTCCAAAGCACGCTAATTATATACTGAATATGGGTGGTGCAACAGCGAGGGATGTCTTAGATCTAATAAATCTTGCTACCTCCAGGGTAAAAGAGAGAACCGGCATCGAAATGCAGCTTGAGTTAAAGGTTGTCGGCAGGTAAGGCATGAAAAGTACAGCCAGAAAGAAAAAACAATCCGTTCTGAATAATCAGTCAGTGAAAAAGCAGAAAAGAAAGAAGAACTCTTTTTCTTTCCTCAGGGTTATGAACCGTGTTGCTTTGGGTTTTATAAAGGGTTCCTTGTTGATCTTTTTCGTGGTGATGATCAGTGTGTCTTTTTTATTCATCTATCAGTACCTGGTTGAATCTCCTTACATGAAACTCCAGGAAGTGGATTTTCAGGGAGTTGGGCCTGAGATCAGACGCGAACTGATTAAGATGTGCGGGTTGCATCCTGAATTGAGTCTTCTGGCACTCAGACTTAATGAGCTGAAACAGAAAATGGAAAAACATCCGTGGGTCAGGTCTGTTGAACTGGAAAGACGTTTTCCACATACCCTTGTGGTTATTGCTAAAAAGCAGATACCCTCAGCACTGGTTCTCAAAGACGGAGTCTACTACATGAACAAGTGGGGGGAGATTTTTAAAAAAGTAGGCAGTTCTGAAGAAATGGATTTTCCATTTATTACGGGTATCTCGTCAGAACAACCGGATGCAAAAAGAGATTTGGTAAAGGCAGCGCATGTCATCAGGATTTTGGAGTCAGAGGAGGGGCCGTGGTCTCTGAAAGGCCTCTCTGAGATCCATATAAACAGGGACGGAACTGTCTCTCTCTATTTCGACCACCTGGCTGCGGAGGTCAGATCCACAGAACTCGATTTGAAAATGAAGCTTGAGGGCCTTAAGAAAGTAGCGGAACATTTAAACCGGACAGGACGGATCAAACAGGTGACAGGAATAGATTTGAATTGTTTGGAAGGGGCGGTGGTTTCTTTCCGGGAAAGTTAGCCCCAGAGTCTCTTAAATGAGAGTTTTCTGTCTGAAGCTTGTCGTAAGTAATTGAAGCCTTTTCATACTTATAAGACGAGGTGACGAATAGGATGTCAGGTGAAATAATTGTTGGTCTGGACATCGGGACTACCAAAATCTGTGCGGTAGTTGGTGAAGCTCGACCCGACGGCGTGGAAATTATAGGCATTGGCAGCCACCCTTCAGAGGGCCTCAGGAAAGGTGTGGTCATAAATATTGAGCATACCGTGAATTCCATAAAGGAGGCTGTAGAAGAGGCTGAGACCATGGCTGGATGCGAAATCAGCTCGGTATATGCAGGTATCGCAGGAGGTCATATAAAAGGTTTCAATAGCCAGGGTGTAATCGCGCTTAAGGAAAAGGAGGTTACCAAGAAGGATATTGATCGCGTTATTGAAGCTGCTAGTGCCGTGGCTATTCCAATGGATCGCGAGGTGATTCACACGCTTGTTCAGGAGTTTATTGTGGATGAGCAGGACGGGATTATGGATCCTCTTGGGATGTCAGGCGTTCGTCTGGAATCTAAGGTCCATATCGTTACTGGTGCTGTCACTTCAGCCCAAAATATCATCAAGTGCGCTAATAGGGCAGGTTTAGACGTTTGCGACATCATCCTGCAATCCCTCGCTTCCAGTGAGGCGGTCCTCACCAAAGAGGAGCGCAGTCTGGGAGCAGCCCTTATAGACTTTGGAGGAGGCACCACAGACATGGCGTTGTTTTCAAGGGGCGCTATAAAGCATACTGCCGTTCTGCCTCTTGGCGGAAATAATTTGACATATGACATAGCCATTGGACTCAGGACGCCCAAACTGGAGGCGGAAAAGATCAAGATAAAATATGGCTGTGGTCTTTCTTCGCTTATCGGTAAGGATGAAACTATAGAGGTGCCTGGCATGGGGGGGAGAAAGCCAAGAGTCCTGTCGCGGCAGATCCTGGGTGAAATACTTGAGCCCAGGGTGGAAGAGATATTTTCTTTGATCTATGGTGAACTCCTTCGTAGCGGCGACGAAGACGCTTTCAGTTCTGGCGTTATCGTAACAGGAGGTTCTGCAGAGCTGCAAGGTGTGGCAGAGATCGCGGAACAGATATTCGATGCACCTGCCAGAATAGGTTACCCCCAGGAAATCAGCGGGCTGGTGGAGGTGGTAAACAAGCCTATGTATGCTACAGCTGTAGGCTTGGTCCTGTATGGGGCCAAGAGGGGCAAAAAGCAAAAGAAATTCAGGATAAGAGACTCCAATAACATATTTAACCGGGTAATGGTCAGGATGAAAAAATGGTTCATGGACGTTGTTTAAAAGTAGGGATTGAATAAGTCTGTTCGACCATGAACTGTAATGAAATTGAACAAAAGTTAAGGGAAAGCTGAAAAAAGTTTTCTAATGAGGCCTGTATGACTCATTAGGGGAACTAAAACCGATAACCCGCAACTCGATAGATAGGAGGTACGCCATGAAATTCGAATTTGCGGAAGAAAAGAGGAAACATGATGCCAGGATTAAGGTGATCGGAGTAGGGGGCGCTGGGGGAAATGCTATAAACAACATGATTACCACGAAGCTGAGAGGGGTAGATTTTTTGGTAGGCAACACAGATTGTCAGGACCTTGATCGCTCTCAGTGTCCCGTTAAAATCCAGTTAGGCCCATCTACCACTATGGGTCTGGGTGCGGGTGCCGATCCGGAAATAGGAAAACTTTCCGCGGAGGAGAGCGCAGCTGAGATACGTGAAGCCGTGGAGGGCAGCGATCTTCTCTTCATAGCTGCCGGAATGGGGGGTGGCACAGGAACCGGGGCGTCACCCGTGATCGCCCGTCAGGGCAAAGAAACGGGAGCGTTGACTGTAGCAGTGGTGACAAAGCCTTTTGCCTTCGAAGGGGAAAAACGTATGAAGAGGGCGATTGAAGGCATAGAACGCCTTAGAAGTGAAGTGGATAGTCTTATTGTAATCCCTAACGAACGTCTTAAGGCGTTGGGAAGCAAGGCGACCACTTTTAAGGACCTTATGTCGCGTGCTGACGAGGTTTTGCTGCAGGCGGTAAAGGGGATCTCAGACTTGATCATGAGTGAAGGATTTATTAACCTGGATTTCGCTGATGTCAGGAAAGTGATGGAGCAGATGGGTACCGCAATAATGGGAATGGGAACTGCAAGGGGCGAGAATAGGGCCTCTGAGGCCGCCCAGGCAGCGATAAACAGCCCGATTTTGGAGGATATCTCTATAAGCAGCGCTAAAGGACTCCTCATGAACATAACAGGTCCTTCTGACATGACTATGGATGAGATAGGTGAAGCATCCAATTATATAAAGGGAGAAGTGAACGAGGATGCTGATATCTATTGGGGTGTGGTTTTTGACGATTCCATGGGGGACGAGGTCCAGGTAACCGTAATTGCAACCGGTATAGAAAGTGGTTTTTCAGGGTACGGAAGGAGAAGCTTCGCTCCTGAGGCCCATACAAACGTGGTCAACATTAGAGACGTTACACCCGAAGAGGCTGAAGAAGGCTGGACTGTCAAGGTTAATGGTGAGGCTTTGGATACCCCTACATTTCAGAGAAGAGGGACTGAGCCATCTCCTGATATAAATGCGGATAAGGAGCGGGAAAAGAAAAGAGGTATTCTAAATAAATTTCGCATGAAGGAGGATCTTGATTATCCTACCTTTTTAAGGGTCAAAGCCGACTGAATCGGAAGGTGGTTTACAAGTTGTCCGACGATATAATTTCCGTTTACAGGGAGCGATTGGCCCGGGAAAAGGGAGCGGTAAAGAAAGACCGGGGGGGCAAGCTTGCAGTAGCACTTGCATACCCCAATTATTATCGTCTTGGCATGTCAAATCTGGGTTTCCAGATTGTCTATAACCTGTTGAACCGAAGGTCGGACATTGTGGCAGAGCGCTTTTTTCTGCCTGAAACTCAGGAAATGTCCATTTACCTTCGTTCTGGAAAATTTCTCCTTTCTTTGGAGTCTCAGGTTCCCCTCCAGAGTTTCGACCTGGTAGCATTTTCACTTTCATTTGAAAATGATTACCCCAACATTCTAAATATTCTGGAAATGGGGAAAATCCCCCTTCTTTCAGAGGAGAGATATGATCCATGCCCTTTTATCATGGCGGGGGGTGTGGCCAGTTTTCTTAATCCTGAGCCTTTAGC
>Ga0272444_10001680_pt1 | contig 21120 bp, 5 predicted proteins | sample SSMForm13_FD_201033 | JGI IMG/M metagenome (GOLD analysis project Ga0272444, IMG submission 201033) | Marine sediment archaeal communities from Little Sippewissett salt marsh, Falmouth, MA, United States - SSM-Form-13 | ecosystem: Environmental > Aquatic > Marine > Wetlands > Sediment ...
ATCATATGCAGGTTTGTGCAATGACAAATAGTTTTGTATAGAAAAAATAACGTTGTAATAAGCGATTTTATCTATATCATTTGCGGAGTAGTTGACGGATTCCGATTCTAAAACATGTAAACGGTAAAGGCATCTGAAATGGCTATCAGAATAATTATTACCGGCGGCACTTTCGACAAGTGCTACGATGAGGTGAAGGGCGATCTTTCATTCAAGGACTCCAATCTGCCGGAAATCCTGAAATACGTTCGTTGCACTGTGCCGATAGAACTCGAAATCAACCAGCTTATCGACAGTTTGCATATCCAGAAACCGAACCGGTCGGCTATTCTCGAATCCTGTAGGAATGCGGTCGAACAGAGTATCGTAATCACACACGGCACCGACAGGATGGCCGAAACCGCAAAATTCATAGGTGAGGCGGCTCTTGATAAAACTATCGTGCTTACCGGCTCAATTAGGCCCTATATAATGAGTAATTCCGACGCGGTATTCAACCTCGGTTGCAGTATAGTGGCATGCCAACTCCTACCGGCCGGTGTGTATCTCGTTATGAACGGGCGGGTATTCAATTGGGCGAATGTCCGTAAAAATACGGAGAAAGGCATTTTCGAGGAACTCGCCAGATAACACCGGCAATACTGTTCGCAAATACTCTACAATCCGCTAATCCACCGAATCCGCGAAGGTGGTTGAGACCTTTCCGCTGTCGGCCATTGCCGACCCGCTGTCGGGCGTAACCGACCCTATCGTGGATAAAAATCTGTCTATTCCATCTTCATACGTTTTGCCCGACACAATAAAGCCGTCGTTATGCGAGCCGGATATTTCGAGGAATTGCTTACGTGCGGATGCAGCCTCGAAAAGCAGTTTACCGTGCTCGAACGGGATAACCAAGTCATCCGGGCTGTGGATAACGAGAACGGGGCACTCTATTTCGGCAATCCTTGCGAGCGAATTGTATTTGAACTGCGAAATCAGCTTTACCGGAAGGAAAGGATACATTTCGCCAGCCAAATCCGGGATCGAGGTGAACGATGATTCGACGATGAGCGCTTTCGGCGAGCGCCTTCTGGCGATATCCACGACCATCGCGCCGCCGAGCGACCGGCCCAGCAAGATTATCCCGTCATGCGAAAGCCCTTTGTTCTCGACAAGATAGTCGAACGCCGCGTCGGTGTCGAGATATGTCCCGCTTTCCGTGGGTTTGCCCTCACTTTGGCCAAAACCCCGGTAGTCGAAAACGAGCATGTTCAGACCGAGTTTATTATATATCCGGATCGTCTCCAACCGGCTCGATATATTGCCCGCGTTGCCGTGGCAGAAAAGAACCGTGCCCCGCGCATCGATAGCAGGGATATACCACGCCGATAGCCGCAGGCCGTCGCTGGTAGTCAGGATAAGGTCTTCGTATTGGAGGTCGATATCGGCGGGGGTCGCGGTAATCTCCGGTTCTGGGAAATAGATAAAACGCCCCTGCGAAAGGCCGAAATAGAGCAGAACGAGGGCATAGAAACCGGCAATGGCCAAAAGCAGTATCCTGACAATAGACCATAATACTCGCGCTGTCTTACTCATTTAGAAACTCCTGCACGGGATTACCCGCGTCTATCGTGGTTCCTATTTGTCTCTATCGTGTATTTCGGGATTATATGTCGCTCCCATTTCTTTGGGATAGCCGTAGGCTTCGGGTATCATAAGTTTGCCGTCGGGACAGGCGGTGCCATCGCCTTTTTCTTCTTCGACCGGTTTCACGAGTAGCCTTTTAACCGGATCGTCTCTTTCAGCGGAAACCTGATAAGAAACTTCTCTTCCCCGGTCGCCATAGATTGAGACAACAGCATTCTGCGAATCCCACTCATAGCTTGTTAGAAACGGCGTTCTGCCAATAGGCGTTAATACAACTGTAACTCCGCTTTCATCGGCGAGTTCGATGAAGTAATCCGGCATACTAACTTCCCCCGTTCCCGTCTCGTCTAATTCGACTACGCCACGATAGATAAGCAAGACTTCCGGCGATTCGATAGAGTAGTGCCGGAGCAGTTTGTGTTCAGGGTCGTTTGGATGGTCAATGAGAAAGGCTTTGATTCCGGCGCTGGCATCGTCGCCATAGACACTGCCATCGAAATAGCCCGCCCAATTCGTGGTTCCGCCGGAGGCAGCGCCATATACGCCATAGTTTTTATTAGTGGAATAAGCCGCTCCATCGACGCCATAATAGGAAGTTGTTCCTAAGAACGAATAATACCGGCCAAGATAGCCGATTGCATCATCATTGGCAATACCTACAACACCGTAATTGCTAAAAAGGGAATTTCCACATATATACGCATCCATTGAAAAGTCTTTAACTTGCAGTTTAGCTTCCGTGCTATCTGTCCCAATGCTGACGTTGCCGCTAAAATACGCTTTGCCGTCGAAATAACCTGCCCATTGATTCGTTCCACCGTCAGTTGTAGCGTAAATACCATAGACGTTTTCGCCGTAACTGGCTTTCGCATATAAACCGTAAGTATCTCCTCCGGTTGCGCTGCTTGATCTATGACCATAATAATAACCGCCATAGCAATCTTCCAAATTCAAATCGTTTTCGGTGTGAGCTTCCGAGAAAATTCCATAGATAATAGAAGACTCGTTATAATTATCGATATTCAAATCGACCCCGAATGCACGAGAACCATTGTTGTCTACTTCAATCTCTATACCATAAGCGTAATCATTGCCATTATTATCTACGTAAATATAAGCGCCTTTGGTAAAACCATCACTTCCGGCGTCGTTATTAGCCACAGCATATATTCCATATCCATCTTGAGTAGTAGAATTCGATTCGAAATAACCACCATACGTGTATGATGGATTTGAAGAACCGGTATATGTGGCTTTCCCATATACTCCGTAAGATCTAGAATTCCCAGCCGTTGTATGCTTAAAGCAACCCCCATATCCATATCCATCGCTGTAATTAACGTCGGAATAGAAGCCGTATTGGTAGTCCTGAACATTGGCAATTCGAATATTATCGCTAACTGTGCCTATGGGGTTTAAGTAATCGCCCGTATTTCCCCACAAAGTGGTTGATGACATATCGATCCAATCCGTCCCTGTTGCTGTGCTGGAAAGAATTTGCCCGGCTGTTCCGGGATTGTTATCGGAATCGTAGAATCCGCCCGTAACACGTGCATTGCCGACAATATGTAGTTTCTGCGTTGGCGTTACCGCCCCGATACCGACATTTCCCGGCACCGTCGAATATATATTCGTTCCAGAAATTGTCCAGTCGCCGTCGTCGCCACCGGGAACGTCTTTCCATACGAGATAACCGCTTGCATCCGAGCCGAGGTATTTACCCGCCGTCGCCGCGCCATCGATATAGAACTTGCCGGAATAATAGGCGTCTTTCCATTGGAAATCATTCGATCCAAAATCCGAGCCCGAACTAAGAGGGAAGAAGCCTACAGCATCGACGAAAATCGAATCATTATAGACATCGATAAGCATCTGATCGTCGTGCCCGCCATACTCGCCGATTCCGACATAATAACCGTCGCCGAAAAATATCGCCCTGTCACCGCCGGTTCCGGAGGTGAGTCGCATGTCTGTAGCGAAAGATTGGTCAGTATCTTTCACAATGTTATCCGCGATATTCAGTGCGTATGGACTCGCTCCCAGTTGATAGCGAGATGAGAGCGTAGTCGCACCCACCTGCACCTCCAACCAATATTGCTCCGAAAAATCCACCGAAGCCGGAAACGGCGTATTCGAGCCGAGCATAACCGAGTATAAACCTCCTGTAACGGCTAAGGTCGGATAATTCTCCGACCAGATCATCGAGCCGCCAAGTTCGACATCGAACAAGCGGAAAGTGATACTGTAGTTACCATCGGCTATCGGATCGCCGGAAACATCGTCTGTGAGTCTTCCTTGATAAGAAATTAAACCCGGAACATCGGCGAAAACAACCACCGAAATAATTAGAAGAAACAGGAACCAAGTGCGCATGACCTCTCCTTGTTTATACCATTTGGTCTAAATTTAAATCTTATGTGGACGATGCGCAAGCGGAAAAATCAAGTAATATATACGTGGAGACGTTATGCGATTTGAGTTGTACTTCGATTCCACGACTTCAGCTACGCTCCCGTCATGCTATTCCGGCGGGGTATAATAGGGTCTTTTTTCGCCGCAACAATCGAAATACTTGCCCTTTCTCATCCGATTATCCGGTTCTCTATATGTTCCGTCGCCTGTTCCCCATGATTTCGATGCTTGCGGCATGCCGCCATAACAACCCTGATTTATCCTGCAACCGTGAGGATATGGCTCAAATCTGAAATCGCAGATACTACAATCAGTGCAAGTATTATCACCCGCGTCTATGCAGGGACTATGCACATATGTCGCATCAGATTGCCAGGTGCCGCCAAGCGTAGTATCGGGCGGCCAACTTCCTCCGACGTATGTTCCGAGTATATCCGTCGACTGCAGATGGAAATCCGATCCGGCATTGACGAAAAGCGGATTCGCGGAAATGCTATTAGCATCTTGCGATGGCGGATCCGCTGCTTGCCATAACGCTAAGGTGCTATATGTCGTTCCGCCCCAGTTAATTACGTCCCCGGTTGGCGCATAGAAATTATTATAGTCGGACGAGAAACCGGTCTGAGCGGCGGCAGATACATAAATACACCTTGTCGCGCCTGTTTGCCAGATGATATTGTTTTTCAAAGTTACATTCGATAATGAAGCTCCATTGGAGCTAATTATAAGGTTGCTGATATCGGATGAAGCGCTATAGAAAGTGTTATTTTGTATTAGAACACCGTTATTGTTCGAAGTAGCATATAGTTCGATATCATCTACGGTATTACCATAGAATAAACAATTTTCGATCGTTAGATTGTTCCCTCCGGCCCCGTAAACAAATAACGCGATCCCCAGATGAAAATAAAACTTGCAGTTACTAATCGCTAGAAAATCCGCGCCATTCGCTCCGGAAACGCTTATCCCGACATCTCGATTGTCATAAATCTGGCAGTTGTGTATCGTTAAATTGTCACATGGTGCCGATGTGCTGCGAATCCTAAGGGCTTCAAAACCCGTCTGCGTTACTCCGGTTAGTTTAATACCATCGATAGTCGTGTAAGATTGATTCGCAATAATTAACGCGTTGCAGCTATTGCCGGGGTCAATTGTAGGAGTTTGACCGGTTTGTGCACGCAAGGCTAACGTAGTCGTATCGGTCGTAATTATCGAATTAATTTGGACGTTGTCCTCTAAATGCACATCGCTGTCTCGTATTTCCACATATTGAGATTCCTGAAGCACATAACCACTATAATCGTTTGTAAATACATCGATCGCATCTTGAATAGCGGTAGCTCCTCCATAGAGTTTATTGTTTTGTGAATTATAGACCGTTCCGCTTCCATTGTCTATCGTAACGGAAGCCGATGGGCCCGATCCAGCGTCATAACAGGCTGATTCTCCACACGGATTTTCCCTACGGACATAATAGTCTGTTGCCGTTGTCGGATTATCGTATACCGGGGAACCCGACCCTATATATGTTCCTCCGCAACTTCCAGAATACCATTCAAACGTTCCTCCCGTCCCGCCGCTTGCTTCAAGAACAACAAGTCCGCCCGAACCAACCGATGTCGGAGTGGCGCTGGCAGCTGTAGGCGCTGTCGGAACTCCTGCCGGTATCCACACATCGACTGTTAAGTAATTTGAATTCCCGCAGATAGCGCCTTCAGAGCGCACATAATATGTTTCATTTGTTGATACGGATAGAGTGTCTGGAGTGCAAGTATTACCCGTTCCTTTCAAGGTTCCACCCCAACCGCCAGTATACCATTTAATTGTTCCACCGGCACCACCGGTAACAGTAAGTTGTATATCGACGGGGCAATGTTCGGGTGGATCACAACAGTCTTCATATGGGTTTTGACCATTTGCGGTAGCATTAGATAAAGGTTCTGGCGGCGAGCAACCCACAATGCTGTTTATAAGCATCTTGGATGTATCCTCAGTCGAGAAAGCTACATAGAAAGGCACATAGTTATTTACCGGAAAATCGTCGGGCACGGTTATTGTGAAGAAATCAGTGGAAATCGCGGAATCCTCATCTGCAATGAGCGGGAAAGTAACTATATTATCCGTTATTCCAATTCTCGGATCAGGGCATAATAGAGTAGCAGTAATTCCTGCCGCTGCATCGAGAGCGCCGGAATTCCGAGCGCCTATCTTGAAGGAAAACGGGGAGGTAGTAATATCGTCAATTTCCACATCCGAAGTATTATACACATGATTATTGTAAAACACTTTGTTATCGGGTTGCACTTCGCCATAGACAAACTCTTTCCATGTATTATTCGGGCAGAAATCGAGGTCGCTATATGTTCCGTAATCATCCGGTGAACCTGTTGGATAATAGATCATTATCCCGTGAGCGTCAGGGAAGCTGTTTTGCCAAGAATACCACAGAGGGCGATCTGTAACATGGGGTAGCCACCCGTGTGCTCCAATTAAATTCTGTGCGGCAATATCGAGGTTGCTACCGACACCGCCGATATCTCGAGCATCGATTTCGACGGCAAAATCAAATAAATCTATCATATCCTTGTAAAACACGGAAGCGCTGAATTTCTGAGCAGCCGTTCTTGCGGCGACAATATCCGCTTGCGTTTTACCTCCGGCTTGGATAAGCTCGACGGCGAATTTATCGATAGCGAGTAGGAGGTCGATATTTGAACGGTCTAATCTCACATTCGACAGAGTTACTTGCATCGCAGGATAATACGCTCCGTAGGATTGAACCATCATTGTTGCAAGAGTATCGGTCGTCAAGGAATAATGCGTAGCGAAGGAATCAATAAACGTATAATCGTAACCCTGGTTTGGAATATTCGCCTCAGAATGAACAATATGATCGGCGTATAATAAAGCCTCATATTCGTTTTCATAATTGGCAACAACACAAGCGTCAAAACCGAGTATGTCGATTGGATGGCCTATCTTATTATAGGTTCTTCTCGTAACGCATTCAATGTCGCCCTCGGCGAAACTAAGTTCGGTTCCACTCGTATTATCGGAAACGATCATCTTAACCGGAGGTTCGATCGACCTTGTCCAGGATCCGCCGTGGTTCCATAGAATGCAAACATATCGTTCGGCCGGGAAATTATTGACTCCCCATTTATAAAAATCTGAAACAACGGTTGTGTCGGCGGAATTCACCTCGCCTAAATCCTCGATAAAGCCCTGGTCTATTCTGCCTGCAACACTGTTAGGGCTTTCGACGTAGTATCTTCGCACCGTAGTCCAATCGTTCCCAATGTAATCATCGTAGCCATAGGCGCCTACACCGACGTTATAAAGGCCGTCGATCTGCGTAATAATATTCACATTTGTATCGCTTCCGACAGATTCCATTTCGTCAATATCAGGATTTATAGCGGAGGATAGGTTATTGTCAGCGCCTATATAGACCATGATAGTCCATTCTTTCTTTTTTCCGCTAACCCGGACATCAAAAGTCCTAACCGCAATATACCCACCATCGGCAGTAATCGTTAGAGTGAATGTAAGCCATTCGCCTACGGATGCGCCCGAAGTAGTAAAGTAATACGGGAGGCTACTATTATCCGCCGCTACGCCTGTGCTTAAATCTCCTACGGCCCAGGGATTATTCGTGGCACTGACCGTCATATTGACTTCAGATTCTGAAAGCAATGCAGAAACGCCGGTAGCGTCAGCTCCGATATTCTGTATATAGACTGTTAAAGGAATATCGCTTTCATCGGTTCCAATTGCTCCACTCCCCCCAATTTCGAAATCAACCAAAATGATATTAGTCTGAGATTTCGATGCCTGACATGTATTGCCGTATGCGCCAATGTTAATGTGTGAGCCGTTCGGGTCGGGTTCATTTGCCCAGGCGGAAGCCGGGTCCCCTGCGTCGATGCAAGGGCTCATGCTTGCATCGGCCGAACCGCTACCCGAATAACCGCAAGTTGCGCACGGGGGCCAACTTACTGTCGAGTGACCGTCGGAATTTTGCGTCTTGAGATGGAAATCAGAACCGGCGGGATTCACGAATTCAGGATTTGACTGGAATGAAGCTGCATCATCTGACGACGTCTCGCTCTTCCATTGGGCAAATGATTTATATACTAAATTGATACCGAATCTGGCGCCATTGGGGCCATAATAGTCGTTCCAATCTCCAGCCGGATTTATAAATGAAGCTAAATCGGAATAGACAAAGAAATGAGCATTAGTATTCGTCGATGAAAAGATATTGTTTTTAATTAGTATATTCGCAGCGATTGTTCCGGAAATTACCAATTCACCATTACCAGTAGAAAGCGCCGTGTTTCCCTCGGAGTTATTGTAGAATGTATTATTATTGATTGTTGCGCCGTTTATATCATAAAAAGCTGCGCCCGGATATTCGGTTCCGCCGTTCTGGTATACAAGGTTATTACTCATAGTTAAACCGGATGTTACATAGCTGGACCATCCCATATCTATTCCATTTCTGACATTTCCATAAACCTTGCATCGAGTAATAGTCGGATTAGTTTGAGCGGCCATATCCATAATGCCCTTATAACAATTGGTAAAAATGCACTCTGTGATAATGTTTTCCGATGCTGCGGAATTCCAAACGAAGGCAGTATAGCTCGGACTATTCTGCATTGTAAACCCGTCAACGGTAACATAGCTAATATCAACCACAAAACAACCGGCGGCATCGCTATTGTCTATCACAGGCGTTTGCCCCTCGGCAGCTTCGATAACAAGCCTTGCATCGGCTTGAGGATTGAGTGTTGCGGCAGGAGTGGGAGTCTCGTCATATGTGCCGCTCCATACGCGCACGATTACTTCGACAGGGAACGGAGCGACGCCTAAATCGACGAGAACTTGATCTAGCGCGCCCTGAATCGTCGTAAAGTCCGCATCTGGATTGTCCAACAAATCGTCGTCTACCGTATAAATCAGTTTTCCTTGTTCGTCGGCGCCCATATCCGGCGGGATGCCGCGGTCATCGCCATCGATGTCATCGGTTATTCCGACAATAGTAATGCCTGCGTCGCCGACGTTGGAGAAATCGGTAATGTGAAGGTCTGTCGCGGAGGTATAATTCGGGTCGAGTTCGATTGAGTTAACATCGTCGCCACTGGCCGTTCGTAATTCGGCAATATTGGCTACTTCGCCCTGCCAGTAGGCATATCTGGCAGCCGAAGTGTAATAATCATTGTAATCCGAACCGGCAACGCCTTCATTTCCAGCACCGACAGCGGCAACATATATGGCTCTGCCAATGGATGCCGTGAAAATATTATTCTTGATGGTATTGTTTCCGTCACTCGGACCATTCCAGTAAAAAGCGTTCGAGCTTGTTTCATTTGTGCCTGTCGTATGGAAGCTATTGAAATAAAAGTTTTTATCGTATGTCAATTGAATATAGACACATCGGTTTGTGCCTGTTCCGCCGACAGAAACCATATTGTTGGCAATGAGTCCCATGTTGCCATTGCCGTCGCAAGCTTGTATGTGTAAGCCATAGTTATTGGTTGCATCTGCAAGTGTGATTGTATTTTTCAGTATATTCAGTGCATTTTCGGAATTCAATACGCGAAATCCCTGGTTTTCAGGGGCATTATATGATGCGGCGTGAATTACAGTATTGCCCTCAATCAGGATATCTTCCATATATTGTAAATACGCTCCATAACGATAACACTCGAATTTATTATTCTTTATTGTAATGCCAATTTTATGAGTGACAGAGGTTCCAACAAAATGTATCCCCTGCACTCCATTCTGGAACCAATTGTTCTCAAATGTATTATTATCATCATTGAATGCACCATCAGAATATATTATTTCATCCCCATTGCTACCGGAAATGGTTATTAATTCACAATTCTGTATCGTATTATTGGATGCTCCATTTGTGAATTCGATGACTCTGTTGTTAGAACCGTTGGATGCAGAAATTGTCATTTTCTGAAATATGATGTAGTCGGCTCCATCGAGCTTGACTGTGTAATTTGTTAAGAATGCTGCGAAATCCTGTGTTAGAATTACATCTGTGCTGTCACCGCTTTCGGACTGGAATGTAATCGTATTAGTCGCCGATGCGCCACTGACTTCCGTTAATACTAACTGCTCGTTATAGGGGCTGCCGCCGCTACGGACATTAAATATAACCGCACCTCTAACTCCACACTCTAAGGCGGTTACGGCATCGGTGAACGACGCGAAATCGGGTAATACTCCGCCAATTGTGTATGTCCCCATAAGCCCGGTATAGAGGTCGGTTACCTCGGTCGTATCGTTCGAGTCGTCGTTATCGGGATTTCCGTTGCCGTTTGCATCTTCGGTCCATGCTTTTATTTTGTATGCGGTTCCACCTACAAATGTATAATCGCCGATATCAATATAAGTTTCGGTTGCCTCGGGAGCTAAACTACCAGCCCAATTATACGTCGTGGGCGCGCCATAGCCGCCACCATCATCTACCGCCCATTTGATATCGCACGAGGTTAGAGTAGATGTTCCATAGTTCTTCAATGTAACGAGGATATCGTCCAATCCTACGCAAATCGGTTCGTGGATTTCGGTAATACCTGCGTCATCAACAGGAGGGACGGCAATTACGGTTATAGTCCAATCCTGAAGTTCTGGCGAGCCGCTTGCATTAGTAAAATCACCCACGAGACGAATTGAATCCTCGGCGCCCAGCGATGAAATATCGTGGGGGCAACCGGAGCCGTCGAGGTCGATTAAACCGGCGACATCGGTCCAAACGCCTGCAACGACATTCTGCACCGTAACGGTGAAATCGCCGGGAGGGTCTGCGGTTTGCGTCCATGTAAGTTCATTCCAGCCGGAAGCGCCATTGAAAGATGCCAGTCGAATCGGCGTAGATGTGATTGTGCTTGGGGGTGGTGTTGGAGTATAAGTTATTGTAACATACCCACCAGCACCGGCACCACCAGGTTTCTTTCTTCCGTAGCCACCGCCACCACCGCCACCATAAGTTGAGCCGGAACCTCCGGGATTTCCACCATTACCACCTGCACCGCCATTAAGTGCTGTAGCAGCACCTCCGGTTCCGCCACTTCCATTATTCCCTGAGCCGGTCGAACCTGCGCCACCACCACCACCACCACCATAATTATCAATTAATCCTGCTGCGCCGTTCCCACCTGCATATACTACATCACCGGAGCTTCCGCCAATTGTGCCTCCCGCTCCACCAGCTCCTGAAACTCCCGTTATACCACCGCTACCACCTGCAGCAGTTATTGTAACAACATCGAAAGTGCAGGTTGAATTTCCACCATTACCACCGCTTGTTTGTGATGCACCTGCACTACCTGCTGAACCAACAGTTATTGTATATGGCGTTGAAGGTGTCACAGAAACAGTCGTTCTTTTAGCATATGCACCACCACCACCACCGCCGCCACCGGCACCGCCATCATTACCTGAACCCGCTCCACCACCACCACCGCCCCAACATTCTACGGTAATAGAAGTAACTCCCGCAGGGCAAATCCATGTTCCGCTTGTGGTATATGTTTCTGTTGTAGGGTCATCTACTATCATCCGCACCTGGTCGGCATCGTATGTTTCTACATAGCTCAAAGCATCCGTTTCAAATTGTTCATCCAGCGTCTGAAACCATTCCGGGTCGGTAACTGCGGATTTGTATGTGAAGCTCCATGTGCCGGAAGACCAGTCGCTCCAGCTCGAACCAAAGTCCGCCGATGCGCGAGTGCGAACAAAGAATGAATCACAGCTTGAGGGAGAGAAAGCGGGGGCTAAACCGTCGCATGTCAGATTATATTCAGTTCCGGATGCGTATCCGTCAATAGTTAAAAAATCCTGCGTATAGGAAGTACCGAGAAAATCCAATTGCGTGTTTACTTCAATCTGAAACCCGTCAAAAGCTTCTGTATGTGTTGCCGATACTCCAAAAGTAGGAGTATCATCATGGATACGGGCGTTATTGAAGCAAAGTTGGTCGGTTTCTGTGGGATCGGTGTTATAAAGAGTTGGCGCATCGGGGGCTCCGGCTACAGCAGTAAAACAAATATCGTCAAGCCATAGATAATATTTATCGACTGAAATACAACGCCAGGCAACGTAAATACTCGAGCCGGCATAATTCATATCGTATTCGCCATACTCCGTCCATGCCGCCGGAATCGCGGCATCGGAATGTATCAAGTCGGGATAATTTGCCACTGTAGCCGGCGTTTGCGCGCCAGTTGTAACTCGAAGTTGATAAGATTCCAGATAGGAAGCGTTATATGATTTAAGCCAATACTTTATCCGCCCGTTATTCGCGCCCATGATAATTTGAGGGCTAATAATCCAGTCGTCATTTCCCGCAGAATTATATTCGATACCGGCATGGTTGCTGCCAGAATGAGGTTCTGCGGTATACACGCCCCAGAACTTCGTATCGCCGTCCATATCTACGGCAAGCCAGCCCGGTAATGCGCCTTCGAATCCCTCGTTTATAAGATCGCAGTCAATCATCGGTTCTCTGGTTCGAGCAAATCGTTCATCGGTATCCGGCGCAAAGGCTTCTATCGGTAGTCTGACCGTTTCTCCCGGTTCAACTTCCGAAAGGTCAATGACACCGCTTTCATCGGGATAAATCGTTCGGAGTATTGGAACGGGTTTGCGCGCGGAAATTGCATCTGCTTTCTCGCTCTCATCCGTATCTACTGCCGCAGTTTCTTTTTCCGCCTTTCGTGTTATCTCGACAGGCATCGGCTTTAGTGTTGTCGGTGGCTCGGTTAATTCACTCCTCACCGGCGGCACTTCTTCCACGTCGGCCTTCGACGTTGCGTCTGATGGTGCGGTTGCCTGCGCAAGTAAGATAAACTCGCTTTCGCTGGACGAACCCGGTAAATCGGTGGCCTGTGAGTCTGTCACGGCAAGGAGCATTATCGCCGCCGACGCTATAAATCCCAGAGCGTAACAAATCCCGGTGGTTTTCTTTAAGAATCTATTATTCGTATTTATCATTCTTATTCGCCCCCGTTACATATTATTTAACAGACCGGGTTTAAGCCTCGTTTGCGAAAGTGAATTCGCTATTTCAAATAGACCTGACGAATTCCTTTTTTTTTCTATATCTACCATTTCGTCCAGTTTATTTCTATTTTACCGACCTCCGCTAAACAACTGTTTAAGGCTTTCCGCTTAGTGATAGCATATCCTAATCTCGCCAATATCAGAATATTGCGGATTGCCTTTGCCACTTAGCGTGAATTTCATTATAAGCGTTGCGCCCGCAGATAACGGATTATCGAACGCTGTAATCTGTTCGGCATACCACACCTCACCAGTCGATGTAAGATCGCTTATTGACTTAATTGCCGTAGCGCCGGTTGTGAAAGTTAAATCAACCTTATTATTTCCAACGGTATTATCTTTTGTGCGTAAATAGACAGTTATCGAATCGAGTGTAAACGTCCCGATAGGAGCCGTCCACATAACAACGACATCATAGCTTTGAATCGTTGTTCCTTGTGCTCCCTGGCATCGATAATAATTATGATAGCTAACGCCATCGTAGCCAGACGTGATATATACTTTCTGCCCCGCTCCCCCATCGTCGAGTACAGCGCCGGGATATTCGGGATGGAGGACGGCGGTTTGCGCACCGGCACCGCCGCCGGTCTGGTCGTCCTCCCAGGATAGGACGCCGGCCGAAGTGCATTGTAAAATTTTATCGCTTCCGGGTAATGCGGCCGGTAGCGTGTATTCAGTATTTCCAGTTAATGCCGATGCGTCGAATGAAGCGTAATTAGTGCCGTTCGATATTGCCAATTTTCCGTTGAAGTAACCGGCATAGCCCCCGCCGGTATTTGAACCGAAAACACCTGCGCCAGTAGCAGATGCCGCTCTTCCCCAGAGACCGTATGTCAATCCTGACGCGGCTTGATTATCTGCGAGAACTGCTGCAGCGGAATCACTCGTGCTGACATTCCTTGCCCAAACACCAAATGTCTTTCCTGTTGTAACATACGCTGCATCGGCAAGAACTGCGGCTGAGTATGGTGAAAGCGCAACGACGCCATTACTCAGAAGCGGAGCCGCAAGAGCCCAGCATGTATCGGTTGGAGTTGAACCTCCTGTCCACTGGAATCTGGCAAGAACTCCGACACCGCAATTGGCCCCCGATGACGCCCAGTTGCCGAAAACACCGGCAATAGGACTTCCTTCGCCAAGAACTCCATACGAACCGCCGGTGCCATAGACACCATCCACAGTGCCCGAGCCATAAACTCCGACGCCGCTTGCATGCGTTGACCTTCCATATACGCCGTATTGATTCGTTCCATCATAAGCAAAGCCGTAGGATTGTCCGGTATCATATACGCGAGCGCTTGTGTTGTTATCCGCTTCGATATAGGTGGTCTGGTCTGTCCACAAGTTAGAAGCGCCGGTGGCATCCGTTACCAAAACTACGTTCCCGCTAGCATCGACCGATAGGACTTTCGTTCCAGCTCCTCCCGCCGCGGAAGCGCTTGTCAACTGCGTGAATTGGAGTCCACTCACATCGGCGGTTCCACTATTGACTTCCAATCTGGCATCGGGCGTAGTCGTCCCGATACCGATGTTGCCATCGCTACGAACATATAACTTGCTTGATGAGCCCGAATACGCATTTAAGATATAACTACCAGAAGCGATGTTAACAGTGCTTATCAGAAGACCATTCTCGCCCGATGCGTCCGTTTTGTTCCAAATTCTCGCGACTCTTTCAGCAGTAGCGCCATTATCTTGCACATCGAGCTTATGACCCGGCGTTGTCGTTCCAATACCGACGTCACCGCTGGATTCTTCGAGAAAGAGCATTTCGCTGCCGGCGTCGTTGTAGAACTGGATATCGCCATATCCAGCGGTCATCTGGACTGTGTTATCACCTGATTGATAGACTTCTTCGAGCGTCTGATCGTCGGTGCTCGCTCCGGCCGCCTGCCAGGTTCCGATACCGGAGGCGTCGCATGTCAGGACATATCCGTCGCTTTCGGACCCATCCGCCATTGTAAAACCGCCCGTAGTCAACATACCGGTAATACCCGCCGAGGCTCCGACTTCGAAATCGTTGCTAATCCTACCGGTTCCATTAACATCTAGTGTTCGGGCGGGGGATGTCGTTCCGATACCGACATAACCGTTAGTCCAATCCCATGTTGTCAAGTCGTCCCACGCCCCGTTGTTGCGGTAGAGAATCAGGTCGTATCCGCTACCGGAGCCACGAGCAGAAAGTGAATAACGGTCAGCCTGGGCATCCGTGCCTAAGAAGAGGTCATTTGCGCCGTCGCCCTGTGTGTATAGATATAGCCTGGCACGGTTGGCATCGGTGCTCTGGACATTTACGGTTGCGCCCGATGCACGGACATCCATCAGAAAAGCGGGATTATTATTACCGACGCCAACATAACCCGTATGATAGATATTCCCTGTAAGACCGCTACCGCTCGAATATGCCCAGTCGTTATCTGAACCGGCACCGCCACCAATCTCCTGCCACGATGCGCCGTTATATATCCATAGTGAATTGTCGTCGTTATCCCAAAAAGTCGCGCCTTCGACAGTGGAAAGCCCCAGATCGCTAGCAAAGTCCGGTATTTTCACCGGTGCTCCAACGAAATACCCCGAGTAATCAACTTCGCTTCCGGGCGTAACTTCGGCGTAAAGGGCATAGTTATTGGCGTTTCCAGAAACCTTAGCATATACGCCGTAGTTATTAAAACCATCGTTGTATGCTTCACCATAAATGCCGTAGTTATTCGTGCCAAAACCGGCGTAACCGTAAATGCCGTAATTGTTTGTGCCGGAGAGAGTGCCGTTTGCCGTGCCGTAAACACCGTATCTATCGGATGGGGAATCGAGATTGCCCAAAACCTCGAAATGCCCGGCGTATATCGGCAAACCACCATCCGTATTGCGCACTGTAGCTTTAACGCCGTATATCGTCGAGGTTGCCGCGACGGTATTATCTACGTCGAGACCTGCGGCGCCATCGTTGCTTCCGTTAATATCGACCGCTCCGGCATCGGCGGTAATAGTGCGCCCTACACCTGCACCGCCCTGATCGTATGCGCCGTCGAGTGTGTTACCGCCTCCACCCGCCTGCGCCTGCCAGTTGTAATTTGTCCCGTCGAACGCGAGGACATCGCCAGCCACTAAAGGTGCGTCGCCGTCGCTATCGAGGATGTCGTTAACGTGATCGAGATCGAGGTTACCGTATATACCGACATCGCCATCGAGATAAGCCGCCCAGTTACCAGAGGAAGGATAGTGATCGGGATTATTCGTGCATGCGAATAAGGCAACATTTACTGTGGCATCGTTGAGAACGGTGGCCCAGACGCCTGTATTTTCCGTGCCGATGTTGCTTGCGCGGGCATATAGGCCTATCTTATGGCTATTCTCGCCTTGTGAATATGCCCTGACACCGTATTTACTCTGCGTGCCGGCACCGTCGTCGTAATCGTTGTCATTCTGGTAATACGCAGCGAAACAGACACCCGCGTATGTATCGTCCGCAAAATACCCGGCGACTGCATACTGGTTCCCGCCGAGATAACCGTAGTTGCCAAGCTCGCTTCTTCCGTAGGCACCATAGCTAGCGCCACCGAGGTAGCCATATGCTCCGTCTTCATATGCACCATACGCGCCATAAGTTCCGCCCAAATAGCCGTAACGACCGGCTTCTTTGTAACCATAAACGGCGTAAGTAGAACCGCCAAGATAACCGTAAACCGCGGAAACTCCCTCGTCGTAATAAGCGCGAACTGCCGTCGTGGCCGCACCGTTAACGTGGAGTTTATATGACGGCGTGGCGTCGCCGATTCCGACATATCCGCTTGCCTCGTCGAGGAAGAGGATCTCATCGGGAGTAACTTCGTCGTTGTAAAATCTAATACTGGCTCCCGTTGCAGCCGTCATGAGAACTTGGTTGCCGTTCTCGTCGTAAACTTCCTGAAGAGTCTGGTCGTCGGTGCTCGCCCCGGCCGCCTGCCAGGTTCCAATACCGGAGCCGTCGCATGTTAGGACATATCCGTCGCTTTCGGACCCATCCGCCATCGTGAAACCGCCCGTAGTCAGCATACCAGTAATACCGGCCGAAGCCCCGACCTCGAAATCGCTGCTAATCCTGCCGGTTCCGACGACATCCAGCGTCCGAGCCGGAGTCGTCGTCCCAAAACCGACGTTGCCGTCGGCCCTAACGTATAAGCGGCTGGTTGCTCCGGCATTAGACGATGCCTGAAAGATATATGCGTCGTCGGCGTCGCGTGCGACGCTTACGAAAAGCCCGTGCTCGGATGCCGCGTCGGTTGCGTTTCTAATCCTCATCACGCGGTCAGCAGCGGCTGTATTGTCGTATATGTCGAATAATTCTCCCGGCGTTATTGTTCCGATACCGACACGACCGTTCGATTCGTCGAGGAAAAGCATTTCGTTTCCGTCGTCGTTGAAAAACTGGACATCGCCGCCGGTTGCCGCCGTCAGAAGAACGGTATTATCGTTCTCGTCGTAAACTTCCTGCAGCGTTTGGTCGTCGGTAATATCGCTCGTTAAAGCCACCGTGCCGCTTGCGTCAGGGAGCGTCCATGTCCGGTCGGCGGTCAGAACCGCGGATTCGAGTTTGCCGTCGTTGCCGCCGTTGTTGAAAATATAGTTGCCCATAGCGGAAACATCGCCGTCGGAATCGACGAAGAATTTAATTCCCGCCGGTGCGGTCGCGGATGAAACGACAAGGACTTCGTTATCGCTCAACGCGGAAGTGTGATACGCGTAAATCGGAAAATCCGTGCCGTTAGAAACACCGGCCAAACCGGCCTTCACATCGGGAATAGACACACTCGTTGCGCCGCTGAGTCCAACAACACCTATTCGAGCAACGCTACCGCCTGAATTCTCGGCGTCTCCTACAACTCCGTAAACTTTATAATCTCCATCGACTTTTCCATAAACACCATAGTTTATTTCATCATCGAGGGCATTATCTGCAAAACCATACACGCCATAGCTTGTCACGGCGGTTCCAATACCGGGATTCGGGTTAGCGTAGCCATATACGCCGTAAGATACATTGCCTGTTCCAGTCGAGGCATTCTCGCCGTAAACGCCGTATCTGCCGCTGCCCGAACCTGTATATTTTCCTAATACGCCAGCGCCAATAGTCGAACCGTCATAATAGCCAAGGTAGCCATACAAGACGGATCCCATACTTCCCATAACGCCCACGGATGCGCCTGTCGCGGCGGTATTAATGCCTTTGAGAGCCGTGCGTCCGGCGGCGCCAATAGAGACTTTTACACTATCTCCCGCATTTAATGGAGTGAGTTCTTCGTTGCTTCGTTGCCAGTAACCGCCACCACCGGTAGCATCGTCCGCGGGCGTCCACGTCGAGCCGTCCCATTTGAGAACCTGCCCGCTCGAAGCGCCCTGTTGCGCGATGTCCAGCTCGCTGCCGACAGTCCCGTCGCCCGTCAAACGCGCCGTGACCTCCGCCGCCTGAGTGCCCCAGTCGTCGCCAACGATATCGCTGGTTAGCGCCACCGTCCCGCTTGCGTCCGGGAAAGCGATTGTCCTCGCGGCGGTTGGATCGATAAAAGTTAGATTCGTTTCGAAAAAGTCGTCAGTAGCGCCTTCGGCGAATATCGTTCCTCTGATATAAACATCGCCGCTTAAATCGACATTGAATGTCTTTTCGCCCCCACCTATCGGTGAATTAGCGTAAACCGAAATCTGTCCCTCATCGATTTGAAGATTGCCGTTTCTCATCCAGATATGGCCCATACTTGTTCCCGGAGCGCCTTCCACGCCGGTTACGATAGCGTTACCGCTGGCCGTGTTAACAGCATAGATAGCCGATGTCGCGCCGGCTTCTGAGGTCGCGTTGACCTGACCGCTGCTTACGGTGAGGTTGCCCGTTTCCATCCAGACATTGCCGCTGTTCGCGCCGCCGCCGGTTTTGATCGCATTGCCCGCCGCGCTGTTACCAAAATATGCTGCTTCGTTAGCGGCGACGTCCGACATAACTACAAGCGGTGTAACGGCTTCCGCGCCGCTGTTCGAAATATCGACGCTGCCGTCGGCAACGGTAGCTTCGATCGTGTTTCCGCCCTCGTAGGCTTCCTGAAGGTTACTAACTCCGGCTGACGCAACCGGAGTAACAATCTCGATATTATCGACGTAAAAACCGGTCGATGCGACGGCGTCGCCGTCGTCATAATGAACAAAGCGAAGACGAGTCGCGCTAACGGGCAATGTGATCGACGCAAATCCGCTTCCGGTGCCATCGAACGGACCCCAGATCGTATTCCATGCAGAAGAATAATATGCTTGAACGTAATTAAGATCGCCCGACTCCGTATTATAATAATATGAAAATCTCAGGTCTTTTGCCTCTCTAAGCGCGAAAACCGGCGAAGTTACGGCGACAACCTGCGCCAATCCCGATGAACCGTCGTTCCAAATTCGAGCACAAGAACCCCAAACGGCATTATTCGAAGTTAATTCAGTAGTGTCGCCGGTTACTTCATCGTGCGCCCAGGTTCCCCAGCCATTTTCCCAATCCTCGCCGGGGAAAGGATCGTTGATACCTCCGCCGCCCTCTACCGTCGATGATGCAAGCCATCTCCAACCACTGGGGAATAATACCCTAATACCACCCACACCGTTTCTCCAATACAACGAGCCCTGATCGTAGCCGCCGCTTGGATCTTGTGCGGCGGTCGGCAACCTTAAAGCGGGGACATTGTCGGCGGAGTTCTTCGCGGAACCGCAATAAACCGAATAATTAACCATATCTCCTGTGCCAAGGTCCTCCCCGCGCGCATTACCGAAAACGCCGATACTAATTCCATCTTCATCAGCATTTCTTGCTACGCCATACACGCCCGCTTCCCAAGCACCGGCCGGCCCCGCCCATTCCCAGTTACTTGCTGACCGGGACGCCGGTGCGCGATAGCCCAATGCGCCCAGTGCGGTGAAATCGGTGGCAACGGCGGGATCGCCCGTATAAATCAATCGTGTTCCGATGATCGAAACATTCGGTGCCGTCGCTCCTGTTTCCGTTCCGCCGTAAATAGCGGCATGATACTGTTTATTTGCGTCGGTTCCCGGTTCGAGTGAAATCATGCCTGCCTTGACCCCCGATGGAAGCCAATCTGCGCCTAATGTGCTATTTGAAGCATTTCTACGATAGAAAAGTCCATATTGAGCGTCGGATTCATAAATACGGCACATCGTATCACCGCCGCTAACAACGAACTCCGGGTAGATGAAAGTATCCGGTTCATCGGTTTGAGATTGTATCCACCAATATGCGCCGTCGGGTGCGCTGGGAATATATCCAGCGACTGTAACGGCTTGCCAGACCGATCCGTCGAAGAATTATAGCGTTTCCGCCGCGGCGGCAACGTCTTTGACATATAAATCGCCGGAAACGCCGGAAGGTTCAACTGATTGCGGGGTTAAACCAAGTTTTCTATTAATTTGCGCATCGCCGTCGTTATTCACGACGAACATATCCAAGCCGCCCGTCTCTAACTCTATGAGGTTCGCGGTTCCTGTGCCGCTTTCATTCAAGTGAATGAGCGGAGTGGTAACATCACCGGAGTTTTGAACAACCGCAGGGTGGAACACCACGTAATCCCCGCCGATAAGCGCCCCGATTTCCTGGAGAGCGTTTTCGACATCGGTTGCTGGATCGTAGTAACCGCCAGCATCCTCGATTGGAACGTCCTCTGCGGAAACCGGTCCCACACCTACGCCCCAGTCGATTTTATTCTCGTTGACCGCGTCGTCGGCGACATTGAGCGCGTTGAAAGCCGATGTCAGCCGCTCGCGGGGCGTTAAATCGGTAACACCGACGGTCACCTGCAGCCACAGTTCGGAGTAGTCGTCCCACACCACGCCGACCGGTTCAAGCGTGATGCTGAAAATACCGTGAACAGGATCGATCCCGGCGATTGCCCCGCTGTTCCAGACCTCCGTCCCGCCGGTCAAGGCGGTGTGGATGCTGAAAGTCATCTCCACGGGGTCTTCCTGCGGAAC
>Ga0272444_10001681_pt1 | contig 21108 bp, 21 predicted proteins | sample SSMForm13_FD_201033 | JGI IMG/M metagenome (GOLD analysis project Ga0272444, IMG submission 201033) | Marine sediment archaeal communities from Little Sippewissett salt marsh, Falmouth, MA, United States - SSM-Form-13 | ecosystem: Environmental > Aquatic > Marine > Wetlands > Sediment ...
GGATCGCCTTCTCGACGGCCTCCATCTGCGTCTTGTCGTACGGCTGAACCACAAGCAGGTTCGGATCCGGCGCCGCGATTGTCGACAACTGCTTCAGCGGCGTCGGTGCTCCGTAGTACTCGACGATGACGTCTTCGACCATCGCCGGATTGGCCCGTCCGGTCTGAACCTTGGCCAGGTTCGTCTTCAACACGTCCAAGGTACGGTTCATATGGTCGCGCATATCGCGCATGACTTGCTCTGGCATCGCAACACCTCTGTTGGGGATTGTAATTCACCCGTGTGCGAAATCAAAAGCGAACCCACCGCTGATGGACGCACACGGGGATATCGGCGCGCTGCATCTCCTACTGCGATGTGACTACTGAAGATCCAGATACCCAAAGCACTTGTCGGTCCCAAGTGAGAAGATGAGCCCAATGTAGTCTGCCGGATCCGGATCTGTGTACCCTGTCCAGAACTCTTCCAGTCGGTCCACCAACACATCGAACAGGGCGGGGGGGACATCCGGAAGCTGGATCTCCAGCGTAGCCGCCTCACCTGGTCTAAGAACGAGACTGCCGAGTTCCTCCTCGAAGAAGCGGGTGCACCACTCGGGGGCCCAAGACATGCTGTACGAAAGGCCCGCTGTCACGCTCAACTCCCCAGAACACTGAGAGGCTCCAATGTTCACGAGGGTCGCGGAGACTCCTCCATCCCCTCGTGTGAGTTCAACCAGGTGAAGATGCGCCTTCGGGGGAGATGCCTCGGCTCCGTCTAGAAGGACCAACTGGATAAGAACGTTGTCCACGGAAAGGTCACAAGGAGCAGTGCCTTCCGTATCGTTATCGCCGATGAGGACCAGCCAATCATCGACCCTGTCGAAGTCATAGTACGGATTGTCGACTTCGAAGATCACCGTGCCATCGAGACTCAGGGCGAACAGAGCTCGCGTGAATACGAGATCAAGTGAGTACCAAACACCGGGATCCATTCGTATGTCTGTCACGTAGTAGTCGTCATTTCCGCAGCAGTGAAGGGAGCTTGGCACGCGAACCCAGAAACCCGACGATGGATACAGGTAGTCCTGGCTCACACCTGGCCAGTAGGTGACCTTCGGCAGGCCCCAGACGGCAGTCTCTGGGATCGTCGTGATGCATCCAAAGTGGGTTCCGTTTTGGACTGTCAGCTTCCGCGTCTGAACTGCGAAGACCGTTTCGGCGGTGTTCCTCCGCACGTCCATCGATACAACGAGAGCTTGCCCCTCGACGAATGGCGGCGACGCGATGAGGGAACCAACTCTCTGTTTCCACCCTGGCGTCGGGCTGTCCACATGCATCACAGAGCCGTGGATCGGCCCATCGTAGAGGATCTCCGGCAGCACGCCATAGTTTCCGGGATTGCCGTACAGATCGGCATGACACCAGATTGATGTGTCAAGAGATGGAGCCTCAAAGTCATCGCTCACGAGCACAACAGCCTGCCCGAGTGCGGTCGTCGTTGTGACCAACATGATCAAGCCAAGGACAAGCAGACCGACAGATGCACGCATGAAAGGGCCTCCCTGGTTCGAGCCGGCAGCTCGGCTATCCCATGGACCCGCAGCTTTGCGCCCTCGCCCCGCAGCGGGGTTGCCCTTCTCGACTCGTGTTGTGCCCACAGTAGAAGAGATACGCAGAAGCTGTCAACGCACAGTCCCCAGAGGACCCGGCGCTGAACGAAGCGCGCAGTCCGTCGCCAGATGAGAGTACTGCCCTGAACCTCCTCCATGGTGCTGCCTGCCTTGGCTTGACGGAGACGCTCGTGCCGCCCTCGTGTCCGGGTGACCCATTCTCTTGCTGCTCCGCATCCCGCAGTCGGATAGGCCGCTATGAGATCCTTGGTTTGGGTTGCACCTGCATGTTTCCGGCTGGGGGCGCGTCGCTTCACGACATCGATACTGTCTGCTGCCATGTGAACCCGGTATCCCAATCCATTCACATCATGAATCCTCACGAGGAGGTCCGTGTGATCGTCGATGCGATCTTGGAGCGGGCTCCCGACCCGGTAGAGCGCCGCTGTGCATACGTGCAGCTCTACGGGGTCTCACTCATGGCCGTCTTCCTCGCCAGAAAGAGGGATGTGGATCCCGAGCTCGCCGGCGTCGCGGGCATGCTTCACGACCTGGCAAGCTACGGGACCGGGAACCCAACCGACCACGGGCCAAGAAGCGCCATGCGCGCCGGGGAGATCCTGAGCGAGACCGAAGCGTTCACTGGAAAGGAGATTCAGCAGATCCAGTCCACCATCACCCACCACTCCAACAAGGACGCCACCCACGGCCCGTTCGACGAACTCCCCAAAGACGCCAACGTGCTGCAGGATTACCCCTACATCCCCGAGGCTTGACGCTCATGCCTGCGACGGCAGGCGGCTCGCGTATCACGCCAAACAGGATCTAGTCAACACTCCCGGAACCGGGGCGATCGCGGATTGAGGGCGAGAGCATCCGAGAGGCTCTCGCCCTTGAGAGACTTGACAAGAGTGCTCGCTATGCACATAGTCGTCAAGGAGGCGCCCTGATATGGTATGTCCTTTGGATATATGTATTCCTATGATATACCTTGTCTATTGCACATCGATGAGTTGTCATGGGATCCTCAAATGCTCTCCTGAACAACACATCAGGCACAACCTCTGGCACACACTGCATTCCCATGGGTTGCTCGCCTTCGCGTCATGCGGAAGTCCGCAGTCAAGGAGGTGATCGCGGGAAGATCAGGACAAGCTGGCACGGGACACACAGCCGCCGAGGTCGCCAGACGCCTTCGAACGCGAGATTGGCGACTGCGGTTGGATTCCGCATCCGGAAGGTTTCACGTTTTCAACAGGGAGGGTCAAATGAACAGAAGTCTATGGATGACAGGAAGGATCTTGACCCTGCTGGTTCTTGGAGGGTTGATCCTTGCAGTGGTGGCGGCCCTGCCGATGCGGATGAGTTACGCGGCGGACCTCTCAGATTGGCAATACAGAGTCCCGATAACAACCGACAACGCTGGTACTAGCTTGATGGACTACCGGCTAGAAGTGGTTCTTGATTTCGCCTCACTGATCGCGGCCGGGAAGCTGAATCCTGATTGCTCGGATCTTCGGTTCGCGGATGCGGCGGGGCAACTCCTGAGCTTCTGGGTCGAGGACAGCGCATCCGGTAGAGTGTGGGTCCGAATCCCGGAGCTCGCTACAGCCCCCACAACCATCTTCGCATACTACGGAAACCCCTCAGCTCCAAGCGCAAGTGATGGCGGAAGCACTTTCGAGATCTTCGATGGCTTCGAAGGCGCAACCCTGGACAGCAGCAAGTGGACCAACTACGGAAGCGAAGATTGCACAGTGACCGTCGAAGACGGATGGGCCGTTCTCCCGCAGTGTTCAAGCTTCTCGGGACTGCGAAGCCTCGGGACACCGGTTCTGAGTTCGGCCTCGAGAGTCCGGTGCAAGCTTGAGTTCGTTTGCGGTTGTGCTGATGGAGGGACAGGATGCTGGCGTCAATACACGGTTGATGCAGATGGTGGATCTATCACAGGCTTCGATTGGAGAGCCGGAGGCGATCACAACGCGTGGATCTCCTACATGCACGACGGCAACTGGTGCAAAGAGGGCCAAGGCAAACTGACCATCCCGCCACGGGCACCCGGAGACTACGTCTGGGAGATGATCAACGGCCCAGACTTCGTAGGGATCACGCTGGAGGGCGATCTGACGGGTGCGGCAGTGTGCGATGCCTTTGGAAGCGTTGACACGGCCCCGTCGGATATCGTGCTGATGATCTATCGCGGATGCATGCGTGTTGATTGGGTGCTTGCGTGCGACTACGCGGCCACTGAACCCCAGATCACCTTGGGAGATGAACAGCTACGGGTCGAGGTCGACGTCAAACCCGGAAGCTTCCCGAACCCTATCAATCCCGACCAGAGCGGAACCACGCCGGTCGCCGTTCTGTCGACCGCAGAGTTCGATGCTCCCGCCTCGATCAGCCCGGAAACCCTGATGTTTGGAAGGACCGATTCCGAGGATTCTCTCGCCTATCGGGGGAAGACCGGTACACGGCCGCAAGTTGGGTACGAAGACGTCAACGGCGATGGTCAGGTGGATGTGGTCGCACACTTCTTGACGGCGCTCTGCGGATTCGTCGATGGTGACAGCACCGGATACCTGAAGGCCGAAACCGTTGATGGCCTCGGCGTCTTCGGAAGCGACTCCATTCACACGGTGCCGCCTTCTGAACCGACTGTGATCAGTGTAGCCACACCGGACATGTCTACAGGATTCAATGTTACTGTCATGCCAAGCCCGATACGCGATGTTCATACCGCGTACTTCTCGATCACCGGTCCGATGGTTGCTGAGGTACGTGTGAGAGTGTTCGATCTTGGCGGGACTCTCGTTTGGGAGCAGATATCCCCGGATACAGTCATCTCATGGCACACGGATGATCTCTCGGGCCGCTACTTAGCCAATGGGATCTACATCTATCAAGTGTCGATGAATGTCGGCGGCGTATGGATTCCGATTGAAGCTGACAGGATCGCAATTCTGCGCTAGCGGGAACCTCTACGGGCGGGCCCCGTCTCATCGGGCCCGCCTCTTCTTGCCGAGCGATTGATCGCGCAAGCCCTGTCTTCCTCAGCAAAGTCGCAGTCTCGCAACTCATCACACAGCCCATAGCAGACAAACTCACAGATGCACGTCAGCTGTGGCTGCCTGATCAAGTAGCGTGGTGTTGCTGTGCTACTCGCCCTGGTGGAGCCTGGGTGAACGATTGGAGAACCTTCGTTCTGAGCTGCTCCTGGGATTGAAGTGGCCTTCTACAGGCGACGTTTCGCCCTCTGCGCTCTGAGCACATCTACCCGTTGGGAGAGGCAGCGGAAGTCGAACCCGCGTCCGAAACGGCCTTCGATCAGCGTCTGCAAGCGTAGATCCGTGTTGTGATTTCGGCGCGATCCACATCGCGAGCCAGGCGAAGTGCCGCCGCGGCCGATCCTAGACCAGAAGCCGTCGACAAAAGGCTCCCGGAACGAAGATCCCGGGAGCCTCATGTGTCCACTGCGCTCGTCTCGTTACGACTCCAATTCCATCAATGCGACCAGCGCTTCAAGGACCTCCTGCACCGACCATGCGTTCGAATCGAAGCCGGTGAACGGGTCGTCCATCTGACCGATCAAGAAGTCGGCCGTCGTCAGCGCGGCCGCCAAATAGCTGGCGTTGCCGGTCACCTCGTATCCCTTGGCGAGCGACACGACAATGATGTGGTTTCCGTAGACGGACGCCTTCGTGAAGTACGTCTGCACCCCGCTTCCCGTCGGCACGACCGTCATTTCGGTTTCGAGCAGCCAGTCCAGGGTCCGGACAGCGTAGTCTCGATAGCGCTCGTCGGCTGTTTCCTCATACGCGCGGAACAGACCGTACGCTGTTCGGGCGTTGATGTCGCTGTAGTCCTGGTACTCTTCAAACGTCATACAGGACCCTTCGTTGATGTCGAACAACGTCTGGAAAGAGCCGCGCTCCTCGTCCCACATCACATCTAGCAACCAGTTCGCAATGGCGATCGCTTCGGCCTCTTGTCCCAGATCGAGCAGGGTGGCCAACAGCCGCGCATTTTGGCCCGCGGACTGCCGGGTCGATCCCCAGAGCTGATACTCGACGTCGATCAATCCGTCCGCGTCGTTGTCGGTGAGGGTCTGCGCGCCCAGATACGCGCGAAGAGGCGAATCTCCGGATGCGGGCATCTTGTCGTCCAAATCGGTGTACAACCAATCCATGACCGTCTCAATTGCGTCCGAGTACGCGTCGCCAAACGTGAGGAGACCCGCAAGCGGGCGGACGACGGCTCCGCAGAGCGAGATGGTCCCGCCCCGAACCTCCGCGTGTTCGCCCTTCGTCGGCCAATAGCTTCCGGCAAACGCGTGCTGAACCTTGTCAAACGCGCCGTCCTCCCAGCCGTATGTCGCTACGTTGCCCCCGATGTCCCACAACCAACCAGCGACCGTCGCTTCGTCGCGGATGATGTTTGTTGAGATCCAGAAGTCGGCCGCTGCTTCGGCCGCAGTCGCGTAGACTGGCGTTCCCGTCAGGCCGGACATCTGGTTCAGGACCCGAGCGATGTCCATCGTGATCCCCACGTCCGTTCGCGTCGGATCCCAAGGGAATGGCCAACTTGGCACCTCCGAATGCTGGTTGTCCAGCAGCCAATCCGCCAGGATCACGGCCGTATCCTTGTACTTCTCGGGGAGCACGACCTGCGCAGTCGCGACCGCCGCGAACACCATCAGAACCGTCAACACCAACGCCCACACTACCGTTTGCCGCATAGCTTCTGCCTCCTTGGTGATGAGATCTGCTCAACGAATAGAGTCTGTCGCATGGTCGCCGCATGTCAAATCTCAGCAGTTTCAACATTGACGAGCCGCGGTCTCCCGGCTGTTCCCACGTCTAGGGAACGGCCGGGAGCGGCCCGGTGAGGGCGGCGGCCCAGTCCGGAAGCTCGATCTCCGGGTGAGTCGAGACAAGGTTCTGCAGGAGGGCGACAACCGCCACCTCGTCCGCTGTCGCTTCGCGGAGCCTGCCCAACACCGCGAGCGCCTCGTCCCATCGGCGCTTCTCCACAAGAACCCCGAACAGGCCGGTGAGTGCGACGGCATCGTCGGGGCGCGCAGCTAGGACGCTCTCGTACTCCTCGATCGCCGCTTCGGGGAGGTGAAGCGTCGAAAACGACTCGGCGAGCGACAGCCGAACGTCCATCGCATGGAGGGTAGGATCGGGTACGCCGTTTGCCTGCCACCAAAGGGCATTTCGGTAATTCTCGATCGCGCCACGATAGTCCCCGAACGCGAACAAGGCGTCACCTAGGCCAGCGTATGCCGCGGGAGTTCCCGGCCATTTCGTGAGCGCTTCCACAAACGAACGACGGGCCTCATCGATGTGACCGACCGCAAGCTGGACACGGCCGAGCCTAACTAGAATCGCTGCCGACGGCTTGATCGAGTAGGCCTCCCGGTAGTGGAAAACAGTTGTGTCGTACGCAGTGGAAACCTCCCCCTGCATCTCGTCCTCAAAATCCCCGGAGCGTTCGGACAGCGTTGCTTCCAGCCGCTCGGCGGCGTGCTCGGCTTGCGTCAAATGGTCCGCGGCTACGTCCGTCGGGGAGGGCGCGAACAGACGACCGCTCAGCGCCAAGAAGGCGAGCGCGACTGCGGCGAATCCGATCAGAATCCACGATGGTTTCATTGATCGGGGCCTCCTTGCCACACCGTACCGCTGCGTATCGGGACTGTCAATGGCGAACGTGTCGTTCGCTGAGATGGGTGCGCCGTGTATGTCTCATGCTCCCACGAAGAAACCGGGGACACCGTCCCCGGTTACGGATGCAGTCCTGTCTGGTGGAGGTGATCGGATTCGAACCGACAGCCTCCCGCGTGCAAGGCGGGCGCTCTCCCGATTAGAGCTACACCCCCAAGGTGTGGAGATTGGTCTGAGCGCTGGAGATTATAGCGTGCTGCGGCGTTCAGGCAATCACAGGCGATTGGCTGCTAGAGGTAGACGAAGTAGCACACGTGCCACGCAGTGTTGATGGCGAGGCCAGCGACCACGGAAACGTTCACGACCGAGGCGATGTTCCTGCCGCGAAGTAGGATGTACGCCGGAACGACCAGCGCCATCAGCCGTAGTGTGATGAGAAGCGCCAACTCACCTTCCGGACCTCCAAGGCGCGACAGGTAGAACATGCCCTGAACGATCCAACCCAACACAGACATACCGAGGAAGACCCACGGGTTCAGGTTGTGTTTGCGGGCGATTTGGAGAACACGGCCCAGCCACCAGACGACGGGTCGGGTGACACGAGAGAGTCGTCCTTCACGAAGGAAAACGAGGAACCCGTCGAAGCTTCGGTGCAGTACGGTATCTAGTTCCACTCTTCTCCAAACGAAGAGACCCCCGACACGGGGCCGCTTCGCGCTTGCGTTGCTTGAGTCTAGAGAGGTTTCAGCCCCTCATCTGTCCACAAAGTACAAAGCGAACATCAACGTGCCATGAATTTGCTGTGTGCATTGTGTGTGTTCGGCGCGACAACTTCAAGGACACGCGGCGCATCCCATATGGACACACGCCTCGCGCCCGCCGATTGGCTGAGATCTCTCGTGCCCGCTACCATACCTTCCGACCACGATGAACAACACCAACCCAGTGGGGACGCCATCAAATGGAGATCCCCCAGCTCATCCGAACCGGCCGGAGCTTCAAGAACTGAAGGCATCCGGCGACCTTCTGGCGAAGCTCACATCGCTGCCGAAGACACCGGGTGTCTACCTGATGAAGGACGCCTCGGGGCGGGTGATCTATGTGGGCAAGGCCGCGGTGTTGCGAAGTCGAGTCCGTTCGTACTTCCAGACATCTGCCGTCAAGGAAGCGAGAGTCGCCCGCTTCGTCGGCGAGATCGCGGATCTCGAGGTCATCCGCACCAAGACCGAAGCGGAGGCGTTCATCCTTGAGGACACCCTGATCAAGCGTCACCAGCCGCGGTTCAATGTCCGGCTGCGCGACGACAAGAGGTACCCGTACCTGAGGATCACCGACGAGCCGTTCCCGCGGGTGCTGATCGCGCGCCGCCGCCGTGCGGACAAGGCGCGGTACTTCGGCCCGTACACCAACGTCAAAGCGATGCGCTCCACGTTGAAGATGGCGCAGAAACTGTTCCCGATCCGCACGTGCAACCTGGCGCTCCCGCTCGCAACGCCGCGCCGCCCTTGCCTCAACTACCACATCGGCCGCTGTCTCGGCCCGTGTGCCGAATTGGTCACACCGCATGAGTATGCGGGGATCGTCGAAGGGGCCGCTCTCCTGTTTGAGGGACGCGTCACCGGACTGATCAAGCGGATCGCATCGCAGATGGAGGCGGCCGCAGCTTCGGAGAACTTCGAGAAAGCAGCACGGCACAGAGACCAGATCAAGGCGCTTCGCAACACCCTCGAGCGGCAGTCGGTGGCCCTCTCCGATCTCAAGGATCGGGACGCCGTCGGCCTATTCGTCGACGGAGAGGCTGCTTGCGCCAATGTGTTCCTTCTTCGCGACGGACGGCTGAGTGGACGGATCTCGTTCCATCTTCGTGTCCCGGACGGGGCAACGATCGCCGATGTGTTGGAGGGGTTCCTGCCTCAGTTCTACTCGGCCGCGAATGCCGTTCCCCCCGAGGTTCTCCTCCCGGCCTGGCTCGATGACGAAACCACAGCTGAGCTCTCCGGATGGCTCACCTCGAAGCGCGGCAAGAAGGTGCGACTGCTCGTTCCTCAGCGAGGAGAGAAACGAGCGATCATCAAGCTTGCCGAGGAGAACGCGCGCTACGCATTCAAGGCGGAACGCGCAGCGGTCACGCTACAGTCCCAGGCAACCTCGGCCCTGGGCGAACTAGCCGAGGTTCTGTCGCTGTCGGCGTTTCCTCAGCGGATCGAGGCGTACGACATCTCCAACATCCAGGGCACGGAGGCGACCGGATCGATGGTGGTGTTCATCAACGGCCGCTCACGCCGGGATGCGTACCGGCGGTTCAAGATCCAGGCCGGCGGCCATCCCGACGACTATGCAATGATGGCCGAGGTACTCCGGCGCCGTTTCCGAAGAGGTCTCAAGGAGATCTCCGACCCCACCGTGTCCCGCGGCAAGTTCTCGGAAATGCCAGACTTGGTCATCGTAGACGGGGGCAAGGGGCAATTGAACGTCGCCAGATCCGTGTGCTCGGAGCTCGACTTGGAGGGGATCGAACTCCTCGGGTTGGCCAAACGACACGAGGAAGTATTCCGCCCCGGACGACCGATGCCCGTCCTGCTCCCAAGGGACGGCGAAGCGCTTCTGTTGCTAAGGCAGATCCGTGACGAAGCGCATCGGTTCGCCATCACGTACCACCGGAATCTGCGGCGCAAGCGAACCTTGTCGTCCGCCCTGGATGAGATCGGCGGGATCGGACCCAAGCGCCGGTCGGCACTGCTTCGGCGGTTTGGGTCGTTGAAGGGCCTCTCCGCGGCGTCGGTGGACGAGATTGCTCTTGTGCCAGGGGTATCTCGAAACCTCGCCGCCAAGATCCACACCGCGGTCACATCGGCGGGTGGGGATTAGCTGCAACTTCTCTATAATCGCACCGCAAAGGGGGAAGGACATGAATGCAGTGCAGCTAATCGCCAGCCTCTCCGATGCATTCGGGGTTGCCGGCTTCGAGGACGAGGTGCGCGATGTTATCCGCGAGCACATCTCTCCGTTTGTGGACGAGATCCGTACGGACGTTCTGGGGAATCTCATTGCAGTTCGAAACGGCAAGTCGAAGCGAACTCTCATGCTCGATGCTCACATGGATGAGGTGGGGTTCATCGTCAAGTGGATCGACAGCAACGGGTACCTAAGGTTTGCGCCTCTGGGCGGGTGGGATCCGCGGATTCTTCCCACCCATCGCGTCACGGTGCAGACCCGGGCGGGCGAGAAGCGTCTCGGCGTCATCGGCGCGGCGCCTCCTCACATCCTGTCGGCCGAAGCTCGCGAACGTCCGATCCCGATCGAGGACCTGTTCATCGATATCGGCGCGTTCACGGGACACGAAGCCACCGACATGGGAGTCCGTATCGGCGATCCGCTCACGATCCACTATCCGTTCGCAGAACTCCATGATGGCTACGTCACCGGGAAGGCGTTCGACGACCGCGTCGGCTGCGCCGTGCTGATCCAAACGGCGGAGCAGCTAGCGAACGCGAACCTCGACTGGACGACCGCCTACTCGTTCGCCATCGGAGAGGAGGTTGGCCTGCGCGGTGCGCGTACGGCGGCACATCAGATCCAGCCTGATCTTGCTCTGGCGATCGAAGGAACGATCGGCGCCGACATGCCAGGAGTGCGCGAGGATCAGCAACCGGTCCGTCTGGGCCAAGGCCCGGCGATCACGGTGGCCGATCGGTCGATTATCGTCTCTCGCCGTGTCATCGACGTACTCGAACGGATCGCGGACGAGTCGGCCATTCCGTTCCAATACAAGCTTCCTACCTACGGCGGAACCGATGCCGGCGCGATTCACCTGACCCGCGGAGGGGTGCTCTCGGGGGTGCTTTCCGTACCGTGCCGGTTCATCCATTCTCCGGCATCCACCCTGCGGATGAACGATTTTGACAACACCGTGAGGATGGTCTCGAGGTTTGTCGAGGTCGCTCCTGGGATGTTGTTCGAAACGTAGAGACCGACGTCGGTCCAAGCTCGGGAAGCAAAGGCCGCACGCAGCCCCGCAGTCGGCTGTGTGCGGCCTAAGCGATAGCCAATCTCTACGCAGCAGACGATCTAGAAGCGGGCTGCCTGATCATCGCTAGCTCTTCGCGTACAAGATCGCTCAGTCGCCGGATCCCTTCGTCGATCTCTTCGGTGGACACAAGGGAGTACGACAGGCGCATCGTGTTCTCGCCACGGCCGTCCACGTAGAACGCAGAGCCGACGACGTAAGCAACGTTGTGTTCGAGTGCGCGCGGGAACATCGCTTCGGTGTCCATCCCTTCCGGCAGGCGTACCCACAAGAACAAGCCGCCACTCGGGTTGGTCCAACTGATCCCCTCGTTCTTGGGCATGTGGCGTTCGAGCGCCTCAACCATGGCGTTTCGTTTCACGCGGTAGATACTCCGGATCTCGGCAAGGTGATCATCCAGCCCGTACTGCTCGATGTATCGAGCCGCCATGTGTTGCGTGAGTTTCGAGGTACAGAGATCGGTTGGTTGTTTGACGCGCACCAGCGCATCCATCATCTCGCCGCTGGCGATGAGCAGCGCCAACCGCAGCCCCGCGCACAGAACCTTGGAGAACGTAAACAGCATCATGACACGGCCGACCCCCTCGTCATCGAGACTGAGGATCGACGGGATCGGCTCTCCAGCGAACCGAAGCTGCCCGTAGGGGTTGTCCTCGAAGATCAGCAGATCTTCACGCCGGGCGATCTCCAGCAACCGTTTCCTCTTTTCAAGGGACATGCAGATCCCCGAGGGGTTCTGGAAGTCGGGAATCACGTACACCGCTTTCAGGCGATTCCCGGCATCGCGCTCGTCTTGGATTTGCTGTTCGAGCATGTCGAGGTTCATGCCATCGTCTTCGAGATCAACACCCACCATGCGGCTCTCGAACAGCTGGAACGATTGGATGGCGCCGAGGTAACTCGGCAGCCCACAGAAGATCACGTCCCCGGGGTCGACAAACGCCTTGCAGAGAAGATCGAGACCCTGCTGAGACGCCGTGGTCACCAGCAGCTGATCGATGGTGACATCGATTCCCTGCGGGCGAAGCCATTCGATCATCAACCTCCGAAGTGTGCGGCTTCCTTCGCTTGATCCGTATTGCAGCACGTTCTCTGGGTTCTCGCGGATCACGTCCGCTGCGATTGTCGCCATCTCCTCATGGGGAAACGTCTCCGGAGCGGGGAGTCCGCCGCCGAAAGAGATGATCTCCGGACGTTCCGTCAGCTTCAGAAGTTCGCGGATCGCAGATCGTTTGGATCCCGATGCCCGTTTCGACACGTGTTGGATCATGCACATCCTCCCGTCGTGATCGTAGTCCACCGTTGGGAGCCGCATTCTAATTGGCCCCTTCTGATCTTGTCAAAGAACGAACTGAAGAACAATGGGTAGAAGATGAGAACTGATCGTCGTTCCGAGGATTGCCCCGCCGAGGACATCAAGCGGGTAGTGCTCCTTCATGTAGACGCGAGAGAGACCAATCAGCGCCGCCCCGCTGTAGGTCGCCATACCAATAGCCAAGTGCGGATACAACACCGAAATCACCCACGCCGCCCCGTAGGCGATCGTCGTGTGCCCAGATGGGAAGGAGTACGTGTCGATCTTCCACGCGCGTTTGGCCGGCGACAGAATCTGCGGACGAGGCCGGGTGAACGCCATCTTGAACACACGGAAGATCGTGATGTTGATTACCATGATCGAGAGCGCCACCAGCACATAGTCTCGATCCAACGACGATCCAAGCAGGATCAGCGCCACCGCCAACGCCGCCCACACATAACCGTCGCCAAGGTATGTTGCAGCGCGGAACAGCCAATCGATCTGCTTCAAGCGTGGGCTATCGCTGATGGCGCACAGCGTCCGTTCATCCCAGTCCATGACGGCATCGATCCACCGATCAAAGCGCTTGACGAACGCCACTGCAGCTCCTTATCGCTCTTGCTTCCGACGGAACCCTCTCACCGAAAACGAAAGACACGCCAGAGCCTTCTCGATGCGGCACCGCAACCCCGCCATCACCGCAGATACCGGGAGCCGATGGAGCAGGTTCCTGCTCGTTTACTGAATGGCGATCACCCGGAAGTGCGCTGTTCCTCGGGGCAGTTCGACAGCGATCTCGTCGCCCTCTTTCTTCCCTACCAACGCGGCTCCCACCGGAGACTCGATGGAGATCTTTCCCTTTTCCAGATCCACTTCCGCCGAGCTGACAAGGCTGAACGATCCGCTCTCCATGAACTCGTAGTCCTGCAGGATGAAGCTGGATCCGATCCCGATGACATCGGAGGAGATCTCCTCATCGGGGATGATCTCGGATGCTTCGAGGACGGAGGTCAGGCGGCGGACTTCGCGCTCGTAGTACTGCTGTTCGCTCTGAAGGTACATGTACTCTTTGTTCTCCCGAAGGTCACCGCCATTGATCTTTGACGCCTTCAGCTTCTCCGGGATCTCTTCGTACAAGATCTTCTTCGTGTGGTCGAGCTCCTGTTGCATGAGCTCATAGCCGCCCTTGGTCAGGCGGATCGTTTCCTTGTTCATCGCATCCCTCCATCGCTATCGCTGCACGAGCTTCACTGAGCAGGACCCGGGCCACAGTCTGTTGGTCTTGTCCGCGGCACGGGGGTTTGGGGCGGACCACGACATCGACACCCGCGAACAGATGTCTGTTCTTGCGGTAGGTTTCCCGGATCAACCGTTTGATACGGTTGCGCTCCACCGCCGAACCGTATCGGCGTCCCAACGAGATCCCCAGTCTTCCCGGAGATGTCGTCGCGGATACGTGCAACGTGAACCACTCACTCCGATAGACACGCCCTCCTCGCATCACCGGGTCAAACGCTCGATACCCCTTGATGCGACGGTCGGCCGGAAACCGCTCCGAACCCTTGACCCGCATGTCAGGAATGATACGGCGAAATGCCCTACTTCTCAAAACCTCCGGCCGTTCCTTCTCCATCTGAGAGGCTCCCGGGTACACTACCAACCGGCATGCTCAACGAACCCGTCTACACCGTGTCCGAGATCAACCGGAAGGCCAAGGAGTTCCTCGAACAGCAATTCGCCGTCTTCTGGATCGAGGGGGAGATCTCAAACCTGAAGATCGCCGCATCGGGCCACGCCTATTTCACCCTCAAGGACGAACACGCCGAGATCTCCGCGGTCCGGTTCCGGCCGCGGACGCAGGGGTTGTCCGCCACAAGCGCCCTGGCCGACGGCGACCATGTCATCGCCTTCGGCCGCTTGTCGATCTACGAGCCACGTGGCCGCTACCAGTTCATTGCGTCCATGATCCAACCGGCGGGTCAGGGAGCTCTTCAGCTCGCGTTCGAGCGGCTCAAGGCAAAGCTGGAAGCCGAAGGGTTGTTCGATCCCAGCCACAAGAAGCCTCCACCTGCGGTCCCGCAGCGTGCTGCCATCATCACATCCGCAACCGGTGCCGCGATCCGCGACATCGTCTCGGTTGTGGAGAGGCGTTTCCCATCGATCGAGATGCTGCTGTTCCCAAGCTCGGTGCAAGGCGAGGCCGCGGCCCAAGAATTGGTTGATGCGGTTCGGCTTGTGGAGCAATACCACGCCACGCACGCTCCGTTTGATGCGCTGATCATCGGTCGAGGCGGCGGCTCGGCGGAAGATCTCGCTGTGTTCAATGACGAGCAGCTGGCGCGTGTGCTGTTCGACTGTCCGATTCCGGTGATCTCCGCTGTCGGCCACGAGGTGGACTTCACCATTGCTGACTTCGTCGCAGATGTCCGCGCGCCGACCCCATCGGCAGCAGCTGAGCTGATCGCACCGGACAGGGACGAACTCATGGCGCGGGTTCTGTTGTGGTCCGGACGGATCGGCCGCGGGGCGATCACCGCGTTCCTCCGACGCCAGGAGCATCTCGGCCACGCCGTTCGTCATTCGGTTCTTCGTCTGCCGGGAGACCGGGTCCAGCGGATGATGCAACAGCTCGACCTATCAACCGCAACGTTGTCTCACCGAATCGGCAGCGCGCTGAACCTTCGCGTGCGGCATCTCGAGCGGTTGTCGGAAGTCGTGCGGCTCTCGGACCCGTCGTTGCCACTGCAACGTGGCTATAGCATGACCTACATGGAGGGCGAGCAGACACCGCTCAGGGATGTTTCCCGGGTTCCGATCGGGATGCGGCTTCGCACCCGGCTGGCATCCGGAGAGATCCTGTCGACCGCCGAGGAGGTGACCCAAACCGTTGAACACCCCCGTGGATCAGGCGTTGAAGAGGCTTGAAGAAATCGCGTCCAAGCTGGAGACCTCGGACCTTCCTTTGGAGGAAACCGTGACACTGTTCGAAGAGGGTATCGAGCTGGCAGCGTCAATCAAGACGCAACTCGAGGAAGCGAAGATGCGCATCAAGACTGTTGTTGAGAACGCTTCCGGGTTGCTCTCACTGGAGGATTTCGACCTCTCATAGGTCTATACTCCCGATCGTCATGAGCAAGCGAAATGTGGATGTCGCCATCATCGGTGCAGGCCCAGCCGGACTCACGGCTGCGATCTACACCCGACGCTCCCTGCTCACCACGGTGGTCTTCGAGAAGCGGACGCCGGGAGGACAGCTGAAGGAAACCGAAAGCATCGAGAACTTCCCGGGGATCGACGAGAAGACGACCGCCCCGGCCCTGATGGATCAGATGCACCGTCAAGCAGTGCGTCTCGGGGCGGAGATCACGCTGGAGGAGATCGTTGGACTCGCCATTCCAGCCCCTTCTGCTCCCGCCTCTCATCCGGAGAGGCAGTTCCGCCTTGTGACCTCGACCGGCGAATACGAAGCCCGCACCGTCATCATCGCCTCGGGATCAAGGCCCCGGCCGCTGCCGGCGGCGGGCGCCGACCGATTCAAGGGAAGAGGCGTGTCGTACTGCGCCACATGCGATGGCTTCTTCTTCCGGGAGAAGCGCGTACTCGTGGTCGGTGCCGGAGATTCGGCATTGACAGAAGCGTTGTACTTGACGCGTTTTGCGGACTGGGTTGGTGTGGTGATCCGTCACGCCGAAGGCGATCCGAAGGCGTTTCGTGCAAGCCGGCTCCTTCAGGATCGTGCAAGAGCGCACCCCGGGCTTGAGTTCCTCTGGAACCGCACGATTGATGAGGTTCACGGGGATACGTTCGTCACCGGCGTCACGTTCCGGAACCTCTCAACCGGAGATTCGGAACCGTTCCCGATCGACGGCGTGTTTGTCAGCATCGGCCACACACCGGAGACCGGGTACCTTCAAGGGACGATCGAGCTAAACGAGCACGGCTACATCGTGACCGACGATTCACTCGGCACAAGTGTCGACGGCGTGTTCGCTGCAGGAGACGTCCGCGCGTTCACAAGCCGCTATGCCCAGGCAGTGATTGCCGCTGGAGATGGGGCGATCGCTGCCATCGAAGCGGAGCGGTATCTCTTCGATCAAGCTGCTCTCTAGATGACGAGTTCTTGACAGGATGCCGTTCAATTCGCAAGGTAGCATGGTGGCGAGGCTGGAAGATCGACCAGGGACGACAGGTCGGGTCGATACGGCAAGTCGAGGAACTGCCGTGCCTTTATGCGGCTTCCTCGTCATGGGGTGGGAGGAGCACGGAGGAGACCGATGGCGATGTATCCAACGCTGAACGAGATGTTCGAAACGTCTGTTAGGCGTTTCGCAGACAATGTAGCGCTACGGATGCTGATCCCGACGGAGCGGAAGAAGGGGCGAGGGGTTCAGCTTGTTCTCAATGAGATTACCTACAGCCGCTTGGGGGAAACCGTAGGGCGACTCGCGGCGGCACTCCAGGACCTGGGCGTCCACAAGGGCGATCGGGTTGCTCTGATCTCAAAACCACGCGCGGCATATGCCATGGCGCTGTTTGCGGTCCTCCGTTGTGGCGCGGCCGTCTTGCCGTTAGACCCTGACTTGCAGCGCGGGGAGCTGAAGCGGATTCTCGTGGAGGCCGGTGTATGCGCGGCGATCTTCTCGGGCGGCAAGGCAGAGGATTTGGCGGCGATCCGCACTGAGTCGCTTCCCGATATGTCCCTGATCTGCATGGATCGCACGGCGGTTGAGGGGATCGAGTTCATGGACGCCGTGGTGCTCGGGCACCGCCCAACTGCGTCGATTCCTGTCACGCAGGACGATTTAGCGATTCTGATGTACACGTCGGGAACCACCGGGAACGCCAAGGGAGCGATGCTGACCCACAGGAATATCGCCTCCAATACACTGACGGCGATCAAGGTTGTGGAACTCTCCGAGAAGGACAACTTCCTGACGATCGTTCCTTGGTACCACATTTACGGGCTGACTATCACGGTGATGTGCCCGATCGTCGTGGGGGCGACGACGACCTATACCCCGGTCGACCGCAACCTGATGCAGGTTATGCACCGTGCGCGTCCTACGTTGATCCTTGGCGTACCCAAGCTGTACAACGTCCTCTACGAGCGCGTGCAGGCGAGCATCCAGAAGAGCGCCATCAAACGTGCCATCGCCAAGACATCGCCGACACTGATGGGCAAGCTCGTGGTTCGCAAGCTCTTCGGCAGTCAGTTCCGCTTCTTCACATCCGGCGGAGCACCGCTGAACCCGGAGGCCGCGGCTGGGTTCCGACGGATGGGAATCGGAATCCTCGAGGGATATGGACTCACAGAAACGTCGCCTCTGCTCACGGCTTCCGATATCTTCGCTTCGGAAGCTGGGATGACCGCGATCGAAGGGGTGGAGCTCAAGATCCTGAACCCCGGCGAAGACGGCGTAGGAGAAGTACTCGCACGCGGCCCAAATATCATGGCCGGCTACTACAAGAACCCCGAAGCGACCTCCGAGGTCATCGATGACGATCTGTGGTTCCACACCGGCGATCTCGGTGTCATAAAGAATGGGCATCTCGTGCTCTCGGGCAGGGCAAAGAACGTGATTGTTCTGGATACCGGAAAGAACGTCTACCCCGAGGAACTCGAATGGGAGTTCAACACGATCCCGGCGATCGAGGAGATCATGGTCTACGAGAACGAGCGACAGGGCATCCCCGTGGTCTCCGCGCTCGTGTACCCGAGTGAAGCGGCGCTCAAGGAGCTGGGAATCACCAACAAGGACGATGCTCTCGATCACATCTGGGAGGAGATCAAGAAGGCCAACGAGAACCTCGCAATGTTCAAGCGGATCCGCTACAAGGAGTGCGTACGGCTTGTCGACGAGCCGTTTGAGAAGAGCGTGAAGCTGGATATCAAGCGGTTCCGGGTATCGGTGCCGGAAGCACAGCAGTCTGCCGATCCTTCTTCCTAGGCGGATCGAATCCTGAATCCGTGAAAGCCGTGCGGTGTTTCCCATTGACGCTGCACGGCTTTCACGTGAGCGCCGGGCGGCCCGTGGGCTAGCCAAGCCAGGAGTCTCTCAACCGTCTGCCGCTGCCCTTCTGCCCAGACCTCGACCCTGCCATCCACGAGATTCCGCACCCATCCAGACACACTGAGTGCGGCTGCAGTCTGCTGGGTACTGGCGCGGTAGAAGACGCCTTGAACACGGCCCTCAACCCAAACGCGAACGGCAACCAAGTCGCGGCTGTCCTCCTGCGCCTCGCACCGGGGAGTCAAGCCCTCATTCGTTCCTGCTGTGCTCACTTGGTTCTTCCTTCGTCGGCTCGTTGGGCTCGGGCTGTTTGATGGCGCTTCGACTCCTCCTTGCTGCACGTCTCGCCGCGCGGATCTCCGCCAACCGTGCGGCCAGCATCCGCTCTGCTCCGGCATCCTTCGGGCGGAAGTATCGCCGCTTGGCCAGCCGCTCCGGCAGACAGTCCATGTCCGCCACGCCGCCTTGAACGTCATGGGCGTACTCATACCCCTTGCCGTATCCCAATCCCTTCATCATCTTCGTCGGTGCGTTGCGGAGATGTAGTGGAACCGGGTCGTTCACTGCTTCGAGGACATCACGGCGTGCTTGCCTAACCCCCATGTACAGCGCATTGCTCTTGGGCGCCAACGCGAGATAGACGGCCGCTTGCGCCAGCGCGACGTCGCACTCGGGCAGCCCGATCATCTCAACAGTGTGCCGCGCGGAGATCGCAATCCCCAGAGCCTGCGGATCGGCCAGGCCAACATCCTCGGACGCAATCCGGATCAGCCGTCTGGCGAGGAATCGCGGATCTTCGCCAGACTCGATCATCCGGACCAGCCAGTAGAGCGCCGCATCCGCATCGGAGTTGCGGATCGATTTGTGAAGCGCAGAGATCAGGTTGTAGTGTTCTTCGCCGGCACGGTCGTACGAAAGGCGCTTCCGTTGGACGGCTTTCTCGACCACACCGGTATCGATGATGGATCCGGAGACAACCGATGCCGCCAGCTCAAGCGTTGTCAACGCGCGGCGCGCATCCCCGTCGGACAAGCCGATCAGGGCATCCTCAGCTTCCGGTGTCATCGAGAACGCATTGTCGAGACCTCGGTCCGATTCCAGCGCCCGCCGAACTGCTTCGCGCACCTCGGATTCGGACAACGGAGTGAAACAGAACATCTGACACCTCGACAGAAGCGCCGAGGTCAAGACAAACGACGGGTTCTCGGTGGTCGCCCCAACGAAGATGACGCTTCCTTCCTCCAGATAGGTCAGCAGAACATCTTGCTGCGAGCGAGAGAATCGATGGATTTCGTCGAGGAACAGAAGATCACGATGTCCGTCGGTCAAGGACCGCGTTCGTGACCGCTCGAGAGCGGCGCGGACCTCCTTCACGCCGGAGAGCGCTGCTGAAAGGTGCACGAACTCAGCGCCGGACCGCTCTGCAAGGATTCTTCCTACCGTTGTCTTCCCCGTTCCTGGCGGTCCCCAGAACAGGAACGCCCGGTACCGCTCGCGCTCGATCAGCGTCCGCAGTGGCGCTCCATCACCCAGCAGCTCACGTTGTCCGATCACCTCATCAAGCGTCATCGGTCTCATCCGCTCGGCAAGCGGCAGATCCGCCGGCTTCCGTCGCTGCTGGCTTGCTCCTTCCGTGAACAGCTTCATGCGCCCATCCTAGCTCAACGATCGTCGGTCAGCCACCGGTTGACAGATCGCGGACAGATCGGCAGCATATCGGGGCGATGGACAAGGCAACGATGAGGAAGTGGGTGTTTGATGTGCTCCGGGACGAGCCGCAAACCCATGTTCATGCCATCGAAGCACGTGTCCGGCAACGAACGGACGACTACAGCAAGTCCGATGCGCTGACATTGCAAGAAGTTGTGTGGGAACTGCTTGTTCGTGGGGTTCTCGCTCCCGGCAAGAACTCCCTGAACCTTCAGTTGCCGTTCGTTCATCTCACCGACTTTGGTGCGACGTGCCTCGATGATGACCTTCACCTTCTTCCCGACGCCGATCACTACATGGCCGCGCTGTGCGACGGGCTGGGGACTCGGATCGATGAAACCGTGTTCCGGGCGGTTCACGAGGCGCTCCTCTGCTATCTTGACGGGCATGAAGCCGCCGCGCTCGCATTGCTGGGCGCAGCCGTTGAGACCTGCTTTCTCGACCTTGAGAGAAGAGCCGTCGGCGGCTTGCCTACAGCTGCGGCCCGTCAGCCCGTTCGCCGAAGGATCGCTCGTGCCGCCATCGGCTCCGAGCATCGTTTTTCGTTGCTGCTCGACACGTTGCGTGCGGTGGGCCCGTCCGATGTGGTCGGCACTTCGGAGCCCGATCTGCTGGCCATGTTTGCGCTGCTACGGCGTGTCCGCGCCGCCGGAGGCCGGCTGGCGCTTCCTACGGTGGATCGGCCGACGATTCACGCAGTCCTGCTTTCCATGCCGAGCATGCTCCGCGCTGTTGACACACTGCTTGCGGCGACAGCAAGCCAATAGCGCAGTCCGTTTCACAGAAACGAAAGGCCTTCCGCCCCCCCC
>Ga0272444_10001682_pt1 | contig 21101 bp, 20 predicted proteins | sample SSMForm13_FD_201033 | JGI IMG/M metagenome (GOLD analysis project Ga0272444, IMG submission 201033) | Marine sediment archaeal communities from Little Sippewissett salt marsh, Falmouth, MA, United States - SSM-Form-13 | ecosystem: Environmental > Aquatic > Marine > Wetlands > Sediment ...
TCCAGCAACCGGGCCAGCCCGGTTACGAGTTGGCGCATCGCGTATTCTCCGTTCGTTCGTCCGTCAGGCGGCGCTTGGCCCCCGGCGGGGTTGGCGGTTCGTCGGCCGGGCTCAGGGCCAGGCCCAGATTGATGCCCTCGATGCGTTTGGAGGAAAGCAGCAAGCCCAGAGCCCGGTCCGCCTTGGCGGGCAGTCGCGGCCCCATGGCCAGGGTCCAGTAACGGATATCCAGATAGGATTCCAGGCACGATCCCTTGAGCGTGGCGCTGAAGTCCAGCAGGCCGGGGATGGCGAACAGGACTTCGTCCAGTTCCTCGATGGTCAGGGCCTTTCTGCCGCACAGGCGCAGGGCGGCGCCCCGGCGTCCGCAAACGGGCCCCAGCCGGCGCATGGCGCTGCCGCAGGGACAGGGACCTGGCAGCATGGCCGCCAGGTCGCCAGTGCGGTAACGGATCAGCGGCATGCCCCGTCTGGTCAGGGTGGTCAGGAGGATCTCCCCGGTTTTGCCCGGCGGCAGGAGCCTGCCCGTGTCCGGGTCCGTGACTTCCACGTAGATGTCGGTCTCGCGCAGGTGGTAGCCGCAACGGGCCTGGCATTCCACTCCGCCGCCCAGGCCGCTTTCGGTCATGCCCCAATGGGCCAGCACGGTGCACTCCCAGGCCTCCTCCACGGACCGGGCCAGGCTGCCGGGCACGTGGTCCGAGCACAGCAGCACGCTGTGCACGCATTTGCGCGCGGCCCCGGAGCCCCGGCAGCCCCGGGCCAGGGCCAGGACGTTGACCGGAAAGCCCACCACGCAGGTGGCCCTGGCCTCCAGCAGGGCCTTCAGGGCCTCGGCCGGGCCCTTGCCCGAGCCGTCCGGGCCGGGCAGGCCGAAGGGCACGGCCTCGGCCCCCAGGCGTTCCAGGGACCGGGCCAGGAGATCGCCCACGGAGTCTGGCCGGTCCACGGGCAGCAGGATCAGCACGCGGTCGCCCGGACCGGCGAAAGTGGTCATGCCGTGATGGAAGAAATCGAGGGTCGCTTCCAGGTCCTGCCCGGTGAAGTACAGGCGCTTGGCCGGTCCCGTGGTGCCCGAAGTCTGCAGGGTGACGACGCGGGCGATGTCGCTTCGGGACAGGCACAACAAGTCGTCGCCGCGTTCGGCCAGGTCCGCGGCGTCGGTGCGCGGCAGCACGGCCAGATCCTCGGGGCGGCGGATGACGTGGGGTTCGAGGCCGCGCAGGCGTTCCTGATAGAAAGGGCTGGTGCGCAGGGCGCAGTCCAGGGTGTCCCGTAGCCGGGCGGCCTGGTATTCGGCCAGGTTGGCCGGGGTGGGCGCGGCGTTCATGCGTTTGCCCAGCCAGGCGTCCAGGGGGGAGACCGGGACGTTGAGGGGCGTCATGGGACCCCCCTGTACAGCGGCCTGCCCGAGGCGCTGGTCAGGTTGTAGGCGCAGAAGGGCACCAGGCCCCTGCGGGCGTCGGCCACGTGGATGCAGCAGCCGCGCAGGCGTTCCAGGTCCAGGGTCCAGGCGTCCTGGAAGGCCATGCCCGACACGGACAGCGCGTGGCTCCTGGCCCGTTCCAGAAAGGCGTCCAGTTCGGCGAAGGGGCCCGTTTTTTCGGCTGGTCGTGAATCCTTGGGAGGCGCGGCCCATTGCCTGGCCACCTCGGCCGTGGCCCTGGCCGCTCCCTCGGCGGCGGGTTCGGGCGCCCGGCACGAACAGGCCTCGCGGCGCGGGGTCAGGGGGTGCAGCGAGCCGTCCTTCCGGACCAGGTATTTGGCGCTGAAGGAGCACAGGTGATGTTCGCAGCCCGGCGGCGTGAACCGGTCGGCCCGGACCATGCCTCCGGTCTGCTTCTCCAGGGCGCGCATGATTTCGGGCAGGGTGATGCGGTCGGCGTCCGAGGGCGGTTCGGGATAGCGGCCGAAATAGCTCACGGGCTGGAAATGCACCCCGCGCACCCCGGGCGACAGGGACGCGGCCAGGCGCAGGATGTCGCCCAGTTGTCCGTCGTTGACGCCCGGACGCACCGTGGGCACCAGGACCACGCCCACGCCCGCCTCGATCAGGGCCTCGATGGCGGCCAGCTTCGTGCGGTACAGGGGCCTGCCGCGCAGGCGTTCGTTGGCGTCGTCATGGCCGTCGAACTGGAGAAAGGCCGAGTCCAGGCCGGCCCGGCGCAGCCGCTTGGCGTAGCCGGGCTCGTCGGCCAGGCGCAGGCCGTTGGTGTTCAACTGGACCAGGGAGAATCCGGCCGCGCGGGCCACGGACACGATATGCGGCAGGTCGTCGCGCACCGTGGGTTCGCCGCCCGAGATCTGCAGGTTGCACGGCCCGGCCAGTTCAAAGGCCATGGTCAGCAGGTCGGACACCTCGGCCAGCGGCGGGTCGGGCGCGGGGGCCTCGCCCGAGCGGGCGAAGCAGACCGGGCAGCCCAGGTTGCATCGCTCGGTGACTTCCACCAGCACCGTGCAGGTGCGTTGGCCGTGCTCCGGACACAGGCCGCAGTCCATGGGGCAGCCCTTGTCCACGGCCGTGTGGGGCCGGGCCGGCGGCGAGGGGATCTTGGGCCGCGTCCAGCCCGCGAAGGCCGGTTCGCCGCGCCAGATCACGGCCGTGAACTGGCCGTGTTCGGGACAGGCCTTGACCAGACGGGTCGCATCGCATTCGGTCTCCAGACGGGCCGGGATGGGGGCCAGGCAGACGGGACAGACGCTGCGGGTGCGCACGGATTCCCGGGCCTCAGGCGTATGCGGCGGGGTCGATGTCATGATCGGACAGCAGCCGGAGGATGGTTTCGTAGGTTTCCATGATGGCCGGGCCGCAATGCGGCGGGTTGGGGGCCTCGGCTCCGGGCCCGACGATGGCCCGGCAGGAGGTCCCGCCGTGGCGGGCCTCCATGGTCCGGCGGAACCAGGCGCCCAGTTCCGCGAGCAGGGGGCGCAGGCGGTCGTCCACCTTGGGGTCCCCGGCCGGGCCTCCGGCTGCCAGGCCCAGGGCCAGGGCCCCGCCCGTGAGGGCCCCGCAGGGGCCGGCCAGGTCGCCCAGGCCGAAACAGAGGCTTCTGGCCGCCCGGACCAGGTCCGGGCCCTCGCGGCCCAGGTCCTCGAGCAGGAGCAGGATGACGATCTGGGCGCAGCACCAGCCCTGGCTGCGCAACTGCATGACGCGGATGGTCGTGGCTTCCATCATAAGTCGTCTCCGGTGCGGCGGGCGATGAACAGGAAGTATCCCAGCCTGGGGACGGGGCGGAAGCCGGTTTCCGCGCCCGGCCGCCAGACGTCGGCCAGGATGAGTCGTGCCGCCAGTTCCGCAAGCAGCCGGTCATGGCGTTCCAGAATCAGGGGGAGGAATCCCGCGTTTCGGGCCAGGTCCGTGAATCGGTCCTGGTTCAGGGCCTTGCGGGCGCAGCCCGGCGGGAGCGGGGCGGCCTTGTCGTGTCCGGAGCGGCCGGGGTCGCGGCACAGGTCCGTGACCACGAGCATGCCGCCCGGGACCAGGACGCGGGCCAGCCCGGCCAGGGCCTGTCCGGGATCGTCCAACAGGGAAAGCACGCATTCGCACAGCGTGCCGTGGAAGCGCCCCGGCCTCAGGGGCAGGGCCTCGGCGCGGGCCGCGGCCAGGGGCAGGTCCCGGCGGCGGCGCTTGGCCAGTTGGGCGGGCGTGGCGTCCAGGCCCACGGCCCGGTATCCCAGGGATGCCAGGTGGGCCACCGTGGCCCCCAGGCCGCAGCCCAGGTCCAGGATGCGTTGGCCGGGCCGTAGCCCGGCCAGGGCCAGGGCGCGTTCCGTCAACGGCAGCCCGCCGGGGCGCAGGGTGTCCCCGGCGGCGCGGCGCAGGCCGTCGTCGGCCCACAGCGGGGCGCGGGCCGGGGCGTACGAACAGGCCCGGGGCACGGCTATTTGTCCTCCAGCAGTTTTTCCACCTCGGCCATGCGGCCCAGGGCCAGGTCCTCGGGCACCAGGACCAGGCCGCAGGCCGTGCAGCGCATGAGTTCCACCGTGAACTCGCTGCCCAGGTAGGTCAGGACCACGGGACCGGGCTTCAGGGGACGGCCGCAGTTGCCGCAGGTCCAGCGGGCGTCGGCCTCGGCGTAGCCCTTGATGGCCCCGTCCGTCATGACGGCACCGCCTTGATCTCCATGCGGTGGCACCAGGCGTTGAACACCTCGAATCCGTCCTCCAGGGGCGAGTACTCCACCCAGAAGGTCACGGTGCGCGGCTTGAACGATGCCAGGCGCCGCCCGGTGGCGGGGTCGGTCAGGCGGCGGCCCGAGGACTCGGCCCCGGCCACGGCCCGGCGCACGTCGTCGGGCATGATGCGCCGCTGTTCGAGCAATGCCGCCACCTCGGGGGACATGCGCAGGACGACGGCCTCGGTGTCGGGCATGGCCTGATCCTCCTTCCAGATGGTTCGCAGCAGGCGGGCCCTGAGCAGGGCCCTGTTCTCTCGCCTCCCGGAGAATCCCGGGTCGGGACGGGCGGCCGGATCGCTTTCGTTTGGCGAGGCGAAGAGCAGGTCCATGACGTGTACCACGCGTTTGCCCACACGGGCCAGACGGTCCCGGCACATGGCGCAGTAGGTCACGTAGTCGGCCTCGCTTTCGGCGGCCCGTTGCCGGGCCGTCTCGTCGGCCAGGGGCGGGTTGGCGTTGTGGGCCAGGCCGCCGTAGCCGCAACAGAAGGCCAGCTCTCCGGTCAGGCGGGGCAGTTCCAGGGTCTCGACGCCCAGGGTCTTGAGCACCGCCCTGGCACCCTGGCGCATGCCGGGCTCACGGCGCGCCGAGCAGGGGTCGAGCACGGCCGGGGCGGCCTGGGGCAGGGGCCGTCCGCCGCCCCGTGGCAGGCCGGTCCGGGCCCAGTATTCCCACAGGCTTTCCATGGCCGCCTCGGGCAGGGCCAGGCGCAGCGTGTCCAGGCATGTGGGGCAGGCCGGGATCACGGTGGGGCGGCCCATGGCCTCCCAGTGTCCGCGCAGCATGGCCGCGTGGTCCCGGAACATGGCCTCCTGACCGGCCCAGTGGGCCGGAGCGCCGCAGCAGCCGAGCATGAGGCCCGTGGCCCCGTCGGCGGCCAGCAGCCCCTGGTAGGCCGCTTCCACGCGGTCCGGGGCCGAGCCCGCCAACTGGCAGCCCGGGAAGAAGAGCAGGTCGCACCGGTCGGGGCCGTCAGGGCCGGGCGCGGGCCGGGCCAGGAAGCAGATGTCCGAGCAGGCCTGGGCCATGTCCTCCAGGGCGAACTCGAAGGCCGATGGGGGCATCTTGCTCCGGGCGACCATGCTTCGGCGCGCTGTCAGGCAGGTCTCGGCCATGGGGAAATTCTCGGGGCACAGTTGTGTGCACAGCCCGCAGAGCATGCACGAGTTGATCAGGATATTGGCCGTGTGGTGGCCCTTGACGATGGCCGCGTTGTTGTAGATCTGGCGCGCGTAGGCCTTGGGGTGGGACTGGAAATGGGCCAGATAGGGGCAGGCCTTGACGCATTCCAGGCATTGGCAGTCCAGGCAACGGGCGGCCTCGGCCCCGGCCTCGTCAAGCGAGTAGCCCGCCGGGTCGGCCATGGGCGTTTCGGGCAGGGGCTCCACGCCTTCGATATTGGTGAAGAGCCGGGTCTCGAAGGGGCCTTCCCTGTCGCGGCCCGCCGTCAGGGAGACCTTTTGGAGAAAGCGGTCCAGGGACACGGCGGCCTTGCGGCCCGAGGCCATGAGCCCCACCCACGACGGCGGGTCGCCGACGGGTTCGCCGCAGGCGAACAGGCCCTCGCCGATGGCCAGGGTGTCCGGTTCCGGGGCGTCGGAAGAGGCCATGCCCTGGGCCGGATCGTCCAGGGCCACGAGGGCCGCGTCGAACCCCTCGGGAACGGACGTCAGCGGATTCGCGGGGGATTCCAGGCGGAACGCCACGCCCATGGACTCCAGGCGTTTGATTTCCGTGTCCAGGACCTCGGGGGGCAACAGTCCGGGGGGAAGATCGCGCAGGGGGCCCCCGGGACCGGGGGCCGTGGTGACCACTGTCACCCGCCAGCCCTTCTTGGCCAGGTCCCAGGCGGCGGTCAGCCCCGAGGGGCCGGCACCGGCCACCAGGACGCGCCCCTGTCTCGGGGGCACGGGCAGGGTGCGCGTCAGGGGTTCGGGGTTGCGGGCCACGGCCCGCTCCAGGTCGCCGACGCGCACGGGGTCGCCGGCCTCGCCCCGCAGGCAGGCCGCCCGGCAGGGCTGGTCGCAGATGCGGGCCAGGACCGAGGGCAGGGGCATGTGCCGCTTGAGCACGGCCCAGGCCTTGTCGACTTCGCCCGAGGCCACGTGGCCGCACAGGGCGCGGGCGTCCACGTGCAGCGGGCAGGCCGCCCGGCATCGCGGCGGCTCCTCCTGGATGCAGCGGGATTCCAGCGTTCTCAGTCGTGCCTGGTCCATGTCCTGTTCCGAAGCGGGGGAGGCGCCCCCAAAGCGGACGCCTCCCCCTTGATCGTTCACGTTGGGCCGCGTGTGCGGCCTGCCGTCAGCCCTTGAGGGCCGCGAGCACCTTTTCCGGCCTGGCGGGCAGGTGGGTGATCCTGGCGCCGCAGGCGTTGTTGATGGCGTTGATGACCGCCGCGTGGGGGCAGGACAGGGGCAGTTCGCCCACGCCGCCGGCCCCGAACGGGCCGTCGGGCCTGGGGCTTTCCACGTACATGATTTCCATGTCGTCGGGAATCTGCTCGATGTACGGGAACCCCGCGCCCTTCATGGTGGAATGCTTGACCAGGTCCTCGTAGTCCTCGGTCAGGGCCAGGCCGATGCCCTGGGCCATGCCGCCGTAGATCTGGCCGTCCACCACGAGCCGGTTGTTGATCTTGCCCACGTCGGCCACCAGGGTCATCTTCTCCACGGTGGTCTGGCCGGTGGTCACGTCCACGGCCACCTCGGACATGAACACGCCGTACATGTACACGGCGAACGGATTGCCCTGGCTGTTTTCGTCGCAGGCGTTGGCCGGGGCGGTCCACTTGCCCACGTGGTGCACGGGGATGCCCTCGGCCTGCATCTCGTCATAGGAGCGGTAGGAGCCGTCGTCGCGGGCCATGGCCTTGACCAGGGTCTCGCAGGCCGTCTTCACGGCCTGGCCCGTGACCACCTGGGAGCGGCTGCCGCCGGCCGGGCCGGAGTTGGGGGCGCGGCTGGTGTCGTTCATGACCAGCCTGACCTTGTCCGGGGTGATGCCGGTCACGCGCAGGGCCTCGAAGGCCGTGCCCAGGCAGCCGGCGTCGGCGCCCTGGCCGTGGTCCTCCCAGCAGGAGAACACGGTCACGCCGTCGGGGGTCAGTTCGGCCCAGGCCTCGGAGCTGTCCGGGCCGTCCAGGCCGCAGCCGTAGACGCCCACGGAGATGCCCACGCCGCGCTTGACCGTGTCCGTGGATCCGGCCTTGGCCTTGTCCAGGGCGGCCTGGTACTTGGGCCGCAGCATGTCCAGCATCTCGGGCAGGGAGTAGACCTCGGGGGCCTGGCCCGTGGGGCTGGTGGCGCCTTCACGGTAGACGTTCCTGTACCTGAGCTCCAGGGGGTCCATGTTCAGCTTTTCGGCCAGCTCGTCCATGAGCACCTCGGACGCGAACTCGCTCTGGGGCGAGCCGTAGGCCCGGAAGGCCGAGCCCCAGGCGTGGTTGGTGCATACTGTGCGGCCCTCGCCCCGGATGGCCGGGATGTCGTAGCCCGCGCCGATGAACTGGGCCCCGCGCAGGGTGAGCAGGTCGCCGAACTCGGAGTAGGGGCCGTGGTCCACGGTCCAGTCGCTTTCCATGGCCAGGAGCTTGCCGTCGGCGTCGGCGGCGTACTTGAGGTTGATGAAGAACGGCGAGCGCTTGCCCGTGTAGTTCATCTGCTGCTGGTAGTCGTAGTTCAAAAAGCAGGGGCGGCCCGTGGCCAGGGCGGCCACGCCCACCAGGGCCTCCATGGTCGGGCTGAACTTGTAGCCGAAGGTGCCGCCGGCGGTGTTCTGGACCATGACCAGGTTTTCCAGGTCCACGCCCATGCCCGGGGCGATCATGGCCGCGTGCAGGTGCAGGCCGATGGACTTGGAGTGGATGACCAGCTTGCCTTCGTCGGTCTGGTAGGCGAACCCCACGTCGGGCTCGATGGGCATATGCGGCTGGCGGCCGACGTAGAAGTCGTCCTCCACCACGGTCGCGGCGGATCCGAAGGCGGCCTTGGTGTCGTCGCCCTTGGCGATCTTCTGGGTGAAGTAGACGTTGGGGGTGCCGGGGTGGATCTCCATGGCGTCGTCGGCCATGGCCGCGGGCGCGCTCATGTACTCGGGCAGCTGCTCCAGTTCCACCGTGACCTTTTCGGCCGCGGCCTTGGCCTGCTTTTCGGTCTCGGCGCAGACCATGGCGATGGCGTCGCCGAACTGGAAGACCTTTTCGTCGCACAGGATGGGGCGGTCCCAGCCGTCGCCCTTGTTGGTGGGGAAGGTGATCAGGCCGGTGATGCGGTTCTTGCCCTGGACGTCCTTGTGGGTGACGACCTTGAACACGCCCTCCATCTTTTCGGCCTCGGAGGTGTCGATGGACTTGATGTTGGCGTGGGAGACGGATGCCTGGACCAGGGCCACGCGCAGGGTGTTGTCGGGCAGCTTGAGGCCCGCGTCCGCGCCGTAGTCGGCCGTGCCGGTGACCTTGGCCAGGGCCGAGGGGCGGGGATACCTGGTGCCCCAGATGCGGTTGTCGGGCGGAATCTTGAAGGCCAGTTCCTTGGCCGTCATCTCGCCGCGCAGGACCTTGGCAGCGTCCAGGACGGCGTCCACCAGCTGCTTGTAGCCGGTGCAGCGGCAGGCGTTGCGGTTTTTCTGGAACCAGGCGCGGATGTCTTCGCGGCTGGGGTCGGGGTTGGAGTCGAGCAGGGCCTTGGTGGAGGTGATGAAGCCCGGAGTGCAGAAGCCGCACTGGGCCCCGCCGTGGGCGATCCAGGCCAGCTGGATGGCGTGGGGCGCCGTGGGGGTGCCGATGCCTTCCACCGTGGTCACGCTGGCCCCGTCCGGGACGCGGCTGAACTTGGTGATGCACGAGCGCACCAGCTTGCCGTCCAGGATGACGCTGCACGCGCCGCACTGGCCCTGGCCGCAGCCGATCTTGGTGCCGGTCAGGCCGAGCTGTTCGCGGAGCACTTCGGCCAGGGACGCGTCGGCCTCGGCCACGACGGTCTTCTGGATGCCGTTGACGAAGAGCAGTCTGTTGATCATGTGGTCCTCCTTCGGGGCCCGGTCGACCGATTGGTTCGCCGGACTCCTTGCCACTCCTGTTGTTCCGTTCTGAGCGTCTAGCTCCCTTTTCCGAAAGGGCGGACCGGATATCCGCGCTCGGCGCGGCCGGCGCGGAATCCTCCATGCCCCATGGCAGCGAAATGTCTCGTGTGATTGAAGGTCATTTTTGGTGCCGAAACGTAATGTTGTTCGAGTGCCTTTCCTGTACTGCCTTTTAAGGCATAAGAAAAGGGCAAAACAGACATCAAGTGGAATCATCGGCCTTGGCGTCCGAACCGGGGGGAGAGGCGACATGCAGCTACAGGCAACGTGCCGCGCCGCGCAAAAAAGTCTCAATGAAAACGGGCTTTACCTGGCCTGGTCGGCCATCCCGGAATTCAGGGGACGGAAAGACGTTATTTTTTCCTGGTATTGTTTTCACCGAAAACGGCCCCTGGTTGACCCGGTTTTGGCTGTGTCCGGTTATGCCGATCTTGACGACTGGCCCCGGATGTTCGCGCGGCGTTTCGTGGGGGAACTCATGACGGCCGGCGAGGTGCGCCGGCTGGGGCTCTACCTGCGCCAGGACCTGGGCATCGGGCTGACCCCCATGGAGGTGCGTTTTCCGCTGCACCCGGAGGTGAACTATTCGGGCGTGGTGCCGTGCGGCTGGGGGCGGCAGGTCTATTATCTCGATGCCCAGCCCCGCTACGGCATCGGCGTGGGCTTCGCGGCCTGGTACGACCGCGACCACACCCTGGATCGGATGCGGGCCGCCCGGGTATTGCAATAATTTCTCAGCGGCATCGGCTTTCGGGCCGATGGTTGGATGCATGCCCGGCATGTGGCATGCAGAAGGGCCGCGACGGGGTCCCGACTCCCGGCAGGCGTCGTGCCGGACAACCGTATGCCCGTATCCCGATCTCCCACCTCACGCCTCAACGTCCGGCTGGCCACCTTGGCCGAGCGCACCGGCATGAGCGCCTCGACCTTCCACCACCACCGTCTGTTCGGCGCGCCGCCCATGCGCGACATCAAGCGTCTGCACCGGACGGTCCAGGCGGGCGGGGCGCGGATGGACGCGTGAGTGTCCCGCGATGTGTCATGCCGGCGTGGGGAATCCGGGCGAAGCGATCAGGTTTTTTTCGAGGTGGACAAACTGTTCCAAGAGGGGTACGCGTTATAGAAGGAGCAAAGTTTTTAGGGGCGGGAGCTAACTCGTGCCTCCCTTCCCGTGCCGCCCGAGCGGGCGCCGGGACAAGGAGGATGCCATGTCAGACAATGCCGCCGGGACCGGTACGACCGGCAGCAGGCTGCCCGCGGGCGACGATATCCGCCGTTTTCGGGAAAGGGCCGTTGAGATCAGCCCATGCGCTATGGCCATGGCTGATATGTCTGGATTGATCATTCATGTGAATCCTTCCTTTGTGCACTTGTGGGGGTACGAGGAGCCGCAGGACATTCTCGGGCGGTCCTTGACCGATTTCTTCGCAAGTCCGGTCATCGCGACCAACGTGACCAAGACCCTCCGGAAAACAAGTTTCTGGAGCGGCGAACTCAAGGCCAAACGCAAAAACGATTCCACTTTCAGAGTCAGGGTTTCCGCGAGCCTGGTCAGCGACACAGAGGGGCAGCCCGTCTGCATCGTCGGCACATTCATGGATATCTCGGTGCAGACCAGGGCCCTGGGGACGCTCATGGAGCAGACCTTGTGGTACCGGTCCCTGGTCGAGGCCATCAGCGACTGGATATGGGAAGTCAACGAGCGGGGCGTGTACGTCTATTCCAATCCCAACGTGGAAAACCTGCTGGGATACAAGCCCATGGAGGTGCTCTCGAAAACGCCGTTTGATTTCATGCCCAAGGAGGAGGCCGAACGGGTGGCCGAGTTGTTCTCCCGTCACCTGGAAAACCAGACGCCCATTCACGGCATGGAAAACATCAATCGCCACAGGGACGGACAACTGGTCGTGCTGGAGACGAACGCCGTCCCCATTCACGACGAGTTCGGGCGCTTTACTGGATTCAGGGGCATCGACAGGGACATCACGCAACGAAAGCAGGCCCAGGAGGCCCTGATCAGGGCACGGGAGGATCTGGAACGCAGGGTGGAGGAGCGGACCGCCGATCTCAGGGACGCCTACAAGGACCGCATGCGCTTCCACATGTACCTGCGGGCCGTGTTCAACAGCATTTCCGACGCCATCATCACCGTGGACAGGGAATGCTGCCTGATGCACGCCAATCCGGCCCTGAAGGATGTCTGCGCGCGGTTTTCCGACATGCACATGGGCGAGCCCCTGTCGCGGCCCTTCGAGGATGGAACGCGCTCGCCCTGCCTGGATCTCTTGAATCAGGTGCTCAAGACCGGAAAATCCATCCGGGGCTATCGGGCCGAATGCCGGTGCGGCGTCCAAACAAGCCAGGTGACCATGATCAACGCCTCTCCGCTGATGGATGAGGACGGCGAGTTCCAGGGCGCTGTCCTGGTAGTCCGTGACGTGACCCGCCTGGACGAACTGGAGCGCCGCCTCCAGGAGCGCAGCCAGTACCGGCACATCATCGGCAAGAGCAAACGCATACAGGAAATCTACGGGATTCTCGAACAACTCAAGGATTTCAAGAGCACCGTGCTCATCACCGGCGAATCGGGCACCGGCAAGGAACTGATCGTGGACGCCCTGCACTATTCCAGTTCCACCATCACCGGTCCGCTGGTCAAGGTGAACTGTTCCGCCCTGGCCGAGAACCTGCTGGAAAGCGAGCTGTTCGGTCATGTCCGAGGGGCCTTCACCGGCGCCGTCAAGGACAAGGTCGGGCGTTTCCAGGCCGCCGAGGGGGGGACCATCTTCCTGGACGAGATCGGCGACCTCGCGCCGAGCATCCAGCTCAAGCTGCTCAGGGTCCTGGAGCGGAAGGAATTCGAGCGGGTCGGGGATTCCACCACCAGCACCGCCGACGTACGCGTGGTGGCGGCCACCAACGCCGACCTCTGGGAAAAGGTGCAGCAGGGTCTTTTCCGCAAGGACCTCTACTACCGGCTTCGGGTCATGGTGGTGGACGTTCCGTCACTGCGTGAGCGCACGGAGGACATCCCCCTGCTGACCGAACATTTCGTCAATCATTTCTCCAATGCCTTCGGCAAGGATATCCCAGGGGTCAGCGACGAGGTCATGCGTATCTTTCTTCAGTACCCGTGGCCCGGCAACGTACGCGAGCTCAAGCACACCATCGAGCATGCCAGCATCCTGTGCGGCGGCTCCCCCATCGCCACCTGTCACCTGCCCAAGGAACTCGAGGCGTACGCCCGGGGGCGCATCCCGGACCGCCGCGATCCGGAGTCCGAGGCCAGGGCCGAGCGCGACAGGTACATGGCCGCTCTGGAACGGGCCCGCTGGAACAAGAGCCGGGCGGCGGACATGCTTGGCGTGAGCCGGACCACCCTGTACCGCAAGATGCAGGAATACGACATCGAGACCTGACCCGGCGCCACCTGTCACGATGTGACACCCTGGCCAGTGACAATGTGTCAGAAGGCACACTGCGGACCTTCATGCGGTGCGCTTCGGCGCGGCCGCCCGCGACGCGTTGTTTTTTCTGCAACACATTGTGCACACAGGGAGTTCCCGGCGCCGTCTTTCCCCTGGACACACGGGCTTCCGCCTTTTGCCTTTCGCGGCATCCTCCTTGCTACCGTATGTCCAAACTTCCGCGCACCCGGTTCGGGCACGGGCGGGAGAGGGAGGACGACATGCCACTGCACAAGGTCGCGTGCGCCGCGGCCGTCCTGGTGGCCGTGCTGCTGCTGGCGGGAGCCGGGGCAGGGGTCATGGCCCCTGAAGGCCCCAACCACTGTCTCGACTGCCACACCACCCCGGCCAGGTTGGTGCAGGCGGTGCGCGAGATCGCGGACAGCGCCAGGGGCATTCCGACCGTGTCGACGGCATTCGAGGGCTCGGGGTGAGGCGGCGAGGTGGAGCAGTTGGCTCCGCACGAAAAGGTCTTCGTGGCCGACACCTTTGTCCGGGATCCCTATCACGGCGTCATGGGATGCCAGGAATGCCATGGCGGCGACCCGGGGAATCCGGATTACCTGACCGCGCACGACGGCGTGGTCCGCGACCCCTCGCATCCGCCCGGGGGGTCGGTGTGCGCCGACTGTCATCCCGAAATCGCCGACTCCTCCAGAACCAGCCTGCATACGACCCTGGCACCATTCGCCCGTCTGGTCCGGACCCGCGCCTCCACCAGCCCCGATATTCGGGCCAGCGTGGATCGGGCCCGGGCCACGCATTGCAGCGCCTGTCACATAAGCTGCGGACAGTGCCACGTGAGCCGGCCCACCTATGTGGGAGGCGGCCTGATGGACGGCCATGTCTTCCAGCGCAAGCCGCCCATGCGCGAGACCTGCACCGCCTGTCACAGCAGCCGCATCGCCCAGGAATATTTCGGCCACAACGGGGGCACGCTGCCCGACGTGCACTGGCGCGAGCGCTTTTTCGACTGCATGCGCTGCCACGACGGCAAGGAGATGCACGGAGACGGCCTGGAGCCCAAGGACCGCTACCACGTGGCCAACGCGCCCCGCTGCGAGCATTGTCACTTGGACATCTATGGGGAGGACGCCCCCAACGGCACGCAGCACAGGACCCACCGGGATCTTGTGTCCTGCCACGTCTGCCACTCCCAGCCCTATGCCAGTTGCTACGACTGCCACCTCGCCCTGGATGACTTCGGGTTTCGATACTACCGCAGCAGCGTCACGGTCCTCAATTTCAAGATCGGCCGCAACGCGCAGCCGACCCCCTTGCGGCCGGAGACGTACGTGCTTCTCCGGCACGTGCCCGTGACCAGCAAGACCTTTGCCTATTACGCCAAGGACGGGTTGTCCCGGTTCGCGGCCCTGCCCACCTGGAAGCCGGCCACGCCGCACAATATCCAGCGCAGGACGCCGCAGAACGCCAGTTGCAACGCCTGTCACGGCAACACGGTGCGATTCCTGCTGCCGGGTGACGTCTGCCCCGGCGAATGCGTCGCCAACCGCGACGTGGTCGTGCCCGAGACAATGGTACCGGCGCGGGTGGATTTTCAGGCTGCGCAGACCGGTCATGACAGGGGGATACGGCCATGAAAAGACATCTTGTGCTCGGTCGGGCCGTGGCGGTCGTGCTGCTGCTGGTCCTGTGCCTGACGCCACTGGCTCTGGCCGGGGAGAAGCTCACCAAACAGGATCTGGTCCGGCGGGCCGAGTCCCGGATCGCCCAGATCGACGTGGTCCGGGCCAAGGCCCTGTGGGACAAGGGCGGCGTCTGGTTCCTGGATCTGAGGGAGCCGAGGGAATTCCGTTCGGGACATATCCCCGGGGCGTTGAACATTCCCAGAGGATGGCTGGAATTCAGGATCGATGACCTGGTGAATGATCGTGAGGCCGACATCGTCCTCTATTGCCGCAGCGGTGACCGCAGTTGCCTGGGCACGCTGTCGATCAACGAAATGGGCTACGTGAACGCCGTCAACCTGGACGGCGGCTGGCTGGCCTGGGATGCGGCCCGGTATCCGGTCCAATAATCGACGGGGGAGGTTGTGCCATGCGCATTTGGATCACAGCGGCCCTGATCGTTTTGGCGGTTATGCTGGCGGCCGGACTGCTGCTGGCGCGGCCGCCGCAGGACAAGGCGGCCCAGGGCGTGGCCGTCACGCCGGTGGAGGAGGCCGGGACCATGGTCAGCGCATATGGCCTGGAGCGTTCGCAGATCGCCAGCTTCGACGGCCAGTTGTGCGCCAGGTTGATCCGGTTCGGCAGGGTGGCCCAGCACAGGGGCCGCCACCGGCAGGCCAAGCGCTTTTTCTGGCAGGCCCTGCTGGTGGATCCCACCTCCAAGCTGGCTTGGCGTCTGTACGACCAGGCCGTGCTCAGGGGGCTGGCCGAACAGGTGGAGCGCCTGCCCGGGGTCGTGGGCCTGGAAGGCATGACCGGGCAGGATCCGGGGCTTCCGGAAGCGGAGCCCGAACACGTGGAGGAAGGGTGTTGACCGCACGTTTTATTTTGAAACGCCGCGGTGTCCAGTGGCGACAGCCTGTCATGGAACACTGTGTCACATGGCACGCCCGGGGAGCCCGTTCGGGTGATGCGGACCGGACTCTGTTTGGGACTGTTTTTCGGGGACAACACGCCGTGATTGCAAAGGATCAATGCCCTCCGAATCAAGGAATGCACAGGCTGGTATCGTTGTTGCTTTTGTCTTGGGCACCCGGCCGGTCGGCGCGTCGTCGTGCCGGTCAAAGGTCCCAACAGGAATCCCAACAAGGGGGATAACGGGATGAAAGGACATATCACACGCCCCGCGGCCTGGACCCTGGCCCTGCTTCTCGGCCTGTGTCTCGTGGCGCCGGTGCTGGCGGGGGACTATCCCACCAAGAAGGAACTCGTGCAGGAGGCCAAGGGCTGCATCCAGCAGATCGAGGTGTCCGGGGCGGGCGGGCTCATGGATGGGGGCTGCCTGTTCCTGGACTGTCGCGAGCCCGCGGAATACGCCCAGGGCCACGTTCCCGGGGCCATGAACATCCCCCGCGGCCTGTTGGAGTTCAAGATCGCCAAGGCCGTGCCGGACAGGACCGCCAAGGTGGTGATCTACTGCAAGACCGGGGGCCGGGGCAGCTTGGCCACGGCGTCTCTGCAGCGCATGGGCTACGTCAATGCCGTCAATCTGGACGGAGGCTGGAAGGCCTGGGCGGCGGCCGGGCTTCCGGCCGAAGCCTCGGCCGTGCCCGTGGCCACGGCCCAGGGTGTGATGGACAAGCATGCCCTGGTCAAGGAGGCCAAGGGCTGCATCCAGGAGGTCGACATCGCCCAGGCGCGGGACATGATGGCCGACGCCGGCAACCTGTTCCTGGATTGCCGTGAGCCCGGTGAATATGCCCAGGGCCACATTCCCGGCGCCCTGAACATCCCGCGCGGCCTGCTGGAGTTCAAGATCGCCGAGGCCGTGCCGGACAAGGCCGCCAGGATCGTGGTCTATTGCAAGACCGGTGGGCGGGGCAGCCTGTCCACGATGGCCCTGTGCCGCATGGGCTACACCAACGTCGTGAACCTGGACGGGGGCTGGAAGGCCTGGAAGGCGGCCGGTTTCCCGGCCGAAGCCTCGGCCGTGGCCGCGCAAACGGCCCAGGGCGAGTTGAGCAAGCATGATCTGGTCAGGGAGGCCAAGACCTGCATCGAGGAGGTCGACGTGGCCCGGGCCGGTGACATGATGGCCGCCAACGGCTGCCTGTTCCTGGATTGCCGGGAGCCCGGTGAATACGCCCAGGGTCATATCCCCGGGGCCCTGAACATTCCCCGCGGCCTGCTGGAATTCAAGATCGCCGAGGCCGTGCCGGACAAGTCCATGCCGCTGGTGGTCTACTGCAAGACCGGGGGACGGGGCAGCCTGTCCACGGTGGCCCTGCGCCGCATGGGCTACGTCAACGCCGTGAATCTGGACGGTGGGTGGAAGGCATGGTCCGGGGCGGGTCAGCCCGTGGAGTCCTCGCCAGAGGCGGCGGCCGCGTCGGCGGCGCCCCGGGGCGAGGGCATAGAGGGGTGCTTGAATCCCAAGACGGTGGCCATGGCCGGCGAATACGGCTTGGCCAGGAGCCGGATCGCCAGTTTCGACCGGCAGCTCAGCGACCGCCTGCTCCGCTTCGGCGATGTGGCCATGCACCGGGGCCGCGCCATGGAGGCCAAGCGGTATTTCTGGCAGGCCCTGCTCGTTGATCCGACCTCGCCGTCGGCCTGGCGCTGCTACGACCAGGCCGTGCTCAACGGGCTGGCGGACCAGGTGGGCCGCATGCCCGGACTGGTGGGCATGGAGGGACTGTTCGAAGAGCCCGGCACCATACCCGAACCCGCGGTGGCCGAGGTGGAAGAGGGCTGCTGATATCCAAGGGAGAATGCCATGAGCCAAGAGCGCAATGAATTCTGGGAGCTGGTCAAGACCGGCTACAGGCGTGTGTTCATCGAGGAATGGTCCGCCATGACCGGGGGAGTGGCCGTGGGCATCCTGTCCGTGCTGTCCTTCACCTGGGCCAGGCCCTGGGGCGTGGTGGGGGGGCTGCGCGTCTGGGGCGACTGGCTGTTCCACGCCGTGGGGCTGTACGACAAGGCCCCGTCCTCGGCCTGGACCGATACGAATTCGCTCATCACCCTGGGCCTGATCTGGGGAGCCCTGGCCGCCTCCATGCTGGCCAGGCAGTTCGCTCTGCGCATGCCGCCCAGGCTGGAGATATTCAAGGCCCTGGTGGGCGGAACCCTGCTGGGAATTGGGTCGGCCCTGGCAGGGGGCTGCAATGTGGGGGGGTTTTATTCCTCCGTGAGCGCCTTGTCGCTGTCTGGCTTCGCCATGATGGCCGGGCTGCTGGCCGGGGCCTGGGTGGGGCTCAAGTACCTGTATTGGGAGATGGAGCACCTCTCCCCGGGCCCCACCCTTACTTTACCCTCGGGGGGCGGCTTGGGGGCGACCAGGCCATGGCTGGGCTGGGCGTTGCTCCTGGGGGGGTTGTTCCTGTTCTGGCGCTACCAGGTCAACGGCTACGCCGTGGAAGGCGGCGTGGTCCTGTGCGGCATGGGCTTCGGCTTTATCCTGTCCCGCAGCAGGCTCTGCTTTGCCAGGGCCTTTCGCGAGCCGTTCATGACCGGCGAGGCCAAGACCACCCAGGTGGTGATCATCAGCCTGGTGATCAGCGTGCTGGGCTTCGCCATCCTCAAGTGGGCCGGTCTGCGCAACGAGATTTCCTACGTGGCGCCCAATTTCGGCCTGGGCGGGCTCGTGGGGGGCTTCGTGTTCGGCATCGGCATGCTCATGACGGGCGGCTGCGGAAGCGGCACGGCCTGGAGGGCCGCCGAGGGCCAGATCAAGCTCATCCTGGCCCTGGTGGTCTTCGCCTTGACCAATTCGTTGAGCAAGGCCGTGATCAACACCTCGTCGGAATTGCAATCCCTGGTGGGGTTCAGGATCTACCTGCCGGATCTGCTCGGTTACGGCTGGGCCGTGGCGGCAGTCCTGTTCGTGCTGGGCGTCTGGTACCTGCTGGCGGCCTGGAACGAGCGCACGGAACGGTTCGTGGCCCAGATGTGATCAATATTCAACGTCTTGCAGGCCGCCGGCCATTTGCAAGGAGGAAACCATGGAAGACATCCACGTGGACGAGACTTTGGACTGTCGTGGCCTGAGTTGCCCCATGCCCATGCTCAAGCTCAAGAAGACGCTGGGTAAGCTGGAGTCGGGAAAGGTCCTGCAGATGATGGGCACCGACCCCGGGACCAAGAACGACATCGAGAAGAACGTCTCCAAGGAGGGGTTCGAGTTCCTGGGCTTCAGGGAGGATGACGGGTTCACCAACTACTACATCAAGAAGGGCTAGGGACCTGCGTGGCCGGCGTGAGTTCGCCGGCCGCGCGGATTCAGCCAGGGAGGCACCGGACATGGAAGAACGCAGGCTCGGAGTATGTGTCACTTCCAACCAGCACCTGCCGCAGCTCATCAAGCTGTGCGAGGCCGCCAAGAGGGCGGGGGTGGAGGTGGACATATTCTTTACTCATTTGGGCTGTAGCATGATGGCCGATCCCCTGTTCAAGAAACTGGCGGATGTGACCCGCCGCATGGCTCTGTGCCTGGTCTGCTTCAATGAAAACAAGGGCAAGCTGCCGGCCCCGGGCATCGGCGAGAAGGACCACGCCAGCCAGGAGCGGCACTGCGAACTCATCGACGAGTGCCAGCGCTATCTGAACTTCTGATCGTGCGGGCGGTCCGCAGAGGGAGGATGTCGTGGAAAACATCAAGCACGTTGGCCTGATCGTCAATCGTATGGAGGATCTCTGGCAGGGCACCCGGTCGGCCCTTGGGCTGGCCGTGGGCAACCTGTACTCCTATCTGTTCCTGCTGGACGTGCCCGTGGATATCACGGACGAGATCCAGGAGAACCTGGAATGGCTCGAGGACATGGAATGCGAGTACTACTCCAACATCCAGGGCAACGAGGAGTACGGGTTCGTCTATCTGACCACTGACAAGATCGCCAAGAAGTTGAAGCAGATGGACCTGGTCATCCCCTTCGGCAACAGGGTCGAGGCCCCTCCGGGCAGGATGGCCATCCACTGGTTGCTCGACGCGGCCTGATGCACGGATCCGGAACACAAAGGAGGCGTCATGTCCGAACAAGAACACGAAGACCAAGCCGACATCGGCATTTGCCCGCGGCGAACCCGCAAGAAGATGCTGCACATCCTCAATTCCATGCCCAATGAGACACAGCGCGTGCTCATGAATTCGCTGTCCCTTGGCTACCATACCCTGGAATTCCCGCTCTACGAGGAAAACACCGACACGGATTACGATGAGCTTGTGGACCTTATTTTCGAGTATGACCAGATCATCAACTGGTGGTAGCCCATGGCACGCGCGACGTCGTGGATGGCCGGGCTGGTCCTGGCCGCTGCGCTTGTCGTGGCCGGGACGCAGGCCGGGGCGCGGCGCGCCGGGAACGGCTGCCTCGCCTGCCATGCGGGCGTGGAGTCTGCCGGCGCGGGCCACGCCATGGCGTGCGCGGTCTGCCACCTCGCCCCCGCTCACAGGGGGCTTGCATCGCCGGGGCACGACCTGGTTATCCCCAATCCCTCGCATCTGGATCACGCCCGGGTTCAGTGCGGCCCCTGCCATGCCCGGGAAGTGGAGGCCGTAGAGGCGTCGCGGCACGCCACGCTGGCCGGGATCATCAATCAGACCCGTTATTTGTGGGGGGCTCAGCAGGAGGCCGAGCCTCCGGTGTACGGACTCGGCGGGGCCCTGCGGCCCCTGCCTGAACCGGTGCCGAGGCCCCGCACGCCGGCCATGCTGGTGGACGGTTTTTTGCGCGCGCGATGCCTGGGGTGCCATATCGGCCGTCCCGGCCGTGCCGGCCCGGAGCGGTACCGCGCAGCGGGGTGCGCCGCGTGCCACGGCGTCTATGCCGGGGATGGCCTGTACCACGGCCGCGACGCGGCCGTGGACCGCTCGGTCCCGGGCCGTCCGGTGCGCCACGGCCTGACCGCTGCCGTGGGCGACGCGGCATGCCTGGGCTGCCATCATGGCAACCATGCGGGCGCGGACTTCCACGGCCTGTTCGAGCGCGACGACGCGGCCATGTTCCAGCGGGCCGTGTCCTGGGGCCGTCCCGTGTCCCGGCGGCACGGCAGGGCCGTGCACGTTCTGGCCCGGGATGTCCATGCCCGGCGCGGCATGGGGTGCCTGGACTGCCACGGCGGCGCGCAGGTCATGGGCCTCGAGTCCGGGACCCCTCCGTCCTGCCGGGGGTGCCACGGGGGCCATGGCCGGTCCGTCCCGGACACGTCCCTGGACGGGGTGGCGGCCGGCATGGACGGCTTCGTCTTTTGCCGCCGCGACCAGAAGCTCGTGGCCCTGCCGACGGCCGTGGCGGACACTCCGGGCCATGACCCGTCCCTGCACGGCCGGGTGGCCTGCTTTGCCTGCCATGCCCAGTGGGTGTTCGGCGATTACGGCCTGTCGGTGTCCCACAGGGGCGACGCGGCCGGGAACGCGTGGCGCGCGGATTATCGGTTCCGGCGATGGGAGGTGCTTGTCCTGGGGGTGGACCGGCACGATCGCATCGTGCCCTTGCGGCCGCGCCACCAGTACCTGGTCTCCCACGTGGACGGCAAGGGGCGGGTGGTGCTGGACAGCGTGGCCCCGTCGCGCGGGGACGGCCGTGGCAGGGGATGGGCCAGTTCTCCCTGCGTGCCGCATACCACCGCCCCCCGGGGACGGCCCTGCCATGAATGCCACGGCAACGCCGAGGTCGCGGGCCTGGGGCCGGGATGGGACGCCGGCGCCGACATGCTCCTGCTGCGGGCGTCGCCGCCGGTGCCGGGGG
>Ga0272444_10001685_pt1 | contig 21093 bp, 14 predicted proteins | sample SSMForm13_FD_201033 | JGI IMG/M metagenome (GOLD analysis project Ga0272444, IMG submission 201033) | Marine sediment archaeal communities from Little Sippewissett salt marsh, Falmouth, MA, United States - SSM-Form-13 | ecosystem: Environmental > Aquatic > Marine > Wetlands > Sediment ...
TATAGGTCTTATTGTTGGAACTGATGGCATACCGGTCGAGCGGGTTGTCCACCAAGTTGTTGGTGTCGTCGTAGAGGGTGAGCGACCAGAAACCGTTGACCTTTGGAAGGTTGCCCTTTGCAAAGGTCATGGTATAGCTGCTTCCACCTTCCAGCGGCTGGCCATCTTTATCCGTGTTTGTTAACGGGTAAACTGCCTCTTCTGGGTCGTTGGCCACAATGCCCATCCCACTCTGAATAGCGCCCCGAGAGACAAAATCACCGTAATAACCAGCACTGCCCATGGTGTTCGGTGAAAACTTCCAGCCATTGATCGCCTTGCCATAACCGCAGCTGGCACCCATCTTTTTGATCAGCAACAATCCGTCTTTGGCCGCTCGGACAAGGCCGCGCTTAGTGGCGTCATCCATTTTCTCCACATCGAGGCCGGGACCCACCCCGATATCCTTGAACATGGCCAGCAGGTTCCGGTTCTGTTCTAGCGGCGGGTCTTGTTTCAGCATGGCATTAATGGTCTTCCAGTCCGCAAGAGGATCCGTTTTTCGATCAAAGGGCTTCATGGCCTTGCGGGTCGTGGGCATCTTGGCATCTTTTTTGCCCCATTGACTCAGCGGCGTCACGGTGTACTGATCCTGAAGCTTGTTTACGACTTTCGCATCCTGCTTATTCAGCACCTGTGTCCTGCCCAGAATAAACACATGCGGGGTGGGGGAGACTGGCGAAAACCCCATCATCTTCGTGCCGTTCGCCTGAGACGGCATCTTCACACCATGGGGGAGCTTACCCTTCCAGTCGGGTCCGGCAATCAGATAGTGTCCGGCTTTTCCGCCGGTGGTGCGTTTGCCTATATAAGCAAAGTTATCCGAAGTTATGGATGTGATTTCAAAGGTGAAATAACGGTCGTCCATATCCGGATGGCTTAAGATCACCGGCTCCTTGCTGACATCCAGAAAAATGAGGGAATAGAGGGTGTCGTTGTTCGGGGAACCGCCGGCGCGGTATTTGGCATCGACGATGTTCCGGAAATGATAGAATTGGTTCCAGGGCATATCGATGCCCTTGTCCTTGGGCGTGCCGATCCACAGATTCTGCAGTTCTGCAAAATAGAGCCACGGATAGGCAAAGACGTAGGCCTGCCTACCGACCGTGTAGGCCCAGTCTTCACGCCAATCGTCCGCGGCCTCAGCGTTCGGACCCGCCGGTGAACTGTGCGGTTTGTCGGCTGATAGTGCCGGTGTCGCAAGCGTGCTGATGCCCAGCAGTACAGCAAGTGTTACCGAGAAAAATTGTTTTGTTTTCATGTTCGTTCTCCTTGCTAAATATTCAGGTGTCAGGTTTCAGGAAATAAAAATTTAGGTGGAAGGCTTCATCAACCGTACATCTGAACACTGACACCTGAAACCTGAATCCCTCTATTTTACCACCTCAATCTCCCCCGGTCGCCAGGTCTTGTCGATCCAGGGCTCTTCCGGGCCGTACATACGCAAAACAGCAATCCAGCTCTTGCCGGGAATGGTCTGCAGCCAGTTGTTCTCCTTGCCCTTGGGCGGTTTCGGCGCAAAGTAAATATCATAGGACCCGTCGGCATTCTTTTGGATTCCCTTGGTTTGACTGCCGACTGTCGGATAGGGCTGATCTGTCTGCAGCTGCGACCTTGTCTGGGTGTCGTAGATCGTAACCGCCCAGAAGGCCTTCACAGGCACATCCTTCGGCAGGTGTATCTTGTAAGTTTTCGCTCCGTCGAGAGCCTGCTTTTGTGTGTCGGTCGCGATGATTCCGTAGTCCGACCCTGCTCCGGCCCGGGTCACCGCCATGGCAGGGGTTACTCCTATGGCGTTGTAGTAGAACCAGGTCGCGGCCTCGGTGTTGTAGGCCCCGTCATACATAAAGGACGTATTCTTGTCCGCATAAGCCATGATCCATCCGCTATCACTGCCATAGATGTAGTTTCCCGGCGTACGGGGATAGAAGGTGATGGCTCGTGCAGTGCCGTTCCCGATGGCGACTGCATCCGTGAGAATTTTCTTCATCCGTTCGCCGGGATTGAAGGGTTTGCCTTTGACAATACCGATAGAGGCAAAAAGGCCGCGAGTCCGAGGGTCAAGCGATTCGATCGGCTCATATTGGACAACCTCGTTCAGCTGATTGAAGAAACTGAAGTCGTTGGCTGGGATCGTATTTATCACCTTACCGGTCGCCTTCACGAATTCCGTCTTCGGCGGGCTGCCCGCCTTTGCAAGCGGATAGACCCTCAGACTCGCCTCGACTTTCTTGAATGCCGTATCGACGCCATCAGCGATCGAAGCTCGCAGAAAAATCCAGTTGCGGTAGGTCGGCGATTTTAAGACGAAGTAGCCCTCGGGGACCGTGCCTTTGTAGTCAGGAGGAAGAACAACATATTTACCTCCCTTGGCCTTATCCTGACCTGCGGGACCAAAGTCGCCGACATAGCGGAACCAGGCATCATCTATGGCTCCGAGCATCCCCGGAGGCAGCTCGACCACCGTCGCCCCATCGGTCTTCAGATCGAGGGTCGTGAAGGAATAGAGCGTCGAAGTGTTCCCGGTCAGCAAAAGCGTTTTGGAATCCATCAGTTTATTCCATATCTGGATTTTGTTGGCACGATCGGCACCTATCGCTTTCGGTCCATCGTACAAAGCAAAGGTTGACGCAGCCGGCAAACCGGCAAGAAAAGCTTCCACACCACGCATCCGGTCCAGGTTGTCGTAGACCGTTTTAACGGTTTCATCTGTCGGTACACCGTCAAAAAATTTCAAAGTGCCGATAGAAGTCGACACCTTGTCCGGGGTCGTAATCGATGCTGGGATGTCGGTGGTCATTTTCAACTTGGGTGATTGTGCCCAGGATATTGCTGCCAGGCTGCTCACCAGCAACCCTGTCAGTGCAATTTTCATCAGTTTTGATATTCTCATAACCATTCTCCTTTCAATTATTTAACAGGCATTGGTTTCGGAAACTTCCAGCTTCCATCAAGAATTTCCTTGCGCGGCTGATAGAGCCGGACCAGATAGTTCCAGCCGTCCATAATCGGCAGAAAGTTCGGCTGCTTGGGATCGCCACCAAAATGGACGGTCATGCTGCCATCCTTATTTTTCTTGCCGGTGACATTGTTCACCGAGTAGGCATTGTACTTGTTCTTTTGAAAATACCCTTCCTTGTTGTAAAGGCTGATGGACCAAAATCCATCCACAGGCACGTCTTTTACATTGAGCGTGTAAGGTGTTTTGCCATCGTTCATCTCAGGCGTCACACCAGCGTACATGGCATCTTTCTGAGGATTGCCGCCCCATCCAGTCGCACTGGCAAAGAGAAACTTGACCGGGTTGACGTCGTCCTTGCTACCGAACGCGTCATTGTAGTTGGCCATGGTCGCGGAGAGCACCTTCAGAGCGGCGCGTATCTTGTCTTGCGACGCCGTGTCCCAGTTGGGGATCTCAAATTTGCCGACGGACTTCTGCTCCACCTTGGTCTGTTGCTGGATGGCATTCACCTTCTTGACATCCTCCGGATTTTCAGAGTCAACCAGCGTTCGGACAATCACAAACACATAGCGAGTGCCGATTTTTTTCTGTGTCAGGGTGTACTTGCCCGGCTTATAAACAACCATCTGGGTATATTGATCCTCGTTCACCACCTGCATGGATTGAAATCGCTTCCCCGTATCGGGTTTGGTGATGGAGACCGGGGTGGTCAAATCGAAAACCCCCAGGGAATAGATGGTATCGCGGTTCATGCGAACCACCTTTTGCTGATCGATGGGCGTTGGTTTGGGGATATGCAGGAACTTGCCGAAAGCGCCCATCTTGACGTAGCTATTGAACATCTTGTCGCTCTCGGCCCGGACAAAGTTCTTCCAGGTGACGGGGACAGTTTTTTCAGCGCTTACCGAAGTAATGGTTTTTTCGACATGTGCTTTCTGTGCCCAGGCCGTGGTCATCAGAGTGGTTACCATCAGCCCGGCAATTGCCAGTGTGAATAAGGTTTTCGTTTTCATGTAATTCTCCTTTCACGGGTTTTTCTATTTTACCTGATTTGCTATCGATAGAACGCTCGTTTGAGATTGATTGTAAAAATTTTTAAAGGGCGGTACATCCCCCAAAAAGGGTTAAAAATGGGGGGTTTTGAGTAAAACTTTAGCTGAGCGATTTTCAAGTTTGCCGCAGATACAAGGAAGATGTTGTTTCGCTATAGTCGTCTATGCGGAACGGCATCTGACGCAGTAGATGCGGTGAAATTGGAAATCCCATAGGGTTTCAAATTATTGAAATTTAAAATGTCAGAATACCTTAAAAATATTGTTAAATTAACCATTTCAAAAATTTGAAACGCTCAGCTTAGGTAAAAGTTTCCTGCTGCCGCTTTACTATCTCGAGAACGCTTGTTTTAGATTGAGAACATTTTCGCGCATGACACTCAGGTAATCGCCGGTTTCAGGCCTTCACCGCGACGTAGCGGCTTCGTCCGCGCAGGCGGGTTCACCGTTCCGGCTTCCGGATAAAAGGTTGCAGGTTTCGGGTATTAGGGAAAAAGTTGCCAGGTGTCAGGATTTGTATTTCGCTGACACCCGAAACCTTACTTATTCTAGCACCTGAATACTTAGCGACTAATCAACCAACTCGATCTCACCCGACCGCCAGGTCTGGTCGATCCGGGGCTCCAGCGGGCCATATATCCGCAGGGCGAGAAGAGGAGGCTGCCTGATGTCTCTTAAAGCGAATCAGCTCAGAGCTTATCTGCAGTTATATACGCCTACCGCGCAACGCCGCACCGTGCGCCGCGCCACCCCGGCAACACTCACCGGGGTTAGCGGACGCCCGACTCTGGCTTCGGCAGTCGGAACCAAATGCCGAGCCCCGGGGATCGAAAGCTGCTGTCCTATCTCAGAGCCAAACGTCACGATGATTCCGGCAATTAAAACGATACCCAATATCTTCAACATTTTCATTTTGCGTCTCCTTTCATGAAATGGTCTGGTAAAGCATCCGTACCCTTGAGATCCTTCAGCTCGACCTTATCTGCCTTGGTTGGGTTCTTGAAGCGAAAATCGGTTGCTGCCACCTCGCCGCCGGTCTTCCAGTCTCTGATCTGAATGGTGTATTGCGGTCCACTGCTAAGGTGCTTGGAAGTAATGACATATCGGCAAGGATAGGGGCGCTTGCCTTGTGCAATCCAGATCTGCCAATCAACTTCGTTGGTTCGAAAAGCGAGATAATCACATTCAACACCGCCGATCACACCGCTGCCAAGGTCCTTTACGTCGATAACATAAGCCATCATCTCATCGTAGGAATTCGACAACAATAAATCCGCGGCAGGCAGGGGCCTGTTGTATGTAAACCTCAATTCGTCGACCAGGTGATCGATCGTACCGGGCACATCAAGCTGCGTATAGAGATTGAGGTTCTTGCCCAGCAGCGTCAGCGTTTTCCCGTCAAAGGACATCTCGACATCCGCAAACCCGCCGGCGCGTGCGACACGGATCTTGTCAGGCCGCTTGAGAGTCACGGTGCCTGAACTCGCCAGCGCGAGCTTCTGTTCATCTTTAGTGACGACCTCGAGGGTGGCATCGAATTCAAACGAAAGGGACTTCTGCGCCGCCATGTAATCGGACATGGCCTTGAGGATCCTTTTGGCATCTGCCTCAGCGGCTTTTGTCTCCGCGAACGTCCCGAATAGAATGATCAAGGACAGCACCACGGCGGACATACTGCGTACAAGCATCTTCACTGATTTGGGACTTTTCTTCATCTTATTGTACCTCCTATAATTAAGGTTTCAGGTTTCAGGTGTCAGTGCTTGTCAGCCTCTGGATGATTCGGGTGTAAATGTCCGGGAGTCAGTGTTCCCCGCCTTGATTTCGTTTCAGACGGGATCCTTAACAGGTGTCAGTTCATCTTTGTATTTCCAGACAGCTGACACCCGACACCTTTAATATATAACCTGACACCTGTCTTCTGCCATCCATCATCGGAACCACGATGCGAAAACGTTTTTGACAACCGGTGTAACCGTGAGCTTGACCAGCCAATCCGGGCCGAACGTGTCGGGCTGAACCACGTACTTTTGCACCTGAAAGGCAAACTTAAAGGGCATGTTACCGATTTTGGTTGTTTTGGCTACCCCGAAGCCAAGAGGCACGGTCCAGGCGTCATCGCTATCCGCTTTCCAGTCGTAGCTGAGAACCGGGCTGGATGCGATCTGCCAGCCACCGCCCAGGCTGTATGCATAAAAGTATTGTGCAGCAGTGGCACTGTAATTTGTGTCGTTGCTACCGCCTGTGTCCCATTGATGAGAGACCAGCGCACCCACAATGCCCCATTTTCTGATGATTCCGCCGAACAATTCCGGACCGAAGCGCCATTGATCACCCCCCAGATCGTCGTCACTTGCGGTAGGCAATGTTCCCGCCATCCCCATGCCCCACAAGAAACCCTCGTGCTTGGAAGACATCGTCGTTCCGGCATAAACCAAATCAAAACTAGTATCCAACAAATTAGTATCCTCGCTGTCGAAGTCGCCTTTGGCTGCGTTAAACACGGGCTGATCGAATGACATGCCAATCAACGGCCGAAAGATGATTCTCCTGCCTTTGTCACCTACCGGAAACGGAAGCACCGGCTGAAATGTCAGGGCCGTGCGCTCCTGGTCGTCAGACCTCGGGAGGTCACCCGTGTACTCGGTATATTCAAGGTTGAAACTGAGACTCGCCAGAGACCCGGCCGGATTGGCCAACTCCTTTGCGATCTCATCGGCTGACTTTTTTTCCTGAGCAACCGCCGATCCGGAGCCTACTATCAGTATCAGGGCGATAGCCACACATAATAATAACATCTTGCTGTGTTTCATTTTTCCTCCTTTTTACGTAAGGTTCTAGGTTCAACCCAAGTGGAGTGTCGTAGTGCCACATCTTGGAGTAATGGAGTAGTGGAGTATTGGGGTAAATACTTGAATCCTCATTTTTGTTCTTTTTACCCAACATTCCATCACTCCAATACTCCAGCAGGCTGTTACGCCCGACACCTGAAACCTTTTTGTCCGTTACCGCCATTATTCTCTGTTCAGAATTTCTAGAGATAAAAGTGGCATTTTTAATTCATAGAGACTGTTCAACACACCCAGAAGTTCGACCTGATCCCTGACATAGCCGCTTAAGATCGTTACATCTATATCCTCTCGGCCGCTTGTTCCGATTCGCATTCCGGCCAGACGGTCGGACCAGGTCTCATCCAATCGGCCCTGGACTTTAATGAAGTAAGACGCGGGTTCCCCGAGTGTGAGGCGTTTCAAATAGGGCGATTTCTGCATAATCAATTACCTCCAAAGTTCTACAACCTCTTAAAATTAATAGCTATTTAATGGCAGGAGGAGTGCGAAGCCTATACATTCGCATCTTTCTTTTTTGAGCGCAGAGGATTGTCCCAAAAATCCGTGCACATTGAACATATTAGCTTCTCAGAATCTAAACATCCCCCGAAAAGGGGCAAAAATGGGGGATTTAATAGATCGGAACTTCAAAAAAGGGGGATATTGGGGGTCGCTTGCCGGATCAATTTTCATAATATATAATTCTGATTGATATATTATGCGTTTTCTGATCGCATGAAAAGCGCAGGTAAGGCATGCCGTATTCGAAGCCATGTTGTGTATGGCGGTGACGATTCCCAGCAACGCTCTGATGCACAGGTGCTGTCCTGGCGCCACGCTCGACGGGTGGTCGTGGATGAATCCCCTGGAAAAATGGAGTAATGGAAGAAACCCCTTTTTTCATGGCTCTCAGAAAGCAGATCCTTGGAGAAAATCTGAAAGTTAAAAGCTCTTTTTTTTAAATCAACACTCCAATACACCAGTACTCCATTACTCCGGTTGATTTATGACCCCCGCAATGCGGGACAGGCATGTCCCAGCCTACGGCCCGGAGGGAGGACCAGGTTTTTTAGAATCCAATAAAAAGCATTTTGAAAAGATTTAGGGGCTTAAAATCGAAATTTTGAGAGATCACAATAATTCAAAATCTCTTAAGAATTGGTGAGCGGGCAACATTCTTGCCGCATCCTTAGATTTTTTGCGTTTCAGCCTGTAAACAACCTGGAAAGGTTTCGCATTTTTCAGTTTACGATGAAACCGGAACAACGAGGGAGAAAAATTTTCATCACTCACTTTTACTTCAATCATACAGAGGGGGTTGTTGTCGACAACAGGCAAAAAATCAACTTCATGCTTTTCCTTGTCTCTCAGGTAATGAAGTGCCACTCTGCTGCCGATAGTGTCTTCTATAAAGTGGAGATCGCGCAGCAGCGCACAGGCAACTGTATTTTCCAGCTTTGCGCCCAGGTCCCCTTGGACAGATCCGGTATCATACAAGTAATATTTTGACTCTTTTAAAAGACTGCGGGCAATATTCTTATGGTAAGGTCTGACAGGAAAAATGATATATAGATTTTCCAAAATCTGCAGCCAATGTTTAACCGTGTGAATGGATACTTGAAGATCATTTGCAAGAGATGTATAGGAGGTGGTTGATCCGACCCGGTTTTGCAACAGGTCAATTAGAATTTCGATGGATTTGACATCCCGCACTCTTTCCAGATCCAAAAGATCTTCTCTGATAATCGTGTCTGTATGAATTCTACGGAACCGCTTTGCAAAAGTTTCACTGTCTTTTAAATAAGGTTCCGGAAATCCGCCGAGTTTTATGATCTTGTCCAATGCCGTTTCAGATTTTTCGCCAAGGTAACGGCAGATCTCTTTAACCGTCAATGGATGCAGACGATAATAGAAAAAGCGCCCGGCCAGAGAATCCCCTCCTTTTCTATAGGTGTCCAGTCTCGCCGAACCCGTGACAAGCAAAGATGGGAAAATGCCCTCGGTATCATAAATCCCTTTGATCCATGATTTCCATTTTTTCATTTTATGGAGTTCATCAAAGACCACCAGTTCAGTATCCCTGTCCCATTCCTGGGCATGAATGATTCTCCGGTCGGACGAAGCATCGTAATTCAAATAAAAATGGGGGACTGTCAATTGTCTTGAGAGGGTTGTTTTTCCGACTTGCCTCGGACCGGAAAGAAGCACGATTTTTTCTTTTAGATCCTTGCGGATGAATTTTTCCAAATACCGTTTCATGTGGCTATTATGAATAAAACTTCAAAAAAGTCAAGACTATTGTGAAGTTGACCTCATTATGATCAGAATATGCCGATTGATAGATATCAAACTCGAACTTTAAAGGTAAAGATCCGGGTCCAGAGGGCCCGGCTTTGATTATCATTAGAGGGGATTTAGTTTGTCGGCATTTAACGATTTACGGAGTACTGGAGTATTGGAGTGGTGGAGTAATGGAAGAAACCCCTTTTTTCATCGCTCTCAGAAAACAGATTCCTGGAGAAAATCTGAAAGTTTAAAGCTCTTTTTTTAAATTAACTCTCCAATACTCCAGTACTCCATTACTCCGGTTGATTTATACGGGCAGAGCCATCTATCTCTGACCCCCGCAATGCGGGACAAGCATGGCCCAGCCTCCGGCCCATAGGGCCTGCGGCCCGGAGGGAGGACCAGGTTTTTCAAAGCGAAATAAAAATGGGAGGCTGTCAATTGTCTTGAAAGGATTGTTTTTCCGATTTGCCTCGGACCGGAAACAAGCACGATTTTTTCTTTTAGATCCTTGCGGATGAATTCTTCCAAATATCGTTTCATGTAACTATTATGAAGTTAGCTTCATTTTAGTTATGCATGCAATGTCCGATTGCCTGGATAGTGCCGGCCGGGGTGGTTTCATGGGCAGAAAAAACATAGACGACTATCGGGCCTAAAACCAGGAGTGGCGGAAGCTGGAGGTTGCAAAAAGCAGTACGATTAATGTCCAAAGGCCGGGTACGGTCTGGATTAATAAACCCGCAACAAAAACGTTATTTGTTCGTTTCCGGAAGCCGCGAAATGACCGAGTCATCCACGCTGCGCAGGTGCAGGTCCCGTTGAGGAAAGGGGATCTCAATGCCGTTCAAACGGAACTCCCGGTCAATTTCCTGAAGAATTTCGCTGTGCACAATACGGCGATAGTCAATATCCGACAAAAAAACTCGAAGCTCGAAGTCAAGGGAACTGTCTCCGAACCCGGCGAATAACACTTGAGATTTGGGGGAAGACATCACCGAAGGATTGTCCTGAGCACACTCTAGAAGAATCTTCATCACCAGCGGTACGTCGGAACCATACGCCACGCCAACGGGAATCGTAAGCCGCATGATGCGATTTGTTCGGGTCCAGTTGGTTACCTGATTCGTCACCAGATCGCTGTTGGGAATCACGATGTCTGCCCGGTCGAATGTTTCGACCGTGGTCGCCCGAAGCCCGATCTTCTTGATTTCAGCCCGAAGGCTCTGGACCTCAATATAATCGCCCACCCGCACCGGCCGTTCAAAGAGAAGTATGAGACCGCTCACAAAATTGTTGACAATATTCTGCAGGCCAAATCCGATACCCACGCCCAGGGCACCTCCAATGATGGTGATGTTAGTAAAATTGACGCCCAGGGTCGCCAGCGCCAGTAGAAAACCCACCAGCAAGATGGCGTAATGTATCAGATGACCCATGGAGATCTGAACCCCTCTCTCCACACCTCGCCGGGGAAACACTTCTTCAACGAGAATGTTCTGAACAGCCCTGGATATAAGGAGGGAACCATAGAGACACAGTATCACCGTAATAATGAGGCTGACATCGACATGCCAGGATCCTATGGTGACCCCCAGAGACATGACAGACCCGAGGGCCTTGGATCCATTTTCATAAACCCCCCAGGTCACCAGTAAGTATACGGTCACAAAGGCTCCAACAAAGCAATTGATCAGCTGTGATGAAAAGCGCACGATAGCGGTTGCATTCTTTTGCAGAAGAGGAAGCCGGGTCGCAAAGGAACTTTTAAAGACCCGCTCCAGACCGCCTCGTCCGGACTCGATCAGAATCCATCCCAAAAGAAAAATCAGAACCGTACTCAATGAAGCCTCAAGCAGGTATGCGGCAAGAGCACTGTAGCCACTCACGTTTGCCACGACGATCATACCGTAAACAGCAACGCCCCCCCGTAGCCCCCAACAATAGAGACTCGCCTCTGAGCGACGGGTGGTAGCGGGCATACGCCACAAACAAAGGAGCAGACCGATCAGTGATACGACCAGGACATACAGCCGGAAAATGGGTTGTGGAAAGTCGGATACCTGGAGAAACTCGTTGATGATAAGGACGATGACGATTCCATAAACCGCCCGGCGTCTCCAAAGGCCGGCAATGAAGCAACCCGTAAGCCGGGCCACGCAAAAAGCGGCCGCTGCTAAAATGACCACCCGCCATACGCCGAGGCTCGGTTCATAAAAAGGAAAGAATGCCATGGAGCCGATCAGTACCCCGGCGGCAAACGGTCGCTCGGTCAAAAAAAGCAGGCGAGGCTCTGCCGCCAGAGCAGCCCGGTTGCGAATGATCATAACGGCAGAGATCAGCCAGAGGCCGACCAGTAGCACAATAAAGATTAAGTTTCTTTGAAGAACCCCCCATTGAGATGCAAAAATGAATTTAAAGCTCCTGCCAAGGTCATCCCAAAAATCCGTGTTGAACTGACCGTAATATTCGGACGAGAACATGGAGGGGTCGGACTTGTGGAAAAAGACGCTGCGAAGTGCCCGCAGTAGTCCGTCGATTTCAGCCACGAGCGAATCTGATCTGGCCTGGACATCCGCGGCCTTGTTTTCCATTGTGAGCAGTAACTTCAGGTTGTCCGAAATGAGTTTACCGGCCTTGTCAATGGTCTCTTTTGCTCTGACCATCGTGGGCCTCAAGGTTTTGTAGGATTCATCCCTTGGCAGGGAAGATTCCAGCGCCAGCAACCGTTCTTTATCCCGGGACCATTCCTGGCTCCAGCGCTCGACCTTTTTGATGCGCCCCGCGAAAGGCTTCCAGGTCTTTTCGAGTGCTTTGGCCGACGCTTCCATTTCCGCTTTCAATGCCGAAAGCCTTTCGTAACCTAATCTGCCGTCGGCCTTCATCTCCTTCAACCGAACAGACAGCACTTTCAACTGGTCTTGTGTCTCCGAAAGATCTTTCTCAAAGCCCGGCAAATCAAAACCGAGTTCCATATTCCTCTGGAGGTCGGACAAACGTCCCGAAAGCTCGGTGGAAAAAGAAACCAGATCGGAGATGGTCAGCGAGGAGCCCGTTAACGGATCTGCAGCCTCTTTGCTCGACGGAGGCGCAGTCTCTTGGGCATTCACGGCCCCTTGGAACGTTGCCAAAGTGACCACGAGAACTATAATGAAGGTGAAAAATTTGACTCTTTGAACTTGCATGAGACATTTCCTATACATGATGCTGTGGAATCAGGTTTCATTTGCTCTCTCTCCACCCAAAGCCATGGGCTTTGGACTACCAATCAGGTGTCAGGTTTCGGGTTTCAGATGTCAGGAAACATGTTCAGTAGTAATGGGCCAGCGCTGAGGGAACGAGTCATTTTTTACGCCATACACTGCCGTTTCCTCAGCTAACTGCCAGCGGCGTTCTCGCTCTGGGACTTTCCGTTCCAATGTTTTTTCTATCAACAACAGACATTGATGGGTAATCGATACAATTTTTTATAAACCTCAAGATCCTCCACGTCCATAAAATTTCTATAGGTCACCTCGTTTCACCCTTAATCCTTAACCCTGGCACCTGACACCTAACACCTAACACCTAACGCCTAACACCTAACACCTAAAAAAAGCTTTGGAGCCACGGTTTGTCAATAGAAAGGCATCAGCGTTTACCAACGGGCTTGATTTTCACCCTGTTTTACTTCTTTATCTTGGTGATCTTCGTACCCTGCAAGCCAATGCCCCCCATCAGTCCCTTCTGATCGAAGAAGAACGCATAGATTTCCGACTGCAAGGTGGTCGTTGTCGCCGATCCGGACGACCCCACATCCACAACCACGATGGTTGGGCCGATCCCAACCTCCCAGCCGTCACTCTTGTCAATCCATTTCATGGACGAGTCGGTCATGAAAAACAGCACATACCCGTATTTTTGTAAGCCGGCCTGCAGACCATAGGACATCTGGATCGTGTTATAGTATCCGCTAATCTTTCCGCCCTTGAGGAGAGCGCCTTCACCAAATTGCCCCCCGACGACGAAGCCTCCCTTAACGATGCTGGGAAAAACAAGGATACCTTTGGCCTTTTCACCCATGGTTTTGGCCGAAGGGGATTTGGCATACAATCTTTCCAGGGCGCTTATGACATCACGGTCAATTTCCGCTGCGGTGGCCGCAGCAGCCGAATTCGGGCTCATGAATGTGCCTGTAATAAAGACTATCACCAAAAAAATGATTGTCAAATGAAAGTATCTCATGATGGTAACCTCCTTTTTGTATGACTATTTGACATGTTGAATAAGCGGTATTTTTGCGGCCAGTTCATAAGTCAGTATCGCATTGATCTTATTTTCGATCTGGTAATAGCGCACGACCTTTACATCGGAAAGGACGTTGCGGAACTTGGGAAGATAGGTCTGACGCAGTTCCAGCCTCAGGTTCTCGATGGTCATGTAATCATCAAGCAGATTTTTGGCCGTCCCGTCGGTCATCTTTTCATAGGCCTTTGCATAATCACCGATCATTTTCATGGTCCGTGCCCGCAAAAGGAAAAGTTCATCCTGATACTGTTCATAGACGGGCCAGAAAGCCTTGGATTCAGGCCCGGTAAGCTGCATGTTCTGTGCAATGAAGAGCTTCTTGTCTGCCCGGATCTTCTCAACAACGAACTGCATGTTGTCCGCCGCCTTGTCCTGTGCGATGGCCCAAAAGGCCCATACCATCACCAATCCCGTCACAACGAGTGTAACTTTAATTTTCCGATTCATTGGTTTCCTCCTTTCATTTCATTCTTTGTTCAGCAGGTTTTTCCCACATGATTTCCGATTTGCATTAAACATAGGAAATTCCCAGAAAATACGCATCACCCAAAACGGGGAATAAATGGGGGATATTTGGGCTTGGGGTTGAGGTTCGGAGTTCGAGGTGTCAGGTGTCAGGTGTTCAGGGTTTTGGTTTAGCTGACACCTGACACCTGAACACTGAAACCTATATCCCACTACTCATCATTTTTCATGATTTGTGGTAAGCATTTCTCTCCCATCTCGTTCATGTCTAAAACGCCAAGCGTGCTCTCAGACCGAATACCCAAAGCGTATCTTTCTCGGTGTTGAGGGCCGGGTTGATCAGCAATTGAACGTCCGGTGTGATGGAGAGTTCCTTGGTCACCTGCAAACGGTAGTACACTTCGAAGGCATATTGATCGTCTAAACCGGAACCGAACAGTTCGTCGTTGGGTTCTCCCCAGTTGGCCCCGAATCCCAACTGGTGACCGGCGCCGGGTACCCCGATGCCGGCAGGTGCGTAACCACCGCCGACGCTAACGGACCTCTCGAAAAGGCTGCCGCCGTCTTCAGCAAAACCACCTCTGGTAAAAAGCAGCCATTTTCCATTAAATGTATGCGAAAATGACAAAAACGCCCCCCAGCCGTCTTCCACACCGATGTCATCCCGTTCGTCCGCATGCCACAGGGTAATGTGAAGATTGTCGAGGTAGTATTGCTCCTTGGCCGAACCAGTCCAGCCAACCTCGAAATGCTTGAAGAACTCATGATCGTTCCAAAACGTGTTAAATCCTTCAAAGGGGTCGGTGGGATCCGAGTTCAAATCTTCCAGGCCGGCGATAAGGTAGACGCTGTCCGTCAACCATCCGCCACCCCCAAAGCCCAGTGAGGCATCATCCGGGAGGTCAATGGTTGCGGCCCCGATGCTGAATACGAAGTTATAAAAATCTGTCCAGGGACTGGTGAGGGCATAGACATCGACAAAGTCGGTAACGTCCAAAAATCCAACAGACACTCCGAAGCCATTGTTCCACTCCTGATTCCAGTAAAGGTTTGTCAGGTGTAATCCCCCTTCACTCCCGTAGGGTATCCCGATAAATCCAACGGAGCCGAGATTTTCCAAAGCAAACGTTTGGGGCAGGTTGTCTGTATAGCGATGACGTTGTTCCACCAGGTAGATCAGTGTACCGGTCGAATTTGAATCACTCCCACGGCCATAGAGCTGCCAAAAACCGGAGAAACGAACCACTCCGCTGGCTGCATCGTCTTTGGTATCCGGCAGGCTGTCACTGGCTTTCAGAAAGACCGAATAGTAGTCCAGTGCATAGGTATAACCATACTTTTCTAGAATCTGTTCTTTCCACTTGTAATAAGGTCGCAAAAATTCCAACTCAAACAGGAAATCTTCCGAAAGACGATCCAATATAATTCGTTCCTGAACCTCACTCGGCCCTCTCAGGCTTGATCGTTCACTGCCGGTTGATGATTCGGTTGACTGGGTATAGCCAGGTTGTGCCACGCTGAATAATAACAGTACGAAAAGGGCTGTTTTATACCATCGTAATCCGGTTTTTTTCTCTCTTTTCATTACATTTTCCCTTCTTCAGCGAACCGAGATAAATGCTTAGGAGGGATGGACTCAAGTTGACGGGGATTACTTCCGACGACTTGAGTCTCTACCCCCTTTAAACACATACGGGTGCTTAGGCCTCCTTCACATCGGCCCGCGCGGTGCTGGGCTCGGATTCGAACCACTCCAGCATCAGCTTGTTGACGTCGTCCGGGTGATCCAGCATGGACCAGTGGCCGCCCTGGATGATCTCGACACGGCACTCTGCGTCCATGCGGTTCGGGGTGTCGATGGCCTGTGTCTTCCACAGGAACATGTCGTCCTCGGGGAACATCACCATGGTCGGCACCTTGCATTTCGTATTCCACCAATCGGGATCCTTGGCATACGACAGATAGTCCTTGGTGACATGGTTGGCCCTGTCGTAGTTGAGCCACTCGATGCGGCCGGTCTCCTTAATCGCTTCAATGACTTTTTCCGCCTCGGGGTGCTGAACGAAGAAAATGCGGAAGAACTCAAAATTGTTCCTCATGTAGAGTTCCTCCATCCCGTCCAAGGCGTGCATGTACATGTACCAGTTGCGCATACAACATTCGTACATCCGCTCCGGTGTTTCGAAGGCCTGGCCGTAGAAGCCTCCGATATGGCCGACGGACATTGAGATGAACTTGCGGAACAGCTCCGGGCGCTGCAGGACCATGGGCCAGGTAATGGCAGACCCCCAGTCATGGCCCATCAGGTTGATGTTCTTGAGACCGAGTTTGTCGATGATCTCCCACATGTGGTCGATGATCTTCTCGAGCTGGTAGTGCTCGACCTCCACCGGCCGGTCGGTCCCGCCGTAGCCCAGGGTGTCCGGCACGATGACCCGGTAGCCGGCCTTGAGCAGCGCCGGCGCCTGGTACTTCCAGCAGCTACCGTCATCAGGCATGCCGTGGACGAGAAACGCGGCCTTGTCGCCTTCACCTTGATCGCTGACATGGTAATTGTAGCCTCCAATTTTCATTGTTTTTCCGGGTAAACTCATGTTTTGTCCTCCTTCTTTTTTAGGTTATGTTTGTGATCTTAAAAAGATTTATACTAATTTTGATCCAGGCGTTGTTGGTCTGATCACATTCTCTGAACCTTTTTTCACTTCACCAACTCGAAGTCATTGAGTATCCAGGTCTTATTGATATATCCCTCGAGCGGACCGTAAAAACGGAAGACCACGAAAAATCCCTTGGCCGGGTCGGTTTTGATCCAATTATTCTCTTTTCCCTTGGGTGTCTTCGGGCCGAAATAGATATCCACCGAACCGTCCGGATTTACCTCCGGCATCCCCAGACTGCCGACGGTAATGTTCCCTCCCGAGTCGAGCAGGCTGCGGCTTGTGGGGTCGTAGGCCGTAACCGCCCAGAAGCGCTTGACAGGGGGATTGGCCGGCACGCGGAGCCGGTATTTCTTGCCCCCCAGCAGATAGGCCCCGTCCTTGTCGCGGAAGCAGGTCAGATAGGCCGTGCCCACACCCGGAGTGGTGGAGAGCAGGTTCGGAGAAACGCAAATGGCCTGGTAGTGCCAGAGGGTCCGGGCGTCGATATCGCTGCGACCGTTGCGGATGAACACCGTATTGCGCACAAACATCTTTTCCCAGTGCCGGTTGGGCCAGTAGTTGATTTCCGGATCCCGGGAAGCGTAAACGATGGCCCGGGACATGGCGACTGCCTGTTTGGCTGCCTGGTCAAAGATGCGCTGCATGCGGGCATCGGGCCTGAACGGCCTGCCTTTTTCAATGCCCAGTGATGCCAGACGACCCCGCTGCTCGGCACTGAACAGCTCCGCCGGCTCATACTGGATGATCTCGTTCAGCATCTCGAACACCGACCCGTCTTCCGGCGGCAGGGTGTTGGCGCCCATGCCGGAGGTGTTGACAGCCATGTTTTTTCTGGGGCCCGTGATCAGGGGGTAGACCTTGAGACGTTGCTTGAACCAGGTTACTGCCTGATCGCCGGTGCCGACTTCGCCGAACCCGCGCATCATGGCCCAGATCCTGTAGCCCGGAGAGCGGATCACGAAATATCCCTTTAGCTCATCTCCCTTGTGACCCGGGGGCAGAAACAAGAACTTGCCGCCCTTGCCCTTGTCGGGTCCGGTGGGGCCAAAGTCGGTGAGATATTTGAAAACCGCGTCGTTCGCGTTGCCATACATGCCGGGAGGGATCTCGACCACCGTAGGGCCATCGACCTTCAGGTCGATGGAGGCAAAGGCGTACACGGTAATGTCGTTACCGGTCAGGTAGTTCTCACTCGGCTTCATGAAATCGGCCATTACCCCCACGTCCGAAGAAGACTTGAACCCGAAGTCACGAATCTGCGATTTGATGATGGCATAGAGCGACAAGGCCGGGAAGAAATCCATGTAGGCCTGGGTGGTCCGCTGCAAATCCAGCTCATCATAGATCTTCTGCATAGAGGCTTCCGTCGGAAAAGCGCCGCCCTCGAATTCCAAAGCGCCGAAGTTGGTCTTGATCTTATCGGGCGCCGGTTTGAAATCCTTGGACGTCTGCTTTTTTTCCGTACTTTTAAACAAATTGATGTCCGTGCTGCCAGCCTGCACCGGTACTGCCACGGTGGCCGCTATCATCACGGCTACTACCAGCGTGAACAGATTTTTTGTTTTCATTGACCGTTCCCCCTATTTTATTTTCTGTATTTTGTTCATCGGAAAGGACTGGTCGAAATAGGCCTGCTCGGGGCCGTATAGTCTCAGGTATACAAAGAAGGACTGCCCTGTATTGGTCTGGATCCAGTTTGCCTCTTTACCCGCGGGAGCGTTGGGTCCGAAATACAGGTCAACGGAGCCGTCGGCGTTCTTGATAAGACCTTCTGTGCGGGACGAGCGGTCCGACCGTTTGATTTTGTTGCGGATAATCAAGCGGTTCTCGATGTCATAGACCGTAACGGACCAGAAGTTGGCCGCCGGTGGGTTGGGCTCGATGCGAAGTTTGTAATTGTTGCCTCCCATCAGCGCATTGCCGTCGGCATCGTAATAAGATCCCAGATAGGCCGAACCTTTACCGGCAATGCGTGAGACCATGCCGGCAGACGTTGTCGTCGCTTCAAAACCATATGAGGCCCGCTCATTGAACATGGAATAGTCTTCAAGATCGATCTTCGGGTTCATCCCGGCCATGGCATCTTCCCAGCCGGAATCGCCGGCATAGAGGGACGTGGGGAATATGTTTTTGGTTTTATTGAAAGAGGTGGTCTGTGCCATAGCCATGCCGACTTTCAAACCCTCCAGCAGAATCTCTTTTTGCTCTGCTGTCGGGTTGAAGGGCTTGCCTTTTTCAATGCCCAAGTCTTTTAGCCAGGCGTAGAAAAAGCGATCACGATCGGTCATGGGCTCTTTTTGAACATAGGCATTCACCAATTCCCAAAAACGCATATCCCTTGGCTGAGTGTTCAGCGCTACTTTATCCCACGGTTTCGGTGAATATTTAATAAATTTCGTTTTCGGCGGATTGGCCGCATCGGAAAGCTTATATGCGGTAACGGCTGTTCTTAATCTGTCAACTTCCGGGCCTGTTCCTAAAATGCGATAAAAATACAATATGACAAATGTGTCAGACTGTATGATTTCCCCTTTGAAATCCTTTGGATACTTCTGCCCGGGCCCTACTAAAAGAAGTGTTTCTTTTTTTCCGGAATTAATTTCTTTGATGGGTTCCATCCAGGCATTGTCGACCACGCCATAGATATTACCTTCCGGGATAATAACAACAATTGGTCCCGTTTTTGATAAATCGGTCATCGCAATGGTGTACGGAGTCGTCACATTGGCGGTCATGAATGGATAAACGCCATCGTAACCATCGTATAATCCAAATACAGGCTCATCACCCCTCACCTTCAAGTTGCTGTTCAAGGCCGGATACAATTGATAGAAGTTCATCATGGGCATGGCCCAGAGTACGAGCTGCGACGCCCTTTGCAGGGCCATTTGCCGATGCAATACTTCTGCTGTAGCCTTAGTAATGGTCTGGTCCTGGTATTCAATCTTGCCTGCATAGGTTTCTTCAATTGTTTTGGCCCAGGCGGTTGTCGTCAAGCTGATCGCCATCATTACGGCGACTGACAGTTTAACTAATTGTTTTATTTTCATGTTGCGATCTCCTTCTGGATAAGGTTCCGAGTTCAGTGTTACCCGTTCAGGATTCTGGTTTTCAACCTTTTGAACCTATCTTCATTTCACCAACTCAATCTCCCCCGGTCGCCAGGTCTGGTCGATCCAGGGCTGTAGTGGGCCATACATGCGCAGGGCCAGCCACCAGCTCTTGCCGGGGATGGTCTGCAGCCAGTTGCCTTCCTTGCCTTTGGGGGCTTTCGGCGCAAAGTAGATGTCGTACGAACCATCGGGGTTCTTCTTTACGCCCTCGGTCTGGCTGCCCAGGGTTGGGAACTGTTGGTCGGTCTGCAACTGCGAACGGGTCTGGGTGTCGTACAGGGTCAGGGCCCAGAAATCCTTGACCGGCGGGTTCGGCGGCAAGTGGAGTTTGTAGGTCTTGAAACCGTCCAGCGGCCGTCGCTTGGAATCGAGCGCAATGAGGCCGTAATCGGAGCCTTTGCCGGCGACAGTGACCGCCATGGCCGGCGACACGCAAATATAACCGAAGTGAAAGAGGGCCCGCGCATCCAAGTTATAGGCGCCGTTCTTCTCGAAGGCCGTGTTCTTGTTGGCGTACGCCATCATCCAGGCGCTGTCTTTGCCATAAATCAGGTTGCCCGGCTCGCGCGGGAAGAAGCTGATGGCGCGGGCGGCGGCGTTGCCGATGGCTGCGGCATCGGTGAGGATCTTCTTCATGCGCGCATCCGGATTGAAGGGTTTGCCCTTTTCAATGCCGATAGCGGCCATCATGCCCTTGGCCTCCGGGCCGAGGTAATCGTCGGGTTCACTCTGAATGAGATCATGGAGTTTTTCGAAGAACGTGTAGTCGTTGGGCAGGATGGTATTCATCTCTTTGCCCGAAACATTGATAAACTCCATTTCTGGTTGGCGATCCTTCTTGGAAAGCGGATAGACCTTAAGCATATTGCGGATGTTAGCGGAAGCGGCCGGAATCGCCTTGTCGAGGGGCAGGCTCTTGTCGAGATACCCGCGCATGAACACCCACACGCCGCTGGTCTTCGACGGCACGACAAAATAACCTTTTGGCACATCGCCTTTGTAGCCGGGAGGCAGCACCAGAAACTTGCCGCCTTTACCCTTGTCCGGGCCGGCAACGCCCAGATCCGTCATGTATCTGAAGGCCATGTCATCTAGAATGCCCAGCATCCCCGGAGGAAGGTCGATGACTGTGGGACCGTCCTTGAACAAATCGAATAAACCGACCGCATACATGGTCGAGGTGTTGCCGGTCAGCAGGATGGTCTTAGAGTCCATCAGGTTGTCCCAGATGCAGATTTTATTGCAGGTATCTGCCCCTACACTCGCCTGACCTTCGCGCAGGGCGTACATCGACAGCATGGGAATCGAGTTGATGAAGACATTCACCGCCCGCGAACGGTCGAGATAGTCATACACGGTTTCGACCGTCTTTTCGGTTGGCACGCCGTCAAAGTACTC
>Ga0272444_10001686_pt1 | contig 21092 bp, 24 predicted proteins | sample SSMForm13_FD_201033 | JGI IMG/M metagenome (GOLD analysis project Ga0272444, IMG submission 201033) | Marine sediment archaeal communities from Little Sippewissett salt marsh, Falmouth, MA, United States - SSM-Form-13 | ecosystem: Environmental > Aquatic > Marine > Wetlands > Sediment ...
GCTGGGGGGCAGTCAGGCTAGGCTTGTCGGAGGTTGCTCACGGGACTCCGGCGGGTGGGTAGCCGCCCTGGTCGTCGCTTGAGCACGCAAGGACCCCGTGCCCAGCGAAGCATACCGCGCGGCCCGAAGGGTCGCCGTGTTGTCTCGGGTCGTTGCCGCCGGTCGCAGACACCTGGACATGCCGTCTGCGCGGCGATGAAGGAGACCGCTGATGGCCGTCACCATCGAAGACGCCGGAATCTGTAAGAAGAAACTCTCGTTCGAGATCCCCCGGGAAGACATCCAGACCAAGATCGACTCGACACTCGACGAGCTGACCAAGACCGCCCAGCTCCCGGGCTTCCGGCCGGGCCACGCCCCGCGGCGCCTGGTCCAGAGGAAGCTCCGCGACGAGATCAACGAGCAGGTCAAGACCGAGCTGATCGCCGAGGCCTACAAACAGGCGGTCGAGGAACACACGCTCGAGGTCCTGCGCGAAGAGGAGTTCGACCCCGCGAAGGTCGAGCTGCCCGACGAGGGGCCGCTGGCCTTCGACGTCGAGATCGAGGTCAAACCCGAGATCACGCCGCCCGACCTCTCTGACATCCAGATCCAGGTGGCGCGCGTGGAAACCTCCGAGCAGGACGTCCAGCAGGCCATGGACAATCTCCGCCGGTCGCGCGGACGGTTCAGCGAACAGAAGAAGACCACGAAGGTGGCCGAACGCGACATGCTCACCGCCGACATCCGGATCACGGCCGACGGCGAGACGCTCTTCGAGGCCGACGACGGCAACGTGGCGGTGTTCCCACAGGCCATCGGCGGCATCCGCATCGACGCCCTGGCCGACCAACTCACCGGAAAGAAGGTTGGCGACACCGCCACGTTCACCGTGCCTGTGCCCGAGGACCACGAGAAAGAGTCGCTGCGCGGCAAGGAGGCCGAGGTCGCCATCGCCATCAAGGCCGTTCGCCGCATCGAGATGCCCCCGCTGGACGACGAGTTCGCCAAGAGCCTGGGAATGGAGACCGTGGCCGACGTGGAGAAGGCGGTCCGCGAGCGGATCGACGACGACACGGGCGACGCGCGGGAGACCGCCCGCCGCGACGCCGTGGCCGCGTGGCTCCTCGAGAAGGTCGCCCTGGAGGTGCCCGAAGGCGTCGCCGAGGCCAACGCCGGACGCGTGTTCAACCAGCAGGTGGTCAGCCTTCAGCGGCGCGGCGTGCCCATTCCGCAGATCGAGGAACGGGCCGACGAACTCTTGCAGGCCTGCCGCAGCCGCGCTCAGAGAGACCTCAAGCTGGCGTTCATCCTCGAGGCCATCGCCAAGCAGGAGAGCATCGAGACCACCGAGGACGAGTTGCAGGCCCGCGTCAAGCTGATCGCCGACAACTACGGGCGGCCGACTGACCGCATGTACGAGGACCTCCAGAAGCGCGGCCAGCTTGAGGCCCTGCGCGAGCAGATTCTCCATGACAAGATGTACCAGATGCTGCTCTCGAAGGCCACGGTGACCGAGGTCGAGCCGCCCAAACCCGAGCCGGCCCAAGAGGATGCCGGGCCGGCGAAGAAGCCCCCGGCTAAGGCGTCCAAGACGTCCAAGGCCAAGACCACCGGGACCAAGGCCGACAAAGACACAAAGGCCGAGAAGGCCACCCCAAAACGTAAGAAGCCCAAGGCCGAAGACGCACCGGTCGACGAGGAGACCACGTAACCGTACACGATCAGCCGATGTCCCCGCCGCCTTACCTCGCGGCACCGGCGGCCAACGGGGGGAAGGACATGCCCATGCCCTACGGCGACTATCAGCGACAGCGATGGATGACCCTCCAGGACCTGCTCCTGGAGAACCGCATTGTCTTCCTCGAGGGCGGCATCGACGACGCCGTGGCCAACAACGTCGTCATGAAGCTGCTCTTTCTCCAGAGCGAGAAGAAGAACGAGGACATCAGTCTCTATATCAATTCGCCCGGCGGGTATCTGTCGAGCACCATGGCCGTCTACGACACCATCCAGTTCCTCGAATGCAACGTGGCGACCTACTGCATCGGCATCGCCGCCAGCGGGGCTGCCCTGCTGCTGACGGGCGGCTCCCCCGGAAAGCGGTTCATCCTGCCCCACGCCAAGGTGATGATCCACCAGCCGGGAGGCGAGGTCGGCGGGCAGGCCACCGACATCGAAATCGCCGCGCGAGAGGTCCTCAAGGACAAAGACGTCCTCATTCGCCTCTTCGCCCAGCACTGCAAGAAGGATCCCGATCAGATCCGCGAGGACATCGAACGCGACCGGTACCTGTCGGCCGCAGAGGCCGTCGAGTACGGCTTGGTGGACGAGGTGCTCAACGCCGAGAAGACGCCGTAGGGGTATCTCGATCCCCAGGGATCGGGACCGCGCCTGCCCATAGCTGTTCGTGCCCGAACGTCTGCCGACAGAAGGAGCGACCATGCGAAGCCAGCACCTGATCCCGATGGTCATCGAAACCACCGGCCGCGGCGAGCGGGCCTACGACATCTATAGCCGCCTCTTGAAGGACCGGGTCCTCTTCATCGGCGGCAATATCGACGACGACGTAGCCAACCTCGTCATCGCCCAGATGCTGTTCCTTCAGAACGAGGATCCCGAGGGAGACATCCACCTTTATATCAACTCGCCCGGCGGTTGGGTGACGGCAGGACTCGCCATCTACGACACCATGCAGTTCGTCAGCGCCCCGGTCGCCACGTACTGCCTCGGACAGGCCGCCAGCATGGGGGCCGTCCTCCTCACCGCGGGCGAAAAGGGAAAACGCTTCATCCTCCCCAGCTCGCGCATCATGATCCACCAGCCCCTGGGCGGGGCGCGCGGCACAGCGACCGACATCTCCATCCAAGCCGAGGAAATCATCCGTCTGAGAAAGATGCTTAACGAGATCCTCGCCCGCCATACCGGGCAACCGCTCGAACAGATCGAGAAAGACACCGACCGCGACCGCTTCATGAGCGGCGAAGAGGCCGTCGAGTACGGCTTGGGCGACAGAGTCCTTCAGCACATGCCGCACCCGAAGGCCAAGTAGCATCGGCGACACAAATCCGCACACTGGCCGGTGGCGTGGCGGTGCGCCCGTGGCGGGTTGCCCCGGTGATGCCGAGGACCATGGCGACTGCGGCCTGCCGGTTGGCAGGCTTGAAACCTCGCCATGCCACGTCGCCACTGCAAAGGGAGGACGCGTCATGAACCGCATCGTGGCAATCGCATCCGTCGCCGCGCTGGCTGCAACCGTTCTGCTCGCCGGATGTGCCAAACCTCCGAAGCCGCCGGTCGCAACACAGGCCGCCGAGCCCGGAAACATCACCGAGGGCGTGGCCGTCTCGGCCAGCGATTGGGAGCAGAAGGCCAAGGGCGGCTGGAACGACTTCCCGCCCGAGAAGACCCTCGACGGCGACCTCTCGAAGCTGTCGAGCTGGCGCGCCGAGGCCGAGGACAGCGAACACGGCCAGTGGATCCGGTACGACCTCGGCCAGGTACGCACCGTCGCCCTGGTGAAGCTCGCTTTCCTCCAGGGCGACGCACGCATCTACCGGTTCGAGATCGAGCTGTCATCCGACGGCCAGGACTGGACCAAGGTGTTTGCCGGCGAGAGCCGCGGGCAGGCTGACTTCCAGACGTTCGACTTCGACGACCAGCCGGCCCAGTACGTCCGCGTCACCGGCTACGGCAACCGCAGCGTCGAAGGGGAGAACAAGTTCCCGAAGTGGATCAACATCGTCGAGACGCAGATCCACGGCTCCTGACGGTGCCAGGACCATCACCATGAGGATCCTGTCAATCGATGAGGCGCCGCTCTGCTCGGTCGCGTACGACAACGTCGCACCAGACCTGCACATCGAGCGGTGCAGTCTGGACCTGCGCTGCGCGCGGGTCGACCACCTGCCGAAAGACCTCGACGGCGTCCTCGCGGCGGCCGACCTCCAGGGCCGCGCGCCGCGACGAACGCCCGAGGAACTGCCCCGCCTGCTCGGCGAACTGCTGGCCGATGAGGTCGCTGCACTGGGCGAGCGCGACGAGGCGCCGCCCGCGTCCCGGGTCGGCGTCCTCCTGGCCGGCGATATGTTCGCCCGGGTCAAGCGGCGCGGCGGACATGGCGACGTCCGCCCCGTCTGGCGGGCCTTCGCCCAACGCTACCAGTGGGTCGCCGGCGTGCCGGGCAACCACGACCTCCTGGGCGAGAGCCCGCGGGTGTCGCGCATCGATGAGTTCACCAGAGAGGCCGGCATCCACGTGCTCGACGGCACGGCCGCGCGCCTCAACGGCCTGACCGTCGCCGGCGTCGCGGGAACCATCGGCAACCCCAGGAGACCATTTCGCCGCGATGGCGACGACTTCCTCGGCGCCGTCCTCGACGCCCTGGCCCACGAGCCGGACGTGCTCGTCATGCACGACGGGCCCGACGTCCCGGACGCCGGCCTCGAGGGCATTCCCGAGGTCCGCGAGTTGATCGAGTCGGCCCCGCCGATGCTGGTCATCCGGGGGCACCGGCACTGGGAGCCGCCCCTGGCAACGCTCGACAACGGAACCCAAGTCCTGAACGTCCACAGTCGGGCCGTCCTGCTCACTGCCCACTGAGCGCCGCCAGGGCGGCGTGACAGCGAAGGGACTTGCATGAAGGCCAAACGAGACAGGAAGTCAAGGCGCGCCGCACGCCGGTCGGCATCGCCGCGGGCCGCCCCCGCCTCGGCGGCCGCCGGGGCAGACCCAGCGCGGCTCTCGCGCGGGCGGCTCCTTCTGGCCGCCGCCGTCATCGTCGCGGTGGCGCTGGCCGCCTACTGGAACTCGTTCCAGGGCGCCTTCCTCTTCGACGACGAGCACACCATCACCGCCAACGAGAACATCCGCCGGCTCTGGCCGCCATGGCAGGCCATGTTGGACCCGCAGCAGGGCAACCGCCCGGTGGTCGCCCTGACCCTGGCCGCCAACTACGCCCTGGGCGGACTCGACGTCCGGGGCTACCACACCGTCAACCTGGCCGTCCACCTGCTGGCGGCCCTCGTGCTGTTCGGCCTCGTGCGGCGCACGCTCCTGCTGGACCGGCTGAAAGACCGATTCGCCACCGCCGCATTCCCCCTGGCCCTGACCGTGGCCGTCCTCTGGCTGGTCCATCCGCTTCAGACTGAGTCAGTCACCTACGTCATCCAGCGTGCCGAGTCGATGGCAGGCCTGGCGCTGCTGGCGACGCTCTACTTCGCCCTGCGCGGGACCACGTCGGCCCGGGCCGGGCGCTGGTACGCCGCCGCGGTCGCCGCGTGCGCCGCCGGCATGGGCACCAAGGAGACCATGCTCATCGCCCCGCTGGTGGTGTTCCTGTACGACCGCGTACTCGTGGCGCAGAGCTTCTCCGAGGTGTTCCGCCGGCGCCGGGGACTCAACGCCGGCCTGGCCGCAACCTGGGGCGTGTTCGCCCTGATCGCCGCCGTCGTCATGCCGGGCATGTCCGGTGCCGAGGTCCGCGGCGCGGCGTCGCCCGGCACCTACGCCCTGACGCAACTGGAGGTCGTCGCCCACTACCTGCGACTGGCCTTCTGGCCCGACCGGTTGTGCTTCCACTACGAATGGCCGATGGCCCGCAGCCTCGCCGACGTGTGGCCCGGGGCGCTGCTCATGGCAGGGCTCGTGGTCGCCACGCTCCTGGCGCTGTGGCGGCGCGCGCCGCTGGGATTCACCGGCCTGTGGTTCTTCGTCACGCTGGCCCCCACGTCGAGCATCTGGCCGGTGGAGGACCCCGTGTTCGAGCACCGGATGTATCTTCCCCTGGCGGGCGTCGTAGCCGCCGTGGTCCTCAGCGCCTACGCGCTGGGGCGCTGGGCACTGGCACGCCTCGTGCCGGGCGACGCGGCGCGCCGACGTCTCGGGTGGATGCTCGGCATCGCGGCGGCGGGCGCCCTCGCGGCGGGGCTCGTGACCCTCACCGTGCGCCGCAACGAGGACTATCATTCGGCGATCCGCATGTGGAGCGACGTGGTCGGCAAGTGCCCGACGAATCCCCTGGCACGCAACAACCTGGGCAGTGCCCTAGTGGCCGACGGGCGACGCGCCGAGGCCCTGCCCCACTTCGCCGAGGCCGTCCGCCTGAACCCCAGATTCGCCAACGCACGGAATAACCTCGGCGTGGCCCTCGCCCAGGATGGCCGGCTCGAGGAGGCCGTCCGCCACCTCTCGCAGGCGGCGCAGCTCGACTCGGACAACGCGTCGACGCGCGGCAACCTCGCCCGAGCCCTGCGGCTGCTGGCCTGGCAACTGGCCACCTCGCCCGACGCAGCCCGGCGCGACGGTGCCCGGGCCGTCACACTCGCCCGGCAGGCCTGCCGCCTGACCGGCGACGCCGACCCGCGGGCCCTCGACGCCCTGGCCGCATCCTATGCCGAGACCGGCCGCTTCGACCTCGCCCGCCAGGCGGCCGAGAAGGCCCTGGAGCTCACGCGCAGGACCGGCACGAGGCTCCAGGCGGCGATGGTGCTGGCACGCCTGAAGCTCTATCGCCGGAACAAGCCGTTCCACGAGCCGCGCCCGCGACAGAGCCCCAACGCGACACCGACGCCATGAGACACCCACGCACCGTGCCTGTTGCAGCGCCGCTGCCGAGGTGGTACCATCTCCCCTCGCCCGTGCCGCGCAGGCGGGAGACAAGGACGAAACCATGACCAAGCTGACCAGCCACGAACGGTTCAAGCGGATGTTCGAGCACCGCCAGGCCGACCGCGTGCCCATCATCGACTCGCCCTGGGCGGGCACCATCCGCCGGTGGCATCGCGAGGGCATGCCCGAGGGCGTCCCCTTCTGGCAGTTCTTCGACATCGACCACGTCGCCGCCATCGGCACCGACACCAGCCCGCGCTACCCCGTCGCCGTCGTCGAGGAAACCGACGAGTGGCGCATCACGACCACCCGATGGGGCGGAAAGCAGCGCGAGTGGAAACAGGACGATTCCACGCCCGAGTTCCTCGAGTTCACCATCACCGACCCCGACGCATGGAGCAAAGCCAAGGCACGCATGCAGCCCACCGACGACCGCGTCGACTGGGACCGCCTGAAGACCCACTACCCCGAGTGGCGCAAGCAGGGACTCTGGATCCAGGCCAGCCTCTGGTTCGGCTTCGACGTCACGCACTCGTGGATGGTCGGCACCGAGCGCGTCCTGATGGCCATGATCGAGCGGCCCGAGTGGCTCCAGGACATGTGGAACCACGAGCTCGACGTGCAACTGGCCCTGCTCGACATGGTGTGGGATCGCGGCTACACGTTCGACTCGGTCCTCTGGTGGGACGACATGGGCTACAAGCAGAACCAGTTCTTCTCCCTGGCGATGTACCGCGACCTGCTGAAGCCTGTTCACCGGCGGGCCATCGACTGGGCCCACGCGCGCGGCGTCAAGGCCCACCTGCACTCTTGCGGCGACGTGCGGCCGTTCGTGCCCGAGCTCGTCGGGATGGGCCTCGACGCCCTGAACCCCCTGGAGGTGAAGGCCGGCATGGACCCCGTGGCCCTCAAGCGCGAGTTCGGCGACCGCCTGGTCCTGCACGGCGGCATCAACGCCGTCCTCTGGAACGACCTCAAGGCCATCACAGCCGAGATGCGCCGCGTGGTCCCCGCCCTGGCCTCCGGCGGCGGCTACATCTTCTCCAGCGACCACTCGGTGCCCAACACCGTCAGCCTCGAGACCTTCCGCACCATCACCACCCTGGCCAAGAAGCTGGGATCGTACAGGTAGCGGCGGGGCGGCATGACCACGCGTGCGCGGCAATCTCGCCCTGCCCTGCGACTACAGATCCTTGACAGAGTATTCCTCAGCGGGAAGGCGCCGCTGGACAACGCCATCTGAGACCGCAAACACATCCGCGACTCTCAGTGCCAGCTCCGACCATGCAAAACCCAATGCAGCCGCCCTTCTGGCACCTTGTTCAACGGCCTACTGAATCATCGCCTTGACATCAGGAAGAATGCGGGCAACCACCGCGTCAAGATGAGCTGGCGGTACCAGAACAAGACCAGCGAAGCAGTTCGCTTGGTATTCAACGCTCCCGCCTGTCGCATCCGTCAACCGCTGATTCGCCGCAATCCATTCTTCCTTCGAGGACACGCTCGCAACCGATGAGAAGAGGTCGCGATGCAGGACAACGTGTGCTACCTCATGGGCGAGGGTGAACCTGTACCGGCGCTCGTACTTCTCAGACCGGTCCGCGTCAACAAAGATTGTGCGGCAGTCGGAGCTCGTCGCCCCCTCAAATCCGGACACACTACGCAATCCGGGCAGCGGCACGATGTCAATGCCCTGCCGTTCGACAATCAGTTCAATGGGAATGGGGATCGCTCCCGAGGGATGCGCCTCCGCGAGCCACTCCTCAGCCCTCGCGCGGATTTCGTCGTCGTCCAGGTAGGGAATCTTGATGGGCTCAGGGGTGTCAGGCGTCACGGATGACCTCGGCGAGTTCTCGGAGCTGCTTCTCGGAGAGCCTTTTGCCTTCGATGGTCCGGAACACCAGGGGCAACTTCGCCACTAGCTCGGCGTCGTTCATGATCCGCTCGGGAATCCGCCCGGCGGAAATCTCGGCAAGCTCGAAGAACGTGCGCCAGTCCTCCGACCCCTCCTTGAGTCGCAGCGCCTCGGCATAGCTCCTGAGGGCCGCGCTCGTCTTGGGCGGGCTGAGCAGTCCGCGCTCAACCTTGCTCGTGTTGCCGACGTCGAAGCCGTTCTCACGGCAGAAGGCGCGCAGTGTCAACCCGAGCCCCAGCCGCTTCCGCTTGAAGAATGCACCGAATGCATTGGTCGCCGCCATGGCCCCCGTCCTCCTAACGTTTGTGCTGCTGCCCTCTTGCCTCACAAGGGCCGCCGTGTGCCATATCGGCGTTTGTCCCACCCTGTTGTAACAATTATACAACGCCCCGAGAGCAATGCAAGCCCTTTTCTCAATTTCGCGATCAGGGCTTGCAGCATAAGGCAACCCCCGGCCACGGTCCCGACTCCGCCAAGGGCGCGGCCACCCGAGCTGTGACCATAGCGGGCGCGGTCACTTCACGGACACTTCGAGGCCCTCGGGGTCGAAGACCACGTTGACGCTCGCGCGGAAGTGCGCCGCGTCGCGGACGAACGCCAGGTAGTGTTCGAGCCGCGCCGCACAGTTGACGCTGTTGTGCGCCAGCACCAGGGCCCCCGCGGGCAGGCGGTCGTAGCAGGCCTGGAGGATGTCGTGGTAGATGCCCTTGCCGCGCGCCGCGTCGCCGTCGGCGTCCAGGTACAGCAGGTCCACGGGCCCGGCCATTTGGGCGACGAACGTCACGGCGTCGGCCGCCACCACCCGCGCGACGCTCGTGGGGTCCAGCCGGCGGACGTTCCGCTCGGCCCGCGCGGCCTCCTCGGGCTTGATCTCGATACCGACCAGCTCCCGCGCCGTGTAGCACGCCCCCGGGCCCACGGCCGCCCCGGCGTTCGAGATGAACGTGAAGCCGCAGAACACCCCGGCGGCCACCATGACCTGCGGCTGCGCGATGGCGTTCAGGGCCCAGATGAGCCGCTCCATCCGCGGCGCGATGGCCGTCCAAGGCACCTCGAACCGCTCGCGCACGGCCGACCGGTGGGCCAGAAACCGCGCTTCATCGTATGCCGTGTGCGCGATGACGCCCGCGTCGCACAGCGCCTGGAGCGCCTCGCCGACCACGGCCTGTTCGCGCTCGGGCGGCTCCAACTCGGCGAACGGGTCGTGATAGTCCACGCGATAGCAGTCCCAGTCGTCGCTCCGGTAGGTACCGGCCACAGTCAACTCCTTCGGCCGCGCGGGCGCGGCACAACGGGTGCGGGCTACTTGGTTGCCGAGTAGCCGATGATCGTCGCGCAATACGGGCACACCAGGATGTGGTGCTCCACGGTGCTGCCGTGCTTGTACTTGCCGACGCGGTCGAGTTCCTGCTGGCAGTACGGGCACCGGGGCAGCGGTGAGTCGGCGGGAAAGTCGATGATCTGCATCGGCTCCATCGGCTGGTCTCCTTTCCAGCGGCACCGGCAAGGGCGTCACCGGTCGCGGGTCAGCCCATCGTCGGCGCGCCGGGCTGCGAGCGGACCACCTCCATCATGGCCACAAGGTTCTCCGGCGGCACGTCGCCGGGCACCCCGTGCGACGGCGAGAAGATGTAGCCGCCCTCGCAACCGGCGTCGAGCAGCCGGTGCGTCTCGCGCCGCACGTCGTCGGGCGTGCCGAACGGCAACGTCTTCTGAATGCTCAAGCCGCCGTGAAACGCCAGCCGACCCCGGTACCGGCGCATCAGCGACAGCGTGTCCATCACCTCCGGCTGAAACGGGTTGAAGCACCCCAGGCCTATCTCGACGAGGTCGTCGAACAACTCGGTCACGCGGCCGCACGAGTGGAGGAAGACCACCTTGCCGGCTTTGCGCACGGGGGCGAACATCCGTTCCAGGCGCAGCCGGAGAAAGCGGTGCCAGTGCCGCGGGCCCATGATGAGCCCCGTCTGCATCCCGTAGTCGTCGCCGAAGTAGACCGCATCGACGTCGAACTCCAGCGCCCGGCGAATCTGGATCAGGTTCTGCTCCGTGATGGCGTCGAGGAACCGGTCGACGAACTCGGGCCGCTCCACCATGTCCATCAGCAGCGCCGCCATGCCGCGCATTGTCCAGGCCCGCTCGAAAAGCGAGAAGCCGATGGCGTAGCGGGAGAACCGGTCGCCGCGCTCGGCCAGGGCCTCGGCCGTGCCGGCGTACCACGCGGCGTCCGAGACGTCGGGCCACTCGTAGCGGTCGAGGTCAGCCGGCTCGCGGATGGGCCAGTCGCACGGCGTGCCGATGTCGCGGTCCACCGTCCGGTCCCACACGACGCCGTAGGCGTCGCGGACGTGCACGTCGTCCAACGCCTCGAACCGGCCGACCGACGCACCGACGTCGCAGAAATGGTAGCCGAGAAACGCGTCCAGACGATCGGTGCCCAGGTGCGCCTTGAGCCGCGCCGCGCACGGCTCCGTGGGGCTCCACGCCCAGGGCACGTACGCGGGCCGGCGGAACTCCAGTGCGTCGATCACCGCCTGCCGCATGCTCATCCAAGACCCTCCCTGCCCTCACCGGTCGCGCCGATGCTATCGCAGGCCGGCAGAACAGGCAAGTGTGATGTCAGCCCGCCACGCCCGGCACCAGGGTACCTTGACTTCCTCCGCACTGGGCCGCTATCATCGCACTGGCCCCGAGCGGCGCCGCCGTCGAGTGGGACGCAGCAGAAACGGAACCGAGTCAGCGAGGGTGTGCATGTCGAGCACCGATTGGGTCAACGTCGCGGTACGGCGCTTCGCGGAGAACCCGCTTATCCGGCCGGAGATGCTGCCGGGGAAGGACGGGGCCAACATCAACGGTCCGTGCCTGTTGCGCGTGCCCGAGTGGGTCGAGCGGCCCCTGGCGAAATACTACCTCTACTTCGCCCATCACGGCGGACGGCACATCCGCATGGCCCGGGCCGACGATCTCCACGGACCGTGGACCGTTCACCCCGACGGTGTGCTGGGCCTGGGCGACCTGCCGACGGCGGCGTCGCACATGGCGTCGCCGGAGATTCTCGTTGACGAGCCCGCGCGGACCATTCGCCTCTACTTCCATGCTGCACTCAAGGACGGCACGGAGCGCGTCACCTCTGGGCCGCACCGAGACGCCGACTGGCCGGGGCAGACCTCGCACGTCGCGCTGTCGGCCGACGGCCTCCGGTTCACCGCCCGGCCCGACGTGCTGGCATCGTCGTACCTGCGCGTGTTCCGCCACGGTGCCATGGTCTACGGCTCGCCATGCGCGGGGGCCAAGCCGCCCTGGCCCGGTCGGCCGACGGCCTGACGACCTTCGAGCGCGGGGCCCCGCTGATGCCGCGCTCGCGCCACTGGGCCCTGCTGCCGCGCGGCAAGCATCTCTGGACATTCTTCACCCGCATCGGGGACGCCCCGGAACGGATCCTGCTGACGCGGCTCGACATGACCGCCCCCTGGGACGCGTGGCCGCTCACGGCCCCGCCGCCCGCGCCGGTACTCCAGCCCCAGACCGATTACGAGGGTGCCCGCCTGCCGGCCGAGCCATCGCGGCCCTCGGCAGCCACGGACGTCCGCCAGGTCCGCGATCCGTTCGTCTACGAGGAGGACGGCCGCCTGACGCTCTTCTACTCCGTCGCGGGCGAGAGCGGCATCGCCGCAGCCGAGCTGTCGCTGGTGCCCACCTCCGGCGCCGCCCAGAGGTAGTACGCCGGGCGGGTGAACAGGAATCGGGCGACGTAGCCGCACGCCTGCTCCAGCGTCGGGCAACAGACCTTGGCGGTCTTGGCGCCCAGGTAGCTGCGGACCCAGCGCATGACCTCGGCGCGGAGCCAGCGGCGGACGGAGGCGTCCCCGGTCCGCTCGATGGCTTCGCAGAGCGCCGGTCCGCTGCGCGCGTCGCGGCGCCCGAGTCCCGCCGTGGCCAGGGCTTCTTTCAGCCGCTCCGACTGCCTTGGCGGCGGCGCGTCGTAGCGCGTCATGCCGGCCCGCTCAAAGAAGGGATGCACGCGGGCCATCGCCGCCAGGGTTTCCACGTAGGGCACGCCTGCGCGCGGCAACGTCTCGCGGACCAGGCGGACCGCCAAGCCGAGTCCGCGCCAGTTGGGGTCGACGACCACGCGGCTGATGGTCCTCAGGTGCGCGTTCCAGAATCGCACCCTGCCCCGCGCGGGCAGCCGGGCCACCAGCGGGGCCAGCGCGCGGTTTCGCGCCGCAAGGTTCGCCGCCGGGTAGCTGGTGGCGATGATGCCCACGAGGTCGCCGCGGAAGCGCAGGGCGAACAGGCGGTCGAGCCCGCCGATCGCGTGGCTGCGGTAGTGAAGCGGCGCCAGACGGCGCCAGTCGTCCGGCGTCGCGTCGCCGAACTTGACGTCGGCGAGCAATGTGCACACGGCAGCGCCGTCGGGCCGCTCAGGATAGACGCATTCCATGGTCATTGTCCTCCTCGCCTATCGCGCGGCTGCGGCCTGCCGGCGCTCCTGCGATGAACCGTTCGGCCAAGGTCACGAGGGCGGCGGCCCGGCGCCGTCCGCGGCGAGGCTCCTGCAAGGCGTTGTCGTTCGCCCCCCCGAGTGCCTCAGTCGGCGCGTCCGCCTTGCTGCCCTTTCCAGTCGCGCTGCCTGCGGCCACCTCCCGGGCCGCCACTCGCAGGGCGTGGCCGACCGTCCGGTTCTCGTCGTCGGTGAGGAAGAACGTCATGGGGGCGAACACGCGCGGCGCGTCCCCGGGCGCCACGGGGACGGGCAGCGGTTCGCGAGCCAGTGCAATGGCTCGCTCCAAGGCCGCGCGGTTCTCCGGCAGCAGGCGGGCAAGCTTCGCGAGGTCGGCCGCCGAGTTGTCCTGGCCGGCCAGGCGGGCCAACAGGGCCGCGCGACGCGACGGGTCGTCGCGCCCTTCGAGCCGGTTCAGCGTCGCCAGCAACAGCAGCGCCTCGCGGTCATCGACGTCCCATACCTCGCAGCGCACGCGCTGGTGACCCAATCGGCGGAGCACCTCGAGGCGGTGGTGACCGTTGAGGACCTGGTAGCGCGGCTCGTCGTCGGTCCCGCCGCGTGGGCGGACGACGAGCGCTTCGTAGCGTCGCGTGCGCTGAATGTGCCGGGCAAGCTTCTTCATCGCATCAGCCGACATGACGTTGGCGTTGTGCGGATGCGGGTCGATCCGTTGGATGTCGATGTTCCTGCTCACAGTGCTCTCCCTTCCTGGCCTGGTGAGGCGCAGCGATCGCGCACGGGGCACGTGACCGGCGGCACGGCCGCCTTTCCGCACCGCCGGTCGGCCCGCGCAGGTCAATGGTCCTGGGCCTCTGTTATGGCCGCCTCCGCCGCACGACGGAGATTGACCTTGGCCCGCTGCATCCGCCGGTAAACGGTCTGCCGACTCACGCGCATGGCCTGGGCGAGGGTCCTGACGGGCACACCGTGTACGAGCACGGCTCTCAGGATGGCCTCATCATGCTGCAACTGTTCGCTGCCACGGTTCCACTTGGTTACCATCACGGACCTCCTCTTTACATGACACCTCTCTGCCGCCAACACGGGGACGGGTGGCGAGGTCTCCGGACCGCCGCCTCAGGCCTTCTTGGCCCCCATCCCAGCCCAAGTGCTGCTATCGAGCTGTCACCGCCCCCGTCAGAATGCTCCAGAAAAGTAGAGCGGTCCCAGGAATATGGTTGCAAGCCGCCGAAAAGCGGGGTATCGTACCTAACACCTACCTAAATACTAGCTGGAGGTTTGACGCTTGTCAAATCTTTTTTCTGAGTTCTTATGAAATTCCCTTTGCTCCGGGCCCCTGCGTCGCCTATGCTTCAGGTAGTGGGCCAACCGTCTGGCACGGTCTAGTGACGGGGGGATAGACCCATGAGCATCGAAAACGACTTGGAGCAGCTTCGTCGCCTGCGGCAGCAGGTGGAGCAACAACTGCAAGCCCCTCAGGAGTTCGGCGACCGAGTACGCCAGTTGCGCCTCGAACGGGCCATGACGCTCGACGACCTGACGGGCACCAGCGGCATTAGCCGCGCCTACCTCTCGCAGATCGAGAACGGCCACGTGGATCCCCCGCGGGATGACAAGGTGGCCCGGCTGGAAAAGGCGTTCGGCCTGCGGCCGGGGGCGCTGATCCACCTGGCGCACCTGGCGCGGACGCCCGAGGATGTTCGCTGTCGGCTCCAGAACCTTCAGACGGCCTTTGCCCGGGCCGAGGAGACGCTCCAGGGGGTGCTCGCGCGCCTGCCGGCCGAGGAGCTGGGACAATCCCCCGAAGGCACCACGCAGCCCGAAGCGGAGACAGCTGGCCCGAGCGGCAGAACCAATGTCGCCGACCGGCAGGCGGTTCGCGACACGGTGCCCATCATCAACCGCGTGGCGGCGGGCTACCCCGCAGAGTTCACCGACCTGGACTACCCGGTGGGGGTGGCGGACGAGTACATCGGGCGGCCGCCCGGCCTGGACGATCCCAGCGCCTTCGCCGTCCGCGTGGTGGGCGATTCGATGGAGCCGCGCTACCACGAGGGCGACATCGTTCTGGTAAGCCCGGGGGCGCCGATCCGCAGTGGCGACGATTGCTACGTGCGGTTCACCCCGGAATGCCCCGATGCCCAGGGGGCGACGTTCAAGCGGGCCTACTTCGACAACGAGACGGAGGTCCGGCTCCAGCCGCGGAACGAGCGTTACCCGCCGACGGTGGTGGCCGCCCCGGCGATCGCCGGCATCTACAAGGCGGTATTCCGCTATGAGCCTCTGTGAGGGGGCTTTTCCCGGCGCGGACCTGCCTTGACACCGCGCTGCTGCGGTCTTATATTCGTGACCGACATGCCGCGGCCATCGGCGCGCCACGGCCTCGTGGGGCGGGTGCCGATGGCGACTTAGAAGGAGGTTTCGGTCACATGGCGAAGATGGCCATCTTGCGAAGCACATCGGCCCTCAGGAAAACGTCGTCCCGGTCGGGGGTGACGAAACAGCGCATGAACATCGACGCCTGCGTGCAACTGGCGGACGACTTTGACGTGGTGATCGTGGGCTCGGCTGCGCCCGACGAGGTGTTCGACCACATTTCCCGGAACCTACCCCGCTCCGTGCGGATGAGGTTCCGGTTCTACCCGCGAAGTTTCTTCGCCAAGCAGCGGGCCCGTGACGAAAGCGACGACGGCCGCAGCGGCGGCTGGGAAACCATCCTCGCCGAGAACCGCATCGAGTTCGAGCCCATCATCAACCGAACCCTGCCGGACCGGTCGCGCGAGCAGGTCAAGTTCGACTGGCGGCAGATGGAGGAGTTTGTCACCGACGAGAACGTCCGCTTCGTCGACGGGGCCGAGGGCCAGTTGCTGTACAGCAAACCGGCCAAATTCAGGAAGTGACCGGCCTTCGGTCGCCCGCCGACCGGCACCGACCAGGCACTTCCGGGCGAGTTCCCTTGTGCTGCGCGACGCGCTGGGCCCAGTCCGCCCGTGGCGTGGTCGGCGCAAACGTCACAGGACTCATGTCAGACCGATTGCATCCCGGGAATAAGGAGACCGACCATGCCCACGGTCATCGTACTGGTGGACTCGCGCGGCGGCAACACGCGGGCGGTGGCCGACGCCGTGGCCGACGGTGTGCGGATGGTGCCCAAGGCGGACTGCACTGTGATGAGCGCCGAGGCGCTCGACATGGAGGCCCTGGCCGCGGTGGACGCCCTGGCCGTCGGGTCGCCCAACTACTACAGCTACATGAGCGGCCGCGCGAAGACCTTCTTCGACCTGGCGTTCCGCAACCCGGCGTTCAAGGGCAAGCCCTTCGTTGCCTTCTCGACGCACGGCGGGGGCGGCGGGGTGGCGGCCCTCATCGAGAAGCTCTCCGACCACCTCGGCATGAAGAGGGTGGCCCCGGGCCTCGACATCCTGAACTCCCCGGCCGGCGACCAGTTGAAGGAGTGCCGCCGACTGGGCCAAGCCCTTGGCCGCGCCGCGGCAAACCAGTAGCCTGGAACGTCACACTCGCTGAGGCACCGGGCCCGCCGACAGAAGGGAGCATGCCGTGGCTGCGTACCGTCTGGGACTCATCGGTGCGGGTAACATGGCCGAGGCGATCGTCCGAGGGGCACTCACCGCCCCGACGCCAGTCGGGGCCGCGAGCATCTCGGTCGCCGATCCCAGCCCGGCCAGGAGGAAGGTCTTCGCCGAGGAGTTGGGGGTGGCCGCCCTGGAGGACAACGGCGCCGTCATCAAGCGCAGCGACCTGGTTGTCCTGGCCGTCAAGCCGCAGGTTCTCGACGACGTCCTCTCGGGCGTCGGCCCGCTTCTGGGCTCCGAGAAGCTGGTCGTCAGCATCGCCGCCGGGGTGCCCATCGAGAGGATCGCGCGCCGGTGCGCGGACAGGGCACGGATCATCCGCGCGATGCCCAACACGCCGATGCTCGTCGGGCGAGGCATGGTTGCCCTGAGCCGTGGCCCGGCCGCCGACGACGACGATGCCCGGCGCGTCCGCGAGCTGTTCGGCGCCTGCGCGGCGGTGATCGAGGTGACCGAGACGAAGATGGACGCCGTAACGGCCGTCTCGGGAAGTGGACCGGCCTACTTCTTCTACCTGGTGGAAGCCCTGATCGAGGCCGGGGTCACAGCAGGCCTGAACCGCGACGAGGCGGTCGCCATGGCCGAGACGACCTTCGTCGGGGCGGCCGAGTTGCTGGCCTCCGGTGACTGGCCTGCCGCGGAACTCCGCCGCCGGGTTACCAGCCCCGGAGGCACCACGGCGGCAGCCATCTCGTCCTTCGAATCCGACGAGTTCCTGAACATGGTGGGCCGGGCGGTCAGGGCCGCCGCGGAACGCAGCCGCGAACTCGGTGGATAGACCACATTCCCTGAGCAAAGAATTTGGGCCGCCAGCGAGAGTTCGGTCGCTAACGGCCCTTGTGCTGGGATGGGACTCGTTGATAGCTATCGGCTATTCGGCAACTGGACTTGAATAGTTTCTTCCCATCACTGGGCTGGTCGGATCATGCCGTAGGATCCACCGGGGTGGGGTCGCCCCGGCACCGGCCGCTACGCGGCCCCAGACCCCGGCAAGCCCTCGATGGCCCCCCTGATGGCTGGGAGGCAGGAAGCCGCCGGCGCCCTGGGCCTGATCCGCCGCAGGAGGGCATAGGGAATATACCCTGGTCCCGGGTCCCGGCACGGACCGGGAGACGCGCCGCGCCCAAACAGGCCGCCGTCGGTCACAGCGAGTTGTTGCGATGGCGTTGGCGGAACCGCTCGATGGCCGCATCGATCTCGCGGTGGACTTCCGCCGGGCGGCGAATGTGCTGCCACATGGCCTCAACGGCCCCGGTCCCCGCGGTGGCGAAGAACACGGTCCCGATGCCCAGGATGCGCTGAAGCACCGTCCGCTGGATGAACGTGTTCTGCACCCGGTCGAGCCGGCACTCGAAGACCTGGATGTTCAGGACGCCCCGCTGGCAGATGACCCGGCGGTCCGTCAGCACGTAGACCCGACCTACCCATTGGAGGATCGCCCAGAACAGCCGCAGGCCCATGATCCACGCCCCGGCGTACCTGAGGACTGTCTGCCATGAGGGCACAGCGCGGCTTACCAGGGGCAGGTCGGCAGCCAGCAGCACGATGATGCCCAGGACAACCACCGGGCCGCTTACCAGGGGGATGAACCACGGCGAGGGCTTCAACTCCAGGATGATCACCTCGCCGTCGGCCAGGAGCGACCGCGAGAAGGTGGTGATTCGCGCACAGAGCCCACCCTCGGCCGGGGCGCTGGCCCCGTCGGTGCGGCGGGTAACCGGACCTTCCGGCTGCGGTGCCGTGCTGATCACGCGATGGGCCTCCTAGACGGCTGTGCGCCGGGCGCGGGCTACCAGTACGTGCGTTTGCGGACGGCGCCGCGGCCGCGACCCAACAGGCCGACCGCCAAGTACCGCAGCGCGTCGACCGGGTGATCGTGCGTGCCGTCCTTCTCCGGCAACTCCGCGGCACCGGACCGCCGACCCGACGGGTAGTGGTACCCCTCGAGGGCCCGCCTCAGGTGCACGCACCGCGGATCCACGAGCAGGCGCGGCTCACCCAGGGCGGGCGTCAGAAGGGACCGGACCACGTCGACACCCTCCATGATGCCGCTGGTGCAACTCTTTGTCAATATGCCGTGCCGGGCCAGTTCGTGGCAGGCCCCGCTGCCAGTGACGTCGCCCCGCTGCCAGCCCGCCGGGTCGCAGAACGTCGCCCGAATCGGCCAGTCGCGCCCCAGCAGCACCCGGGCATGCTCGGCCACCGTCCGCTGGGTCTGCACGTACTCGTCGAGCACGTGAAGGCGGGCGGACTCGCAATTGTCGCCCACCAGTTGGGCCCACAGGCACACGAACGGGTTGGCGAACCCGAAGTCGAGCGACCGGTAGACCGGCCACCGGCCGTCGCGGACCAGCGGGCGAACGTGCAGCGACGGTCTGAACCGCGGGAACACCAGGTTCTCGCTGCGCGGTCTGAGACACAGCATCTCGGCTTCCCACGCCTCGCGGCCGCTGCGGCGCATCTGGGCAATGGCGTCATCGATCCGCAGGAACCCCTCGGCCTCGCGTGCCCGGCCGCGGCAGTCCTCGGTCAACGGGCACCGCGAGCATGACCGGTCGCCGGTGCACCGCTCGATGGTCTCCCACAGGCACCACGCCATCAGGGCCGGCCCGCCGGCGGCACCAGGGCCGGAGGCCCCACGACCGCCGCTCGCTGATCCACCGCCGGAGTCGGCTTGCTGCGAGTCGTGCGCCTCGGCCACGTTCCGCGCCGAACCGACGATGCCGCTCATCAGGCCGTACGGGTGGTGCATCGTGCTCATGGCCTCGATGGTCGCCCGGACATTCCCGCGCGACTGCGTGACGAACTGCACCGCCCGCCACACGTCCGGGTCGAACTCGTCCACCTCGTCGCACTTGACGCGCTGCACCCGCTGGCCGCGCACGCTCCGCTCGCTCTGCGTGAGCACCTCGACGGCCGAACCGTTCCTGAGAACCGTGCGCCGGCTGCGCGGCTCCTCGGCCAGGTAGTCGGAGAACGCGGGGTGCCACTTTGCTCCGAGGTAGGCGTACATCCGCTCGGACTGTTGGAGCGATCCGCCGAGGATCCGCGTCTGGCACCCCGGGCGGAAGATGCTGTCCAGGTGGGTGGTCACGCTGCCGAGTTCGGTCTTCCCGCCGCCGCGGTTGGCCCATACCACGAGGTCACCGCGCGTCTGGAAGAAGCTCGCCGCGACGTACTCCGCCGGCGCGACGTGACCCGGACAGAAGCGCTTGCGCGGCAGGCGCAGACCGTAGTAGCAGCGGACGAATTCCCACAGGGCCTCGGGTGTCCTCGGCCGGCGGACGCGAAGCTGCCGGTGCAGGGCCGACAGGTCGCTTTCGCAGGGGCGGTCAGTCATCGGCTGCGTCGGCCTCCTCGGGATTGCCGCGGCTCGAAGCGCGGTCGCCCGCGTTGGCCAGGATGGCCATCAGGCGCCGAGCCTCGTCGTCGGTCAGGTTCTCGGCCAGTCGGCGGTCGTCGTCGGCCGCCTGGCGTGCCGCCTCGGCCTCCTCCTGGCGGGCGCTGGACTCCCAGTGTCGCAGCAAGTCCACGGCGGCCTTGCGTGCGGTCTCGGCGCTGTCGCCCTGCATCAGTTCCACCAGCTGCGCAACCGCCCCCGGGCTGTAGGTCAGCACCAGCCGCCGTATCCGCCGCGCGGCGTCGTCCGACAGGCTCCCTAGGTAACGGCGCAGCTCGCGCCGGTAAGCCCGTTCCCCGGTGCCGACGGGTTGGCCGCCGAGCACCTTCGCCAAGCGCTCCGGCAGCGGTTCGCCCAACCAGTGGCCGTGAAGCGCCGCACGGTCGTCGTCACTCAAAGCCATGGGCATTTCCGGTCACGATTTCGGAAGCGTGCTATGGACCTCGACCTGCCCGGCGCTGCGCTTACGGACCAGGACGTCCGGAACCAGGTCGTCGGCCAGGTCGTCGTGGGCGGTCGCCACGAGGAAGGTCACCCCGGTACGGTCGGCGTACTTGCGGACGCGGTAGCTGACGGCCCGCGCGGTGCGGCGGTCGAGCGTCGAGCAGAACTCGTCGATGACGATGGTCCGGGCGCCCCCGGCCAGCAATTGGGCCAGGCGGTAGCGGTACTGCTGGCCGTCCGACAATTGCCCCGGCGGCCGAAGCAGCAGAAACGCGTCGCTGAGGCCCGCGACGCTCGCCAGGCGAAGCGCCTCGTCCAGATCCGTCGCGAACCGGTCGATCACCGGACGCTCCCCGGACAGGTCCACCGCCTGGAGCTCGGCCACGGGGCCAGCGGGGTCATCAGGCGACTGGCGGTCCCCGGACGCCAGATGCGCGCGAAGCGCCTCGACCACGGCCCGCAACAGCACACTCTTGCCGCATCCGCTCGGGCCCGTGACATAGACTACGTCGCCGCGGCGGATCGCGACGCGGAGGCCGCGGTAGAGCTCCAGCTCGTGTCGCTCGTCGATGCCGACGCCGAACATCTCGGCCAGTGCGACGGCCCGCTCGCTCGGCGCCGCGCCGCCGGCGCGTGGCACACTCGGCAGTTTCAGGTTGATTTGCAGTTCCATAGTCCCTACCC
>Ga0272444_10001687_pt1 | contig 21085 bp, 13 predicted proteins | sample SSMForm13_FD_201033 | JGI IMG/M metagenome (GOLD analysis project Ga0272444, IMG submission 201033) | Marine sediment archaeal communities from Little Sippewissett salt marsh, Falmouth, MA, United States - SSM-Form-13 | ecosystem: Environmental > Aquatic > Marine > Wetlands > Sediment ...
GATCGCCCGTTGGGGAGCATACCCGGTTGTCTGGTGCCTCGCCGGCGAGGCGGCAATGCCCTACTACCTGAGCCAGGACAAAGAGAGCGACTCCAGAAAGCAGATGGCCGGGTGGACCGAACTTGGGAAATACGTGCGCGAAACAGACCCCTTCGGGCGCATCATCACCATTCATCCCACCGAGATCGGAAGAGACCAAGTCCTGGATGACAGTGTTCTGGACTTCGATGTGCTTCAAACGGGTCACGGTGGGATTGACAGCGCACCGAACACCGTGGCGAAGGTATCCGCCGAACTCGCTCGCCAACCAGCAATGCCCGTGTTGGTCGGAGAAGTCAGCTACGAAGGCATCCTCCACAATTGCCACGATGAGACACAGCGGCTTATGTTCTGGGCATCAATCCTCTCGGGAGCCGCAGGGCACACATATGGCGCCAACGGCATATGGCAGATCAATACCAGGCAACAACGCTACGGACCTTCACCACACGGAAATAACTGGGGCATTACACCATGGGAAGATGCGTACCGGCTGCCGGGATCGTTCCAACTCGGGTTGGCCCGCAAGCTGCTCGCTCTGTATCCATGGTGGCGTTTTGAACCCCATCAGGACTGGGTTGAGCCGAGTGGATCGCCCGAAAAAATAAGATATCCCTTTGTCGCCGGTATCCCCCGGAAGGTCCGCATTATGTATCAGTACAATCACAACTGCCCCACAATCACCAATATTGAACCTGATGTCGAATACAGGGCCCTCTTCTGGGATCCTCGTACGGCAGAAGCCCACGATCTGAGAGAAATCGAGCCCGACGCCGATGGTCGATGGAAAGTACCGAAACAGCCATATATGAGTGACTGGGTTCTGATCCTCGATGCCACTGGCGCAAGCACCCCACTGCTGCCTGGATAGCCTGAGAAGGACCTGCGAGGTTAATCATTTGCTGAGCGGAAGCGGCGAGGTCCTGCGGCGGTCCAATGTCTTCGCTTTTTTCGTGCACGGGAAACAGCGGTGCCTGGCATGGACGGACTGGGGGGCGGCCAGATCGGTCGGTGAACCGGCCAGGCAGGCGTTTGATCGCCCCTACCTGGGGTGGATCTGGCCGGATTTGTCTATGCGAAGCGGCAGGACCGCCGGGCGTTCGCGGAACGGGGACTTGTCGTCGTTGCCAAAGAAGGTGCTCCACCACTGGCCCTTGGCATCTTTGAACAGGACATTGTGCCCGCCATGGGGCACGGCCAGGTATGTCTTGCCGTAGGGACCGTACATGCTGTCGGCCACAGCGGACATGCAGTCGTAGGTGCTTTGGTCGTCGTGTTTGTTGAATTCGGCGCAGATCAGGTGGTACCGGCCATCGATCTTCGCCATCGCGGCGCCCTCGAACCCAACGTGCCCGCCATCGGCCGGCTTGAGCAGTCGAGGCTTCTCGGCCAATCCGCTCATGTCATCCTTCATGCGGGCGATCATGCCGTTCTGGTAGAGAAAATACACCTTTCCGTCGTCGTCGACGAACAGCGAGGCATCGATGAGACCAGTGAGCGGACCGTCCTTTTTGATATCCTCGTACGGACCTTCCGGCTTGCCGGTAGTGCTCCGAAGTACGCCCGTGCCGCGGTAGTTCACGCAATAGGCGAGGTAGTAGTTGCCTTTGATGTAATGGATCTCCGGCGCCCAGATAGCCCGGAGAAACTTGCCTGCCTTGTCGGTTTGGCCTTTCTGCCAGGTCGCATCCCCGGCGAAGCTCCAGACCAACCCCATCGGCTCCCAGGTCTTGAGGTCCCCGGACTTCCACATCTGGATGCCCTCGTTGGTCTGCCACCAGGTCGGATGACCCGTCGTACCCGTAAGGTAGTACGTGCCGTCCGCCCCCAGGCACACAGAGGTATCGCGCAGGGGGCAATCGAACAGCGGTCTGAGGTCCGCGGGAAGACGCGGCTGGTCAGTGGCCGAAGTTGCAGAGAAATCCGATGCCATTACTATGCCAACCCACAACACACATAGCGATAACGCCAATATCCCAGGGGCCATGGGCATATACTTGCTTCTGTCATGCGGTATCGGTGTCTACGCCCTGCCGAGGTATTCGTTGGTGCGGGTATCGACCTTGATCACCGTGCCGTTTTCGACGAACGGTGGGACCTTGATCTTCGCTCCGCCTTCACAGTCGGCTTCCTTGAGTTGATTGGTAGCCGTAGCACCCTTCAGGGCCGGGGGAGTGTCCGTTACCGTCAGTTCCACAGTATTGGGCATTTCTATGCCGACGCACTCGCCCTCGGCGTAGGCCAGTTCCAATTCCATGTTGGGAATCAGGTAGACCGTCTTTTCACCCAACATGGAAAGCGGAACTTCCAACTGCTCGTAGTCGGTGGGATTCATCAGGACCATATCCTTGCCCTGAGTGTAGAGGTACTCCATCTTCTTTCGCTCGAAGAAGGCCTCTTCGAGCCCTTCGTCGACGCGGAACCGCCGCCCTATGATCTGCCCGGTCTTGGCGTTGCGAAGTTCGATCTGCATGTAGCTCTGACCTTTGCCCTTGGCTACATGAGACGAGGAAAACACAACCCACACGTTGCCTTCCCACAGAACGCCTTGACCGCGACGAAGTTGACTCGCTTTTACTGACATTTCCTGATATCTCCTGCTTGTCTCAACGCTCGACTATAAGTACCGCATTGTAACAGATTCAGCCGGCCCCGCAAGTCCAACATCGCCCGCGGGAACCGACTTGCCGCAGCGTCAGGGCAACTGGATCGGCACTTCCTTGCCGGTGGCTTTGTCGACGGGATACTGGGCGCCGCAGTCAGCCAAGCGCTTTACAAGTTTCTTTGCCAGACGAGCGAGCATTTCGGGCTTCTCGTCGGCAAGGTCGCGGGTCTCGCTGATATCGGCCTGGAGGTCGTAGAGTTCCCATTCGCAGCGGTCGTAGAAATAGATGACCTTCCACTTCCCGTCGCGCATCGCGCTGTGCGGCGCGTAACCGCGTTTGGGAATGTAGCCGTAAACGTGGGGATAGTGGAACAGCAGTTCCCTTTGGCGGGCGAAGCCCTTACGGACCGTAACGTAGCCGGTGATATCGCAACCGTCGAGGTCCTTGACGTACTTCGCCGCGTCCAGGCCTGCCCAGTTGCAGATCGTGGGCAGGAAGTCATCTACCTGGACCGGCTGGGCACAGATGCTGTCGGGACGGATCGGGAGTTCCTTCTGCTGCGAATTGTCGGCGTTGCGTTTGGCCCAACTGACGATCATCGGTACTCGGATGCCGCCCTCGTAGATCGAGCACTTGCCCGCCCGTAGCGGGCTGTTGTGTGTGTGACTCCCCGTGCCGGTCGGCGTCTTGCCCCTGCCACCGTGGGTAACGCCGCCGTTATCGGAGGCAAACAGCACGATGGTGTTCTCGGCAACGCCAAGCTCGTCGAGCTTGTCGAGAATCTTCCCGAGGCTGTGATCCATGGACTCGATCATGGAGGCGTAAACAGCCTCTCGCTTGTCTACGCCCTTGTCGAGGTACTTCTGCACGAACCGCCGGTCGGCCTCCCAGGGCGCATGAATGGCGTAGTGGGACATGTACAGGTAGAACGGCTTGTTGGCCCGGACAGCCTTCTCAACGGCCTGGTTGGCCTCGATGGTCAGGGCTTCGGTGAGATTTATCTTCTTGCCGTGATATTTTTCCAGTCCGGGCACATCCCAGATGCGGTCTTCCGGGCGCTTGGTTCGCCAGGCGGCAGAGAAGTTCTTGTCGCCCCAGTAGCAGCCAGGACCGCCGGCGCAGTGCCCGGCAATGTTCACGTCGAAACCGTGATTGCGGGGGTCCTCGCCCGGCGTACGGTAGGCGCCGAAGTGCGCCTTGCCGCAGTGGATCGTGTGATAGCCTCGCTTGTGCAGGATTCGAGGCAGGGTCATTATCGGCGGCTGGATTCCCTCGATCCGCCAGGCCGGCGAGCGGAGGGTCTTGTGATTGCTCGAAGGGTCGCGATCCTTGCGAAGCGTCCACTGGGTAACGTGGTGTCGCGCCGCATTCTGGCCGGTCATTATGCTCACCCGCGTCGGCGAGCACAGCGGATAGGCGTACGCGTTCGTGAAGCGTACCCCGCTGTCGGCAAGCCGCTGCATGTTCGGCGTGCGGAAATGGTCGTTAAACGCCGTCCGCTTCGTGTGAAACTGCACGGACGTATCCTGCCAGCCCATGTCATCAACCAGGAACAGCACGATATTGGGCAGGGCGGGTCCGGACTCAGACGCCGGATCCGGGGCGCCTTCGACGGCGCCGGCGAGTTTCCCTGCCACCCCCAGGCCGACCGCCGCGGCGGCGGCGTGAAGAAATTCGCGACGTCTCATAGTGATACCAGGCATGGCTGACTCCCGTCATGAAGGCCCGAAAAGACAATGTCTCTCCTGATTATGGCCAGATGAGTCGGACAGGCAAGCTCCCAAATGCAATCGACCTTGCCCTTGCATCGAAGCCTCATCGCCGGATAATACTCCGCTGGCGCATGAGCAGGCACTGTTCGCCGCTTGGCGTTTTTTTTCGTTGGTCGTCGTCAGGAGAAAGCATCATGGCAAGCAGTACCCAGTCAGGCCAGGGCAGAAGCAAGAACGTTCTCATGCTCATCGGCGGAGTTTACCACCCGTTCGAGGCGTGCGGGAAAATCGCCAAGGACATCCTGGGCGCCAGCGGGCGATATGAACTCACCGTCACCGACGATCGCCAAGTGCTGGCCGAGACGCTGAATGAGTTCGACGCCGTAATCCTCTACACCTGCGGCGGCGAGTTCTCTGCCGATCAGCAGGCCGGGCTGGTCAAGTACGTCCACGGCGGCGGCGGGCTCCTTGCCGTCCACTGCGCCAACTCCATCAGCGACGACAACAAGGATTACATCGCCCTTGTCGGTTCGCAGTTCGACAAGCACCCGCCCGAGCTCTTGCACATCGACGTAAAAGTCACCGACCCGACCCACCGAGCCACCACCCGCCTGAGCGACTTCAGCCTGACCGATGAGTTGTACGTCCTGAAGAACCTCGCCCCGGACATCCGTGTGTTGGCGACCACGTCGTATCAATCCACCACGATTCCCGTCATGTACTGTCGCAACGCGGGCAAGGGTCGCGTGTTTTACACCTCGCTGGGACATTCGGCTGAGCAATGGCGGCTTTCGAGCTTCCAGCGGAGCCTGCTGCACGGCCTGGACTGGGCAGCCGGCGCCGAACCCGTTCGCAAAGGTCCGATCCGCTGCGCGATCCTGGGTTACGGCCCATCATTCAACATGGGTCGCCACCACAGCACGTTCATAAACGCCACCGAAGGCCTGACGGCGATCGGAGTATGCGACATCGACCCGGCCCGGACCCAGGCCGCCAAGGAGGAATTCCCGGGCATCAAGACCTGGCCCAACGCCGACGAGATGCTCGCCGACGACGATGTGGATCTGGTCGTCGTGATCCTGCCGCACAACATCCACGCCGAATACGCCATCAAGTGCCTCCAGGCCGGACGGCACGTCATTACGGAAAAGCCCTTCTGCGTAACGCTCGACGAGGCCGACGCGATGATGGCCGCCGCCGATGCCAAGGGACTCATGCTCACGTGCTACCACAACAGGCGCTGGGATGGCGATTTCTGCACGATCCGCCGGATGATCCGCCAAGGGCTCATCGGCGAGGTCTTCGAGATAAGCTGCGGGTTTTCCGGCTACCACAAACCCCGCGACTGGTGGCGGTCCGACAAGGCGATCTCCGGCGGGAACATGTACGACTGGGGCGCTCACTTCACCGACTGGGTGCTCCAGCTCATCCCCGAAACAATCGCCTCCATCCAAGGCTTCTTCCAGAACAAGGTCTGGCACCAGGCCACGGGCGAGGATCACACCCAGGCGATTATCCGTTTCGCCAACGGGTCGATGGCGGACATCACATTCTCCAGCATCTCAGCCGTAGGCAGGCCCAGATGGCGGATTCTGGGCACACGCGGCGCGATCCTGGATGATGGTTCTGTCAAGCAGGGCTGCCGTGTGGTGACGCACGATCAAGGCCAACTCGTCGAGCAACAGGTGAAATGGGACGCCGGCATCCATGATGAGTATTACCACAACATCGCCGACCACCTTCTTTTGGGCGACGAGCTGATGATCAAGCCCCAGGAGGCCCGGCGAATCATCGGCGTCATCGAGTGCGCGGAAAAGTCCAGCAAGTCTGGAAAGGGCGAAGTCTTTGCCGGCGAGGAGCAGGCAAAAAAAAGCCCGGACGCTCCGTAGTGCGTTCGAGCTCATCCGCAGACCTTGTTGAAAGCGCCAGGTTCATATTCCAACCGGACCCACGGATCCATCAAACAATTCTAGGACCCGCGCATCGAAAAATTGGGAAAACGGGCAGAAAAACGTTCCCCATTCAACCAGACCGGCCGGATTGCTTTCTGGAAACTCGGCGCGCCATCTCCCCCAAAGCCCATCGCCGGGCGTCTTTGAAGCCAGCCGCCAAGCCCGCCAACGCCAGGCCCGCCAACGACGGGCCTGGCTTTGACAGCCTGGGTTATCTTCTCCCAAAAGCTATTCGACCAGCCCGGTCGGATGCTTTTCCAGGAACTCGGCGTGATGGGCTCTGCCCGTCTCGCGGAGGCGCTTGCAGTACGTCGCCAGCATATCACGCGTGTGGTACGGGCCGCCTTCCTGCATGACGGTCCAGAGCGGGTCTTCGGGATACTCGCTGGTCTTCATCATATCTTCGGTCCAGGCCGACAGGATCGCCTCGCCCTTCTCGACCAGCGCCGGCTCGCTCTCGGCGAGGTTCACCAGTTCGTGCGGGTCCTCAGCCACGTTGAACAGCATCCGCGATGGCATCTGCTTCAGGCCGGTATGATACGGGTGCAGGTACATGTAATCCCCCCACCGCACCGACCGCATGACCGACCAGCAGCACTGGCTGACAACCAGGCTCTCGCGCCCGCTTTCGGTTTCGTTGCGGAAGGCTTCGGCAAAGCTCTGCCCATCCCAGTGGTCCGCAACCTTCCCGCCGACAAGTTCGACGATCGTCGCAGCCACATCCGTCTGGTAGTGCAGCGCCGAATCCACTCTCCCCTTGCCGCCCATGCCGGGCCAGCGGACGATCATCGGCAGGTGGGACGTCGACTGATCCGCCACCGCGTGGTCGGCGATTACGTTAAGCTCGCCCATTCCCTCGCCGTGATCGCTGGTGATGATAATGACCGTGTCATCCAGCACGCCCTTGGCGGCCAGGGCGTCGAATATCTTCCCACACCACTCATCGCCGTAGCGAATGCCGCAATCGTAGCCATCCACGAACTTGCGGTAGTCCTCCATCGACGCCACTGCCGATGGCTGGCGCTCCTTGGTCGAAGGCTGGCCGTACCCGCCGCCGGGCTCCTGCGGACTGCCCGGACCAAAACAATCCCACTGCTTCTGGCGAAGCTCCTCGGTGTACCAGTCCTCGATGGGCTCGTCGGCGAACGGGTTGCCGAACTCATCCGGCGCGCGGTACGGCGTGTGCGGGTCCCAGATGTTCACGTGCAGCATCCAGTTGTCGCTCTCGCCGTTGCGCTCGATCCAGTCCAGCGCCACCGGCACGACCTGCTCGGCGCTCTCGCCGCCATTGAGGCCCGTGTTGTACATCTCCCGCCAGCCCTCGCAGAACCACCAGGCCGAGTGACGCGCCGCGAACGGACTCACCGAAACCGGGAAGATGCCCGCCTTCGCCAGCGACTGAATGAAACCGGGACGATGATGAAATTCGCAGAAGCGCCGCTCCCGCCCGCGAGGCCTCATATCCGCCGCGAGCCCGCCATGATTGACCACGCCGGAGTGAATGCCAAGCCGCTGGCTGAACGTGCTAGCCCGGCTTGGCAGGCAGGGCGCGTCCGAGGCGTAGCAATTGGTCATCCGAACCCCCTCAGCCGCGATTCGGTCGATGTTCGGCGAGGTGTTACGATGGTAACCATAGCAGCCCAAATGGTCCGGCCGCAACGTGTCGATGTCCAGGTACAAGATCCGCATAGTTGATGCTCCTTCAAGCAGTAATCAAACGCAATTTCAAGATATCCAATGCGCCGACAAAAGGCAACGGGCAAACGAAGAAACGGCCACCTGGTGAGCGCGCCGAGTATCTGGCATGAGCGAATGTCAGCCATGCCCGGGAGCTGTAAAGCTCTCCGCGCCAGCAGGTGTCTTAGGCTTGATCAGACTTGAGCGGGGGCGAAATGGGTTTGTTTCGCAGTGTTTTTTGGGGCCGAGCCGAGCCCGATGTGTATTCTCATAAACATCTTATTTGAAAGCGTTTATAGAATTACGCCCCGCGGCATGTAAGCTGGATGGGGCCATCCAATAAACTCCCAGTAGGGCAAATCATGGTATCAAATCTAAGTGGATATACTTACGCGCCGCCCGGCAGAAATGTCAGTCGCGCCACCAGCCAGCAATCGCCATGGAACAGGCAAAGACGGGAATCGCAAGACTGATTGCTCCTTCGAAAACGCTCAAAAGCACGACAATCCACAAGTCCCGAAGCCCACCGATAGCAATCCCTGGGGAATCGATCACCCACGACGCCCACCGACCCAGGGATTGCCATCCCTGGGCTTCGCAGACGAGGGGTTCATGTTCCGCCGGGGGGATTCGCCTCGTCGTAGTTGGCGTATGGAATCTGATGCTTATTCGTCGCCTGGCATTTGTCGCTTGAAACGTGTCTGATCCTTGTCGCTGCTCATTTGGAGTTTTTGTCCACGGGCTTCACCTCCGCCACAATATCGTCCTTTCTTCGGCCATCGTGTATTCCTCCATCGTCGATCAGGTTCATCCCCACGCTGTAGAGCAGATATCCCTTCTCGCCTGGCTTGTAGATCAGCGGCTTGACGCTGAACCGGTCGGCCGGGATGGCCTTGAGCAGCGACGGGCAAAGCTCCTTCAACTCCCCCGGCCAACGGCCATGCTCGGCGTGATAGCAAGCCAGCGCCACAGCGAGCATTTCGATCTCGCAGGTCATCTTCGCCCGGTCCGCCAGCACCGAGCACTCCTCCAGAGCGGGGAAATGCCCCTCATATGATCTCATTCCAATCTCGCATAGCACCCAATTTGTGATGATGTCAGTGCGGGCCCCTCTAGTGAGCCGGCCGCCGTATTGAAGGAGGAATTCCCGAATGGCTCCATCGCGACGAGGCTGGGCGGCAAATTCCTCCCACATCTTGGTGAGGGCTTGCCGGGCTTCCTCCCGGCCATGAAGCCGAGGCAGGTGGAAAGGCTTGGCCATCTTGTCCTGAGTGGCCGTAACATCGCGAAGCATCCGATTCCAATCTGGACACCGATCACCAAACGGGGACAGGCTCGCTCCGCCAGTTCGCACATCCCGAATAGCCATCATGATCAGATCAAGCCCCCAGAACCTCTCCCCTTCGTCAATCACCTCCACGATGTCCCCTGTTGGTTTGGCTGCGAGTAGTTTGCTTAGAAGTGCCCTGGCTTTCCCCGGCAACAATGAATGCCGCGTTGCCATGGCTATGCCTGCCTGGGCAGCACGATCATCTGCGATGGATCCGATCGTACGCCCGGCAAGAAATGGAGACCTGTCCAGCAATCTCGCGAGCCTATGTGCCGTAAGCACATCTTCCCATGCGCCTTGTATGTCATTGCAGGAAGATTTCAAGACCGCGCGCACCGCCAGCGCCCAGGCTGCTTCCGCCAGGACCTCGTAGTCTGGCCAGACGACGTAGAGCATATTCGGCGGGGTGGACGTCGATATTACAGGCAGGTAGAGCCTGTCCCTGGCTGTCGCCTGGCGAAGCAGATCGAGTGGGCCGGCGTTGCTGGCGAGCCAGCTTGCCCGATCCGGGTGGACGTGTGCGTCCAGTAACCTTTCGGAGGGTCCGTAGAGAGATGGCCCGTAGTAATACCCGCCCCTCTTGTCGGATTCCGACGAAGCTGCGTCGTCTGCATCAGCCTCGCGTGAGCTGACATGGTCATCCCACTCGATGAAGTGCTTGTCGTGATCGAACATGTCAGCCGGGAGATTCAGGCGGCGCAGCGACTCTACACGAATCTCGGCCGGCAGCACATCCGGGCCCAAGGCTCGCAGCAGTAGCGGCGCGGCGTTGTTGTCGGCGGTCACGCCTTCGGCGTACTTGTCGTCGAGGTACTTTACGTAGTTGGGTGTGCCGTCGGGGTTCAGCGGGCTGAGGATGTATGTCGTCTCGCGCGAGATGATGATTTCTACCGGCCCCGCCGGCCAGTACATATACGTCAGCAGTCCGCCCAGCAGCGTGAGAACCACCAGCCAGGGCCAGAGTCGTCTTCTTCTGCGTTTGCCTTTCACCGGTCGTCACCCTTTCCCCCGACCGCAGGCCGGGATGCGCCCGAACTGACAGCAAGTATACGAGTTATCGCGCGATTCGCAACATAGCAACCGGCAACTCGGGCTGTTGGCGGCTTGGCGGGGTTACGCTGGGGGGAGAAGGGTCGATTCAACGCTTGTAGTGGGCCCGTGAGGGCCTATCTTCGTTTGTAGTGACCCCGATGTACATCGGGGCTATCGGGCAGCAGGCAGATATGCCCTTACGGGCACACTACGAACTGGGATATGCCCTTACGGGCACACTACAAGCAGGTATGCCCCTTTCGGGCATGAAGTGCCGGGCGGGTTGCTTTGGCAGTTGACGGTTTGGGCTTGGCGCGACACAATGGATGGTGTCGTCGGTTGGCCGGTTTGGCGGGCCGTCGATGGGTTGGACTGGCTTTGAACCGATGGAGTGATTCGGGCACATGCAGGAGCGACTTTTTACTACCGATCAGGTGGCTGACCTTCTGGGCGCGACGAGCCGGGAGGTTCGTCAGTGGATCGCCAAAGGTTGGCTGCCGCGTCATGCGGGACCCGACGGCGTCGATCGCGTCAGCGAGACGGGGCTGATCAAGTTCCTCAAGGGCCGGGGCATCGACATAATGCAGTTGATGGTCTCGACGGCCGTCGACCAAGGCTATCGACCTGATATGGGTGAGGGCAGGGACAAGCCCGCCGACGTCGCCCCGCCGACCCATGACGCCGAACTGCTTGGCGAAGCGGCCAGCGGCGGGCCCAGGCCGGAGGTCATCTCCGCCTCGGACGGCCCGGCGGGACCGAGCATCGACGAGGACGTCGCCAGCGCCCTGGCCGCCAGGGAAATGCTGACCGGCAAACAGCCCCCCAGAGACACCACGAAACCCGCACCGCTGCCGAGTCTGGACATCGCCGGCCAGCCCGGGAATGGCCCGGCCAGCCCGGCCCACGAGGCCCCTGCCGCGCAGGAGCCCACGAAGAAGCCAACTCCCGCCGAGGAAGTGGAAGCCGCCACGAAGGCAGCTGCGATGAACGCGAGGTCCGCGACGACATCGGCGCCAACATCCCAGGCAATGCCCAAGCCCCCCCAGGAGTGGCTTGGGTTCCCGGCCAGCGTCGCCAAGCCCAGCCAGATACTCGAACAGGAAGAACTCACAGCCTTGCTTGGCTCGCCGCCGGGGGCTGCCGAATCCGACGCTGCCACCGATGCCCCCGAAGACTCGGCAGAGGCAGGCGACAACGCCCAGGACATCGCCGACGAAGATGGGCCATTCCGGGCCGGGGTCTACGAGGCCCAGCCGCCCATCGAAGAGCATGATGAGCCGCAGCAGGCCCAGGACGCGCAGAACGTCCCGACCGAGCAAGTGGCACCCGACTGGCCGAATCTCGATGAACAGGACGAACAAGACGCCCAGGACCAGTCCGCCAACGAGCAGGACTTCGAGGATCAGGATCGGGACGAAGAAGAGTACGAAGACGAACTGCCCGACGACGAACCCTCGCCCGAGGCCCACGCTGGCGCCGTTGCGGCCCAGGTAGTCTCTGCCGTGCTCGATGACGCCGTGAAACGCGGGGCAACGCATGTGCATCTGCATTCCACACCGTCGGGACTCGTGCTGCGGCTGAGAATCGACGGGCGGCTGAGAGACAAGCCCAACTTCCGTCGCCTGCCGGATCGGGTGGAATCACTCCTGGCGGGCAGGTTGCTGGATCTGGCGGGCCTGGCCGGGGCAGACCTGGCCCGCCCGCAATCCGGGCAGTTCACACACGACGTCAACGGCGCGCCGGTGCAGATGAAGCTATCGAGTTTCCCGACCACCCATGGCCCGCGCCTTGCGATCGCCCTGCCGACACCCGCGCAGACCCCCTCGAACCTGGCTCAGCTTGGCGCCCGCCCCGCGGACTCCGAGCATATCCATAACCTGCTGACATCGCGCCGGGGCGGGCTTCTGCTCGTATGCGGACCCACCGCCGACGACCGCGGCGGTGCCTTGCGCGCCCTGGCTGGGCAGTTGACGAACATGGGCCGCGACGTGCTGGTCATTGATGCAGGCGGCGCCGACGTACCCGACGCCAGCAACTCGCGCCTGGACCCCGTCGCAGGCTACCGCTTCCGCGACGCCGCACGCCACCTCACCGAACAGGACGCCGACGCAATCGTGCTGACGCAACTGCGAGACCCCACCACCGCCAACGCCGCCATCGAAGTCGCCCTCGCCGGGACAATGGTCCTCGCGGGCATCCAGGCCGCCACGGCCGCGGAGGCACTCGGCACGCTCGCGGAGATGGACGTCGAGAGCTGGCCGCTGGCGACGATGCTGCGCGGCGTGATCGTCTGCCGAACGCTGCGGAAGCTTTGCGAGGCCTGTCGAAGGCCCGTGCGAGTACCGCGACGACTGCCGACCGGCGTGCAAATCCAGCGGGAGGCCCTCGGCAATCATACGTACGCCCCCGTCGGCTGCCCGCAGTGCTCCAGGAGCGGCTACGAGGGCAAGGTCAGATTGCTCTCGCTGCTTCGCCCGGACAGGCAGATCGTTCGGCTGGTGCGAGTCGCAGCCGCGGCAGACACTATCGCCGCAACCGTCCGCGACACCGGCACGAAGGCGCTGATGGAACTGGCGACCGAGCACATCCGTGCGGGAGATGTCTCGCTCGACGAGTTGGTGCGCCTAACATAGGGTGAGATCACACATATGCCCGCACCGAACTCAACAGTCTGTCATCTGCTTGTCCTGGCCGGCGCGCTTGCCCTGGCCGGGTGCGAGCCGGACTCGAAGATTCACGCCCAGAAACCCGCCGACGCCCGCGCCCGCCTGACTTATCGAAACAAGCTGGACAAGCACAACTGGCTTTCGCCGGTCGAGGCCCTAAGGATGATCCGCGAAAGGCCGAACCTCCAGTTGGTCTGCGTGGCCAACATCGAGGAATACCGCGACGGGCACCTGGCGGGCAGCATGCTGATTCCGGTGATGGCCCTGCGAATGTCGATCGAAGGCGACAAGCCGGTCACGATTTACAGCGAGATAAACCGCGGCAGGGCCTTGAGCAAGGACAGGCCGATACTTGTCTACTGCTGGTGGAACGCCTGCGCATGCCCGACCGTGCCCGCCTACAGCGAACTGGCCAGAACGATTCTGCGCAGAATGGGCTTCAAGAAGGTCTACTCCGTCGAGGGCGGCATGCGGTCATGGATCGCCGGCAAACTGCCCTATGAAAAGGGCGAACCATCGCCATCGGTCACCCCGCCGACAACCCGCCCCGCCAGCCAATAGCGGTGCGAGCACAGTCTGCGGACGTTACCTGTCGCCGTAACCGTCGGGGTTGGACTTGTGCCAGTTCCAGGCATGCGAGACGATCGTCTCGAGATCCGGATACTTCGGCTGCCAGCCAAGTTCGGCGATGGCCTTGGCCGACGATGCCACCAGTCGCGGCGGGTCGCCCGGGCGACGGTCCGCGGGCTCGGCGGCGATCTTCTCGCCCGTTACAGCCCGGCAGGCCTCGATTACCGCCTTGACGCTGAAGCCCTCCCCGTTGCCGAGATTGTACACCTTCACCCGCGATGACTCGACGGCGCCGATCGCCAGCACGTGGGCAGCCGCGAGGTCGCACACGTGAATGTAGTCTCGCACGCACGTTCCATCCGGCGTGTCGTAATCCTGGCCGAAAATCTTGATGCTCTCCCGCTTAGCCATCGGCACCTGGAGGATAAGCGGGATCAAGTGCGTCTCGGGGTGGTGATCCTCGCCAATTCCACCGTCGGGGTCCGCGCCGGCAACGTTGAAGTACCGCAGGGCCGTGAATCCCATGCCGTACGCCCCCGCGTACCCGGCCAGCATTAACTCCACGCAGAGCTTGCTCGCGCCGTACGGGTTGATCGGCTCGAGGCGATCGGTTTCCTCGATGGGCACTCGCTCGGGCGTGCCGTACACAGCCGCGGTCGAGCTGAAGACCATCTTACCGACGCCTGCTTCGCGCATGGCGTCCAGCAAGGTCATGCCGATGATGGTGTTGTTGCGGAAGTATTTATCTGGTTTGATGACGGACTCGCCGGCCTCGATGAACGCGGCGAGGTGGATGACAGCCTCGATGGAGTGCTCCCGCATCGCCGCCAGAAGCGCAGGTCCATCGGCGACTTCGCCCTGGACAAACGCCGCCTGCCCGACCGCGGCGCGATGGCCGTTGGAGAGGTTGTCATACACCACCGGCGTATGCCCCGCCGCCGCCAGGGCCCGCACGACATGGGAACCGATATACCCCGCTCCGCCGGTCAACAACACGTTCATGAACAACTCCCTTGCTGGTAGTCAGTAGTCAGTAGTCGGTAGCCGGTAGCCGGTGGCCTGTGGCCTGTGACCTGGGCGATTATAGGATGTGCCCCGTCGCATCGCAACTGGGCGAACCTGCTCGCGGAATCGAACAGGCCCCTACTAGCCACTACCTTCCCGGAGCGGCAGGCGTTATGCTTGGCAGGTCCGTTGAAACGGTTTTACAGGGAGCGAAACATGGGCGATGAGGCAGGCGGCGAGTTTGGGCCGCAGATCGAAAAGTTTGGCCGGCTGTACGAGGAAATCGCCGAACAACTGGCGCGGGTAATCGTCGGGCATGACCAGGCTGCAAACGAGGTCCTTACCTGCATCATGGCAGGCGGGCACGCACTGCTGGAAGGCGTGCCGGGACTCGGCAAGACGCTACTGGTGCGGACACTCGCCGATGTGCTGAACCTGACCTTCAGCAGGATCCAGTTCACCCCCGACCTCATGCCGGCCGACATCACCGGCACGAGCATCGTCGAGGCGGATCAGACCGGCGCAAAGCAGTTCAGATTCCAGCAGGGACCCATCTTCGCCAACCTGGTCCTGGCCGACGAGATCAACCGCGCCACCCCCAAGACCCAGTCAGCCGTACTGGAGGCGATGCAGGAACACACCGTATCGGTCGCGCGAACAACGCACCGATTGTCCGAGCCATTCTTCGTCCTGGCCACGCAGAACCCGCTGGAGATGGAGGGCACCTACCCCCTGCCGGAAGCCCAACTCGATCGCTTCCTGCTGAAGGTCGTCGTCCGCTCGCCAAATGTCGAGCAACTGGTGGACATCCTCGACCGGACCACCGGCGTCGATGCGCCGAAAGCGAAGACCGTCGCCGACGCCCAGGCCTTGATCGGAATGCAGGAACTGGTCCGCCGCATCCCCGCGCCCGGCGCGGTCAACCGGTACGTCGCCAATATCGTTCGTGCGACACACCCGGACGCCGAACTTGCTCCCGCCTCGGCCCGCCAGTATGTCCGGTACGGCAGCTCGCCGCGCGGAGCCCAGGCGATACTGCTTTCGTCGAAGGTTCGCGCACTGCGGGCCGGGCGAGCGAACGTTGCGTTCGAAGACGTCCGGGCCGTCGTCACCCCGGCATTGCGGCACAGGCTTATCCTGTCCTTCGAAGGCCAGGCCGACGGAGTTGCCACCGACGACCTGCTGGCCGAGATCGTCCAGTCGATCCCGCCGAGCGAAAATGTGTAAATTCCCCGAGAAAATCCGCCCTGCCGACCAGGGCATGCCTACAATTATCCAGAGTGCAAAGAGCACAAAAAGCCACATACGGGTGCGGCGGACAAACTGATTCAAGGACGGAAAGAATACATCCCAGAAAGCTAAACCGAGGCACCTCGGAGCAGCGGCGATAGAGACGCCTGATTCGGCGCCAGGCAGGAAGCGACGTGATGCGGATCGAAGTTTTTGCCTGAGCAACTTCGCTTGACCTCACCGCTTCGGACTGCCAGTAAAGCCCGCGGAAGACGAAATCCCCGCGGGCCTTACTTATGCGTTCAAGTTGGCCATGCATGAAGGGCTGCCTGTGCAAAAGGCTCGTCGAGAGTGTAGAATCCTCCACAGTGAACGAACCGGACCCGAACATCATGGCCTACCTTCGGCCGGAGGTGCTCCTGTCAGCCTATGCCGACGGGATCTTCCCTATGGTACAGGATGGTGAGCTGATGTGGTTTCGCCCTCAGCAGCGTGGGCTCATGCCGCTCGATGAGCGATTCCACATTTCGCGCAGCCTTGCCCGAACCATCCGTCGCGGGCGATTTGCATGCACCATCGACCGGAGTTTCGGAGATGTGATGCACCTCTGCGCCAACCGCCCCGGCGGCGAGGACACCTGGATCAGCACGGAGATACTCATCGCCTACTCGCGGTTGCACGAGTTGGGCTTCGCCCACAGTTTCGAGGCCTGGCCTGCGGACCGCGTGGGCGTCGGCGAGCCGGTCGGCGGACTCTACGGCGTGGCGTTGGGCGGAGCATTCTTCGGCGAAAGCATGTTCCATACCGCCACCGACGCGGGCAAGGTAGCGCTCGTAAGCTGCGTCGAGTACCTTCGCAGGCGGGGGTTTACGCTTTTCGACCTGCAGTGGACAACGCCCAACCTTGAACGATTCGGGGCATATGAAACACCACATCGTCAATACCTGGAGACGTTGCACAAGGCGATCGACGCACAGATGGGGTTCTGAGATGCCCATGAGAGGAGGCTGATGCCCTATCACAACGTTCCCCCGTTCAGCCTGGGCTCTACCTGAACTCCACTCCCACTTCGCCAGCCACTGCCCGAATGTGCTTTGCGGCCTGGGCGTATTCCTGGGCCGTTGAAAGGTGTTCGAGCATCAGCGGCGTGTCGGCGTCGAGTTTGTCCAGTTGTCTCAGCAGTTCGCGGTGGTCGAGCCTGCCGAGGCCCGCGCGGACCTCGTCGAAGTGAACTGTTGCCTCCCCGGAGAGCAGAATGTCCTTGCAGTGACAGCTCCTGATGTGCGGGCCGAGCTTTTCGACGAACTCGCTTATGACCGATGCGCTGTCGTAGTATCGCCGCGGGCTGGAGATCAGGTTGGCGGCGTCGAAGTGTACCGCGAAACGGTCGCGATCGATCGCATTGAGCAGCCTCAGGTAGCTGTCGGCCGAGTCCGGCAGCATCCAGGGCATGGTTTCGAGGGTGTAGTATGTGCGGGTTGGCTTGATCGCGTCAATGATCTCGCGGACGGAAGCGACGATCCTTTCGAAGTTCTTCTCGGTAAAATCGTCCGGGTGCGGACCCGCCCATTTCGTGCCAGGCGAGCCGGTGACGTTGACGCAGCAGCGAGCGCCGATCCGATCGGCCAGGGCGAGCATGGACTTGCACTTTGCCATCGCCGCCTTGGCGATTTCGGCATCCGGGCTGATCGGGTTGGACCACGCGCCAACCTCGGCGATGACAAGGTTTGCCTTGGCGGCGGCTTTTTCGTATGCCGCCACGGTCGCGTCGTCGTCGGTCGGCCTGGCCGGGCAATAGGCCGCGCCGTAACCGAGGTCCCCCACCGCTCTCGCCCATCCGTCGGGATCAGTCCACTCGCCGAATACGGGTCCGCCGAATCTCATCTCGCCTTGCCTCCGTCAGGTTGTGCAGTGATGCGACACGACACGCTGCCGAGCGTGCCGAAGTCGCCGACGTACGTTCCCGCTGCCGTCGCAAGCGGCGGACTGTAAGGCCCGGTCAGGGCGCCGGTGAGCACCACATCGCCCGGTTGAAGCGTGATGTCGCTGGCAGCCAACCCCTTGACCAACCAGAGCAGCGACGCCCACGGGCTGCCCAGCACGTCGGAGGCCCGGCCGGTCGAGACCGGCTCGCCGTCGCGGATCAGCGTGGCGGCAACCCGGGCGAGGTCCACCTTGTTCGGCGCAATGGCCGGGCCAAGTACGAACCGATGACCGCCCAGATTGTCGGCAACAAGGTCTTCAAAAGTAGCCCTGCCGGCATCGGGGCTGAAGTTCTGGTTCGGCAGTTCCAGGGCTGGATACACCGCCCGGATGTACGGCCTGAGCTGCTCGATGGTTTTAATGGGCCGGTCTATGCGCCGACCGACAACCATGGCGATTTCCAACTCGACGGAAACCTTGTGGAACTCCCGCACCGACATGGCCGACCCGCTGTCGCGGCGCTGCCCGGCGAAGATCCTGCCGTACGCCGGGCCGGGAGCGTCGAAGGCTTTCCGCGATGCCGCCGAGGTGAACGCGACCTTGTACCCAACGACACAATCACCACCTGCGACCATATCGCGAGTCAGATAATCCTGTGCGAGGTAAGCGATATTCAGCGACTCCGATCCAATCGCGATCGACGGCGGCGCTACCTGGGCTCCGGTCGCCCTGGCCGTCAGGACGTGCCGGGAGATGGCCGTGCCCCGCTCGCAAACAGGGCAACACCCCAGCGTCACAACCGTAATCGCCACGATCACCGCAAATGCCGCATGCCGAATATATCTCACTTGTCGCTCCATTGCGTAAAACCGCCGTCGGTCCGACAACGGAGGCATGATACACAGTTGGGCCTGCAAGGTCGAGTAGCACGCGAAATGAGCTCCGAGCTTGTCTGACAATATTCAGGGCTCGGAGGGAGGCAGAAAGCGTGAACTGACCATCATCCACGGGGATGGCTAGCTGCCTGACGGAAAGCAGGTCCCGCGCTTGGAAGCTTTCACTGTTGCCAGATCCCCAAAGGGGCGAAGGAGTGTATCCTTCGCCCCTTTGGGGATGGGTCTGACATCATCCTATTGCTTGGGCGCGGTAGCTTCTCGAACGGTCGAACCGCTGGTCTCGCTAAGCACCAGGATGGCGAACTTTTGGACGCCCGCCAACTGGTTGGTATTCAGCGACGAGTAGTCGAAACGTCCTCGCAGATCGGTATATCCGTCCTTGTAGAACTCGACTCGCCCGCCGCGCATCCGTGCGTAGACCTTCACGTAAACCTTCGCCAGCGGCTTGTTACCATCCTTACCCGTCACGCGAAGCTGGCCGTAATTCTCCATAACCTGAACGACCAGCGAATTGGAGTAATAAGCGCTGGTGCGAGTCTTGCCGCCGGCGACAACCTCAACCATGACGTTGCGGTTGGCGAGCTCTGTGGGCATGGCTATCGACTTCACCTTGCCGCTGGCCGACAGTTTCACCGCCTGTGTGAAGTTCGGCTGAATGTAGGCGAACTGCTCGCCCCGGTCAGCCACGAAGGGCTGACTGGAGAACATCTGCTCGATGTCCATCAGGTAGTAGTTCACCTGGGCGGACGTGAGATTCTGGTAGCTCAGCTCGATCTTGCGGGCCTCGACCTTGAACTCGAACGTCGCCTCGGCGGCGGCGAGTTTGGTCTGCTTCTCGTCGCGGCTGGTGTCGTCGACAACCACCGGTGCCTTGCCTTCGATCTCATCGACCTGGGCCGTCACGGCTGCGAACATCTCGCGCCATCGCTCGACGGGGTACTTGGAATACTTGGCGGCGATCTTGCGGGCCTTGGTCGGGCTGTCGCTGTAGAAGTCCAGGTAGGCCGAGAAGTAATCGTGCTGAATCCGCTCTGGCAGGTTGTCCGCGTTGACCTGGGCGAACATCGCCATGCCCTCAGCCACGCGGTCCTGGAGCAACAGGTAGTACGTCAGGTCCATCTCGTCCTGGTCGTCGAGCTCGGCCTTGTATCGCAGGGCCGCCAGCAGGCGATGATACTGCTGGAAGAACTGCGGGACGAGGATCTTCCGCTTGGGTCCGAACAGGTGGGCCCGGGCGTTGACCAGCGGCCAGTATTCCATGTGCTGGTAGGTCTTTGAGATAACCGGCTGAATCGCCAGCAGCGGCGAATCGAGCCAGTTCCCGCACCGCGAAACGAAGTCGCTCCGGTACGGCAGGTACTGGCCGATGAGGCCCGGTGCGTTGTGCTTGATCGAGTACGACCAGAGCGTCGCATCGTAAATGTGCCGGGCAGCCAGGAGACTTGTCACCGCGTCGAACATCTTGCGGTCCTTCATTCGCCAGGCGATCTTGCTGAGCTGCACCCGACCAAGATTGTTGTTCTTCATGAACGCCAGGACCTCGTCGTCCGAACCGTTCTGGCTGATGTAGTCCCAACTGGTCTTATCAACCTTGGTCAGCTCCTCCACAACGTTGAGCGAGCCGCTCCTGGCGAAGCCCACCAGTTCGCCTCGGCGCGCGACGTGGACGCCGAAGTGGTCGAACTGCCCTGCCTTGGGGAAGTAGAACAGGTAATCGAACGTCTGCGTGCGATACGGATCCAGCTCAATGTAGAACGCCCTGGTGTATCGTCCGCCCTTGACGGGGATGGCCCCGCGCGGAACCTGGACGAGCACCTGGAGCTTGCGCCGGATGCTGGTGGGATTGGTCACCACCACGTGGCAGGCGTAGACGTCGCCGACGAGGAACTCATCGGTAACGAAGTTGTCCACCTGCTCGGCGTTGACGGTCTTGTACCGCTGGCCGGCTCGGTAGTAGTTCTGGCTGACGAGGATGGGCTGGGTCTTGGGAACGGACGTGGCCTCGTTGATCTCCTCGTGGAAGAAGATGGTGTTGCCCGACGGCGTGACCTTCATCGATCCGCCGTCCTGGACCACATCAAGCTCGCCGGCCTTAAACGGCAGGTCCAGCACGGCCAGGGCACACATCATCTCGGTGAAATTGCCCGTCGCCTCGGCGAAGTTGCCCGAGAGGAAATCGCCCTTGCCATCCCAGGCCGCGTAGTCGCGCCAGAAGGCGTTGACCTTGACCAGGTTGGCGTTGGCCTGGGCGATGGGCAGGTGGTAGTAGTTATTCTCGACCCACTCCTTGACTCGCCCGACCCGGCGGTAGAGCTGGCTTACGCTGCCCCGCTTGGCCTTGCTGTAGGCGTAGTGGCTTACGGACTTGCCGTCCTTCACGCTGCCGGCCGCCAAAAGCCCATTGCGGCTCCGCCCGGAGCTTCTCGAATCCGCAGTCGGGGCAGATT
>Ga0272444_10001689_pt1 | contig 21069 bp, 18 predicted proteins | sample SSMForm13_FD_201033 | JGI IMG/M metagenome (GOLD analysis project Ga0272444, IMG submission 201033) | Marine sediment archaeal communities from Little Sippewissett salt marsh, Falmouth, MA, United States - SSM-Form-13 | ecosystem: Environmental > Aquatic > Marine > Wetlands > Sediment ...
TTCGATTCAAAGGCACGTGCCTGTGCGATAGGGAAGATAGACCCGGCAATGATCGGAGAAATCGTACGGATATCGGGTGAGGTCCGGAAGATCAGCTTCAAGTGGCTCAACAGGCCTCACTTCCACATTCAGGACAAGACGGCGCGGATACGGGTCATCATGTTCACCGCACCCGCCAACCGAGTGGTGGTCGGAGACAGGGTGGAGGCCGTTGGAATCGTCATGAAATACCCGCTGACGAAGGCACGGCTCGTCATATCGGCCGTCAGCGTCAAACGGATTGAAAAGTAAGGAGAATATCATGGACGGAAGAGAAGGAAGATGTGCATTCGGGTTTCTTTTGTTTGGGTTGACCCCCATCCTTGCCACAGCAGGAGGAGCAGGCCTGGGAATGGTCGTCTTCGCCGCAGGACTGTTGATCGCGGTCTCCGCGGCATTCGCCTAAGGAACCAGATTGAAGCTCCCCGCAACACGTTGCGGGGATGTGCTCGCTGTTCAATTCAGGAGGAGAGAGTGACGGCACACCACTCGTCACTCTCTCCCTACCCCTTTTTAAAGGCCTTCAGGACTCCCTCCACCTCCTCCTTTCCCACCTTTCCCTTCCAGGCTCTCGTATTGTCGAGAAGGTATTCGGACATCCTGTCCGTCATGCAGTGGGTGCACAGGTGTACCATCTTCATGCTCGCGATATGTCGGACGACGGACAATCCCCCCTCGGACAGATCCCCGCACAGAAAACACCTGTCAGGCGTATCATCCTCGTGACGTTCATAGTAGTCTTCATCGTAACATTTCATAATTCGTCCCGTGAATTTATCGTTCGGACCAGCGGAGAGACCGTTCTCCTCTCCGCCGCGAAAAGGCCGTCCATCGCCATTATCGCGGGAATCTCAGCATAAAGGTCGTCCCCCTGCCCTCCTCGGAGGAGACGGTTATCCTGGCGTTGTGGGCATCCATGATCCTCTTGCAGAAGGTAAGCCCCAGACCGGAGCCCTCCAGCTGTTCCCCCGTTTCCTTCACCCGGTAAAAGGGTTCAAAGATAAAGGGAATCTTGTCTTTCGGTATTCCCTTTCCGGTGTCGGACACGGTGACCGTGACGTAGTGATCGTCATATCCGGCATCTACGGATATCATGCCTCCGGCAGGAGTATACTTCGTCGCGTTCCCGATAATATTCACAAAGACCCTCACCAGGCTTTCCCCGTCTCCGGTTATCGTGGGCAGATCCTTCGGAACAGTTCTCTCGAGGGTAATCCCTCTCTTCTCACACAGCGACTCCATATCCTCTATGCTTCGCATGACCACCGCGGAGAGGTCAAGGATCCCCTTTTCACGTATCAGGGTCCCCGCCTCTATCTGGCGTATATTCAGCCAGTGTTCCACCAGATCCTCCAGATTCCGGATCCGTTTTTCACACCGCCGTATGATATCGTTCGCGTCATCGCTCAGGCAATCAGCCGCCAGCATCTTGAGTGATTCGATGCTCTGCTGGACGGCAACCAGGGGAGAACGCATCTCGTGACTGACGAAGGTAATAAAGTCCCTCGTCATCTTCTCCTGCGCATCCCGCAGGCTCTCCGCCTCCACGGTAAGTTTATGATGCTCAAGGCCTCTCTTTGTAACGGCCCTCAGTTGGTCGGGGGTAAAGGGTTTGGGGAGATAGTCGTATGCCCCTCGCTTCATCGACTCCACGGCGGATACAATGGAGGCATAGCCGGTAATGACAACCAGGACGATATGGGGGATATCCTCCAGCAGGATGTCGATCACCTCCAGACCCGGCATGCCGGGCAGGTTCAAATCCACGAAGACCAGCTCGGGACGCTTTTCCCGGGCAATCCTGATCCCCTCCGGCCCGTCTTCCGTCGTCATGACCACGTAGCCGGACTTCTCAAGGGCCTGCCTGCAGCCATCCCGAATGGTCTCCTCATCATCGATGATCAGGACAACCCCTTCTTTGGTTTCGTGCGACATGGCCGCCTACCCTACCAGATCTCTGACGTGTTTTACGAGTTCATCGGCCTTGACAGGTTTGTGCAATATCAAATTCACCTTCGGGAATTCGTCGGAAGGTTCAAAGGACTGATACGGTCCCTGGAGATCGACCCCGCTCAGGATAATCAGCGGCATATCCTTCCCCCGCTCCATGGAGCGTACCTCGGCTATCACATTGAACCCCTCTCCCCATGTCTCCATCATCATATCAACGATCGCCAGATCAGGAGCGACGGACTGTATCATGTCGATGCCGCTCTTGCCGCTCTCTGCCAGGAATACTTCATATCCGCTCTTCTCAAGTATCAGCTTGGTCGCCATCAGAAAGTCCTTGTCGTCATCGATTAGGAGCACCTTTTTCTTTGTGGTCATGGCCAGTCACCTCCTTTATTGATTTTATCTCTGAGTAGTGCAAATCTGATGCCACAAAACTAAGGTATTGTAATTCATTAAAATAATGGCCTTGTTCCCTCCGGTGAACTCCTCCCCCGGGGGGCACATCACCCCATGCAGGGGGAGAATGACCCCATCCGGCCAATCCGAAAAGCGTTGCCGGTCGCCGTAGACGGAGGGGAAAATTCCCCTATTTGTCCGTGTCGATGCCGTAGTTTTTTATCTTCGTTCGCAGGGTCTTCCGGTCGATACCGAGAAAGGTTGCGGTCTTGCCTATCTGGAAATGGAAGTGTTTCAGGGCCCGTATGATATGTTCCTTCTCGACATCCACGAGGGTCATCCTCCCGGTATGGGAATCCCCCACGGGGGCTTTCGCGTCCGTTTCCTGTCCGTAGTAGAGGATATCGGACAGATCGATCGTTTCGTTGTCGCAGAGAACGGACAGGCGCTCCATCGTATTCGTCACCTCCCGGACATTCCCGGGCCAGGTGTATGAAAGCAGGGACTGCTGGGCCTCCTTCGAAAACCGTCTCTTCTTACCCTTGTGCCTCTTTGTGTACAGGTCCAGGTAGTGCCGGGCGATGGGGATGATATCGGATGGGTGCTCCCTGAGGGGCTGTATCTCTATCGGAACCACCGATATCCGGTAGAAGAGGTCCTCCCTGAACTGACCGGAGGCCACCTGTGTTCTCAGATCCTTGTTGGTCGCCGCTATGAGTCTGACATCAACCGTGTCCGCCTGCGAGCTGCCGACCCGCGGGACCTCCCGTTCCTGAATAACCCTCAGGAGTTTTGCCTGGGTACCGAGAGATATATTGGATATCTCGTCCAGGAAGAGCGTGCCGCCGTCCGCCATCTGAAAGCGCCCCTCTCGCGACTGGGTCGCGCCGCTGAACGCGCCCTTCGTATGACCGAACAGTTCACTCTCCATCAGGTTTTCCACGAGGGAGGAACAGTCGACGGGAACAAACGGCCCGTCCTTCCTGGCGCTGAGTTTGTGTATCGCCCGGGCGACCAGTTCCTTCCCCGTTCCGCTCTCTCCGGTGACCAGGACCGTGCTGTCGGTATACGCCACCCTCCTGATCGTGTCCTTCAACCGCCGCATGCAGTCGCTGTCCCCGATCAGCTCCGGGATAGGATCATCCGATCTTTCGGTATCACGGACCTTCAGGGCGCCGGCGACCGCCTTTCTCAGCTCGGCCGCACTGAACGGTTTCGCCAGGAAATCGACCGCACCGTGCCGCATCGCCTCGACGGCCATCTCTATGGTTCCGTATCCGGTGATAATGATAATACGGGCGGATACGCCGGCCTCAACCTTGGCCCTCCTCAGGACATCCAGACCGCTGATCGTCGGCATCTTAACGTCAAGCAGAACAAGATCATAGGTATTCTCCAGCGTCATCTCAAGACCGCGGGCGGCGTCATGCGTATCGTCGACCGCGCACCCCATGCGGGAGAGCACCTGGCGGCATCCGTCACGGATGGAGTCTTCATCATCAATAATCAGCGCCTTGACGACTCTCTCAGCCAACCTCTATCTCCTCCATAATCTTGCTCCATGCGGGGCCGCCGTCCCCCGCGGCGGGCAGAAAGATAAAAAAGGTCGTTCCACGCCCGGGTTCGCTTTCCACATCGACAAACCCGTCATGCTTGCGGACGATTCCATAGGCAATGGACAGCCCCAGACCGGTCCCCTGCCCCGGATCTTTCGTGGTAAAGAACGGTTCGAATATATGCGACAGATAGGCCTTGTCGATCCCCTTGCCCGTATCCGAGACAGTGATCTTGATGGTATGGGGACTGGCCAGGAGGCATATCCGTTCCATCTCCGTGTCCTCCTCCCTGTTGGACGGAAATCGGCTGATCAGCTTTGTCGCCACCGTCAGCCTGCCACCTGTAGTCATCGAATCGGAGGCATTGATAAAGAGATTGAGAAAGACCTGCTCCAGCCGTGATCGGTCTCCGTTCACCTGGGGGAGGCCGTCGGCGAAATCGGTTTGTATCTCTATCCCTTGAAACATAGACTGATCCTTCACCAGACCGAGGGAGGTCAGAAGCACCTCGTTGATGTCGAGCGGCAGCATCTCTCCCGAGGGTGTCCGGGAGAAATCGAGGAGATTCTGGACGATCTCTCTGCAACGGTTTGTCTGATAGACGATCTTGTCCATATTCTCCCGCGCCGGGCTGTCTTCCGGGAGCTCCTCCAGGACAAGATTGCTGTAGAGAAGGATGCCGCCGAGGGGATTGTTCATCTCATGGGCGACCCCGGCCGCCATCTGCCCGAGGGCCACCAGACGTTCCGTCTGTGTGAGCTGCTGAAGGGCCTTCTTCAGCCTCTCATCGCGATCCCGGAGCGACGTCACCATATCATTGAAGGCCTCGTCCAGCATGCCGAAGTCGGAGGACGTACTGGAGGGCAACCGGTAATCGAGATCGCCGGTTCCGATGGTCTCCGTGGCCTGCTTCAGTATCCGTATCCTCTCTATGATGGTATGTCCCATCCGGAAGGAGATGATGAAGGCGACGATCATGCCGAGGGTCGTGATACCGAGGAAGACCCACATGGCATACAGCCTCATGTCCCGGTATTTCGCCTCCAGGATACCGACGTAGAGCATCCCTATGATGGCGTTGTCTATATTGTATATCGGGACATACGAACTGAGATACCAGTCGGTGACGACAAACGCCCTCCCGACCCAGTCCTCGCCCCGTTCAACAACCTTTTCGTATACCTCCTTGGAGACAACCGTACCGATCGCCCTCTCGGAGGTCTCCGTCATCACGTTGGTGGATATCCGCACGCCCCCCTGAAATATCGTGGCAAAACCCATATCGAGGCCCTGATACTTCTCGTCATGAAAGACCGTCTCCTGTATCTTGTCCACCATGGTGTAATCCTTGTTCAGCAGAACGCCCCCGACAAGCGCGCCCCTGAGAGTACCGTGCGCGTCAAATATGGGGTAAGCCGCCCTGAACACCATCCCCTCGGGCAGGCGCTGCTGTCCGATTTCAATCGACTGAGGTGTCTTTACGATCGGGATCTCAAGGCGCTCCGAAAGGTGGGGGTTCTCCCGGCGTATCCACTCCAGGGGGATCAGTTCCGTCGAGGACAGGGGAACTCCCTCTTCAAGGCACTTCCGGATGACCGGATCCCACAGGACAGTATCCCCTTTGATCTCCGGATTTGAGGCCCGGTACAGGACGGTCCCCTGCGCATCCACGACCGAGAGCATGTCGATGCAGATACACTCGCTCCCCTGTTCGTCACGTGTCTCCGTTCCCCTGCGTATGAGCCTCTTCAGATCTTCCAGACCGGTCATATCACCGGAAGAGATCGCGGCTTCCAGGGGGGTTCGCAGGGCGACGCAGCGGACCTGAAAGGCCAGCCGTTCCATATTGTACCCATAGATGAGCTTCGCCGTGTTTATGTCCTGTTGGACCTTCCTCTGTGCCTCATCCATGGTGCTGTCGCTGATGATCTTTATGCCGACGAGCGTCGCCACCACACCGGTGAGACAAGTGGCCACCAGGAATCCCAGGACCAGTCGCTTCTGCAGGTTCTCTCTGAAGATATCTCGCAACACTCCCCTGTCCTCTTCTCACGGGCAGAAAACGGATATTCTCTCCTACACCACGCCCTCAATATCTTTCCGGTGTATTCCCGAGACGGAAACCTTCTTGTTCTTTGACCGGTGCCCGGCTATGATCTGTATTTGAGATCGCTTCACCCCCAGCATGTCTGAAAGGAAGCGTATGCACTCCTTGTTGGCCGCACCTTCGACGGGGGGTGCCGTTATCCTGAGCTTCAGGGCGTCACCCTGGACACCGGCGAACTCGCACCGCGAAGAGCGTGGAATGACCCTGATATTGAATACGACACCATCCGCTGTTTCACCGACCGGGATCATAACCACCCCTTGCTGTGCGTACCCGGATACCCTGCTATCTGAAATTGACCGCGATCTGCAGCATGGTCCTCACAACAAAAGACTGCAGGAAGACGATGACCAGGATCACGATAATCGGGGAAAAATCTATACCGATGCCCTTCATCGGAATCAGCTTCCTGACCCGGTAGAGCACCGGTTCGGTTACGGTATACAAAAACCGGACGATAGGATTATAGGGGTCGGGGTTCACCCAAGAGATGATGGCCCGTATGATGATAAGCCACATGTATATCGTCAGGCCGATATCGATAATCCTGGCGAGCGCCTCTATGAAATTTCCGATGATAAACATCTCTTCCCCTTTGCATTAAAATAGGTTATGAATAATAAGTGCTATCTTAAAAGTCAAGAGATGTTTTCCATGGAGGGCGGGGATTCCCGCCGTTGTTCACGGACAGGGAGGGTGCAACACCACGATGCCGGAAGAGAGGATATGTGTCATAGGGGCCGGGAATATGGGCGAGGCTCTCACCGGGGGAATGATCACGGGGGGCGTGGCGCGACCGGAGGAGATAACCGTCCATGACATACGGCGGGAGCAACTCGACCGCTTCAGGGAGACCCTCCACGTCGGTGTCTCGGAAGAGATCGGGACCGCGCTGGAGGCCGCCGATATCGTTATCCTGGCGGTCAAACCCCAGAACATGGAAGAGGTGCTGAGAAGAATGGCCGACACCGTCGCCGACCGGCTCGTCATCTCCATCGCGGCGGGGATCACCCTCGGGTTCATCGAGGAAATCCTGGGGGAAAAAGCCCGGGTCGTCAGGGTGATGCCGAACACGCCCGCCCTCATCGGGGAAGGGGCCACTGCCCTCGCCGGCGGTCGAAACGCCACGAAAGACGATGTCGCCACGGCCCGCCGGATATTCGGCTCCGTAGGAATGACGGTGGTCGTCGAAGAGGAACTGATCGACGCGGTCACCGGCCTGAGCGGAAGCGGTCCCGCCTACGGATTCCTCATCATCGAGGCGCTCGCGCAGGCCGGCATCGACCAGGGGCTTGAGGCCGAGGATGCCTTGAAGCTGGCGGCCCAGACCATGCTGGGCGCCGCGAAGCTGTGCCTCAAGGGAGACCGGACACCCGCCCAGCTCACCGATATGGTCACCTCCCCCGGCGGCACCACCGTAGAGGGGATCAAGGCGCTCAGGGCGGGAAAGATCGGGGAGACCATCGCGGCAGCGGTGGAGGCGGCAACACAGCGATCGAAGGAACTGGGGCGGAAATAGTCCCCACCGGGTACATGAAAGAAACGGACGGCGGAGGCCGCCCCATATGAGAAACCGTGTCTATCCGGAGGTGCGGCAGTCATGGCCATAACCATCAGACGATTATCCAGCACATTCTATCCGGACCCGAAACGGGTCATCGCCCGATTCTACCTGCCCGGTTTGGGGGACGGCAAGAGGGCGCGGATCATCATCAAACGGCTGCTGGACCTATCCGACCGGAACGTGGACCTGGCCCTCAACGAGGTACTGGCGGATTTTTCGAGGCGGCACCGTAATATCACAAAGGTCTTCGAAAAGAACTTCGATGCCGTCCGTGACATCCTGGCATCCGACACCGATACCTTTCCGAACAGACTGTCCCGTAAGAAAAAACTGCTGATCGGCTCGTACTTTACTTCGGAATACGCCATCGAGGCGGCTGCCTTCTTCAATCCCTCGATCGTCGAAGACCCGAACCAGGGAAAACTGGAAGAGGGGCAGCGGCGCGTTATCGTCAGCTTTCGGGCGGTCGGTGAGGGGCATATCTCGTCGATCGTCTTCAGGAGCGGCATCATCACCCGGAACAACGAGCTGATCTTCAGACCTGCCGGGAAATTCGTCGATCTCCCCGAGGCCCTGAAGCTCCACATATACGACAAGAAACAGTTTCTCGAGAAACTGCATGAGATGCACGTTCAGAAGGACATCATCGGCGCCGTCATGGACCGGCTTGACGACAGCTTTCTCTATCGCAACCTCCAGGAGAGCATCGCTCAGGTCACCAGAGACGTACCCCTCACCTATACCAAGAAGAAGGTGATCGATTCGATGAACTGGCTGGCCAGTTCGCACTATGACATCACCTTCTCCCTCGATACCGATCTGTCGGAACGTGTCATCTTTCCGGTCTCCGCCCATGAGAGCAACGGAATCGAGGATGCCCGCTTCGTAAAATTCACCGACGATGACGGATCTGTCACCTACTTCGCGACGTATACGGCGTACGACGGGTATACCATCCTGCCGAAATCTCTGGAGACGAGTGATTTCTATCATTTCAAGATCAGCCCGATCCACGGCGAGTATACCCAGAACAAGGACCTGGCCTTCTTTCCAAGGAAAATCGGGGGGCAGTATGCCATGATCTCCCGCTACGACGGGGTGAACAACTACCTGATGTTCTCCGATGACATCCATGCCTGGCACGACGCCCGAAAGATACAGGAGCCCCAGTATCCCTGGGAGTTTATCCAGCTGGGGAATTGCGGCTCCCCCATCGAGACGGAGAAGGGGTGGCTGATGATCACCCACGGGGTGGGGCCGATGAGGAGGTACAGCCTGGGGGCCGTTCTCCTCGACCTGGATGACCCTTCCCGCATCATCGGTCAGCTGAGGGAACCGCTCCTGATGGCCAATGAGGAGGAGCGGGAGGGGTACGTGCCGAACGTCGTTTACTCCTGCGGGTCGCTGATCCACAACGGCGAACTGATCATCCCGTACGGGATGTCCGATTACGCCTCGGGCTTCGCCGCGGTACGGGTGGATGAGCTGTTGAACCGGTTGTTGAACGGGTAAGAGGGCCGATCCCCGTTCGCAAACACCAGAGGTATGAACCGTCAGGAGGCTCCGCCCACTATCCGACGGTAAATCCCGATATACTGATCGACCATCCGCTCCCGGCTGAAGTTCTCCTCGGCCCATTTCCGGCAGTACACGCGGTCGATCCGCGGTATGTCTCTCAAGACGGATACGGCCTCCTCCACCGTGTCAACCAGAAATCCGGTCTTTTCCGGGACGATCAGTTCCGGCATGGATCCCCTGTTAAAGGCGACCACCGGCGTCCCGCAGAACATCGATTCAACCACACTCAGACCGAAGGGTTCGGCGAATGTAATGGGGTGAAGGAGGGCGTACGCATTGCCGAGCAGCGTGTCTCGCTCCTCCGGGCCGGCGTTGCCGACATACACAATCTCATCATCCAGAAACGGCCGCACCTCCTCTTCATAATATCCCCGGTCCTGGATAAAGCCGGCGATAACGAGCCTCATCTTGAACCCCTGGGCGATCCGGATGGCCTCATGGGTCCCCTTATCCGGATGGATCCTGCCGAAATACAGGAGATACTCGCCCGCAGCCTCCCTCAGCGTAAAGGCGGCCGCATCGACACCGTTGTGGACGGTGGCGGCATATTCCAGTGCGGGAGAGCGGTCCGCATTGCTGATGGACACGAAATGGGTGTGCCCGCTGTACTCTTTGTAGACCGGGATGATACGCGGCGAGGAAAAACCGTGGATGGTCGTCACCATCGGTGTTGTGATCAGACGTGAATAGGTCAGCGGCAGAAAATCGTAGTTGTTGTGTATGATGTCAAATTGATCGGCACGCTCCATCAGGTGGGCGATGTGCAGAGACTCCCACACCTTCGGATCGAGGGTCTTGTCCTCTTCGTAGGGCCGCGGGCAGACGTACTCCAGCCGCCCCCCGGTCACGGAATCTCCCGTCGCAAAGAGCGTCACGTCAACCCCCCGTCCGACGAGTCCCTCGGCGATATTCGACGCCACCTGTTCCCACGGACCGTAGTGTCGCGGTGGCGTTCTCCAGCAGATGGGGGCCAGGACCGCAACCTTCATCTCACACCGCCGTTCTGGGATTGTTCAGGCAGAGGGCCACCAGGTCATCCATGTCGGCCGTACCCATGCACATCACGGTGTCGGCCGCACCCCAGTAGATCTTGAGCGTGCCGTCCGGTTCCGGCACCGCCCCGCAGGTAAAGACGACATTGGGGACATACCCGGTGATCTCATACTCTTCCTCCGGCTGCAGGATCCAGCCGTCGGCGACCCCCCTGATGATCGAGGGATCGGCCAGGTCATGGAGGGCGACTCCCAGACGATAGACCGATCCGGCCATGGTCTGAAAGACGCCGTGGTAGATATGCAACCAGCCCCGGTCGGTCCTGACGGGGGGCGCACCGGGCCCTACCTTCATCTCATCCCAGTGATACTGAGCCGGTCTCATGATCAGCCTGGAGTCCCCCCAGTATCTCAGATCGGGAGAATAGGATATCCAGATGGACCAGGGGGCAATCCCCGAATGGGGCCTGTCCAGACGCATATACAGACCGTCCCTCTTTTCAGGGAAGATAACCAGGTTGCGATAATCCGCCTCGGTGATCAGGGAGATCCGCTGTACCCCTTTAAAGTCTCTCGTCCTGGCCAGGCCGATGCGCGCGCCATGCCGGGAATACGCGCTGTAGCTGATCAGATATTCATCGTCGATGCAGGTGATCCGCGGATCCTCAAGGCCGTATTCTTCGTATAGCTGGAACGCCCCCTCGCTTGCCGGGGTCATAAACGGCTTTTCGGCAACCGTAAACCGAAACCCGTCATCGCTTTCAGCCAGTCCCAGGATACTGCGGCCGGTGGTCAAGTGCGAGCGGAAGATCATGATGTACCGGCCGTCATATCTGGTCACCCCGGCATTGTGGACCGTTGCCACCGGATAGGGCACATCGTCTCTGGTCAGGATCGGGTTTTTTTCATATCTTCGAATAATCGGCATCTGCAAACCCCTTATCATTGCTGTATCCCGGGTAGCTTCGCTTCAGAGCTCGAGATGATCACGTTTTCAAAGCATTACTGCTGTTGGGCCTCCTGTTCGTGGGCCAGAAGAACGGTCAGGTGGGAGATCAGATACGCCAGGATACTTTCCGCGCCCTGATTCCGGTTGACCCCGTGGGCCTCAAGACCGTCGCAGCAGCCGGATGTCTCAAAATCATAGAGCGAGATCCGCAGGTCATTTTCACCCAGAAACCACATAAAGGACGCAACCATCCGGTCAAGGTAGTGCTTGTCACCGGTCACGACGGAGGCCTGGTAGAACATCATCACGATGGCCATCGCGTCAATGGGTTGCTGCGCATACCGTGCGCACTCCCCGCCCTTGGGGTACCAGCCGTCGGACCCCACCGGCGCCAGGTACTCGTCTTTGAAAACGATCCCCTCCAGAAAGTCTGCCATCTCTCGGGCAACGGCTAGCACCCTTTCATCTCCGGTTACTTCATAGGCATGCAAGAGGGCCAGGGGGATAATGCCGCTGTCATAGGTCACCGTCGGTTCAAACCAGTGCCACTGATCATCGGCCTCATCTTCGTACTGTGCGATGATCCGCCGCACCATACCCTTCAGGGTTTCATGCATCCCCTCGTCGCTCGCATAGCGGTGGAGGTAATGGCAGATACCGATGATCGTATCGGCAATGCCCCGAAGGGAGCGCACGTCATGAAACTGCGGATACGCCTTGGAGAACAGTTGGTTGGCCAGTTGAAAGAAGGCGTCGTAGGGGGAGAAACGGATAAGGTATCCCAGGGCCCATATGGTCCGTCCGAAGGCATCATCCGATCCGACTTCGTCAAGAAAGTTTCGATTGTAGCTTAAGAAATTTCTAAACAGGCCGTCATCACGCTGCATATAATCGATATAACTGAGATACGTGGGCAGAAGAGACAGAGCCACCGGGTCTCTCTTCTGGCGACAGGCCATGACCGCCATCAACAGCCCCCGGGCATTATCGTCCAGACAGTATCCCTCCTTCCGGCTCGGTACACTGTAGTTCGCATGCTGGATAATACCGGTATCGTCGGTGAGTTGCCTGACGTGGGCCAGATCGAAGGGGGGGAGAACCAGTGGGTCGACAATGGCATCCTCTCTGGCGCTCACCTCTGGATAGGATCGCGCCACATCGCGGAGGAGTTCGGTATACCGTTTCCCGATAACGGGCCATGTCATCTTCCGCCCGTAGGTATAAGCCTTGCGGCGCAGTTCGAGCAGGGTTGAAGGGTTGTCCAGCAGTTCGGTAAGGATACGGGCCAGTGCGTTTGAATCGTGAAAATCAAACAGCCTTCCCCTCCCGTCGGCCAAGAGTTCCTGCGCGTGCCAGTAGGGCGTAGAGATCACGGCCGCCCCCGCTCCTACCGCATAGGCGAGGGTCCCGCTGGTAATCTGGGCCTCGTTCAGATAGGGGGTGATGTAGATATCGATGGCGGATAGATACTCAAACAGTTCCGTTGGGCTGACAAAATCGTTATGGAAATAGACGTGTTCTCTCAGATTATTCTTTTCAACCAGACGGCGCAGATAAACCCGGTACTCCTCGCCCGAAGTGCGCAACACGGCCGGATGTGTCTTCCCCAATATGATGAACACAACATCCGGATGTTTCAGGACAACCTGCGGCAGGGCCTGGATTGCCGTTTCGATCCCCTTGCTTCGGTTCAGCAGGCCAAAGGTAAAGATGGCCTTTTTGCCCTCCAGGTTAAACTTCTTTTTATACTGATCCCTCCGAACAAGATCGAGATCGGGGACCCCGTGTTCAATAAGCTCAATCTTATCGGGCTGCACATCATAGATTTCAGTCAGGAAATTGATTGCCCGCCGGCTCATCACCACCACCTTCTCGGCCTTATCACCGATCGCATGGATGATGGCCCTCTCGTTATAGGAAGGTTTCTCAAGGATCGTATGCAGGGTAGCGACAAGGGGAATCCTCAGCCGATGGATTAACGGAAGGATGTAAAGGCCGCTGTCACCGCCGAATATCCCGAATTCATGTTCGAGCACACAGGCATCGGCGTCACTGTAATTGATAAATTTGACCGCCTTGAGATAATCCCGTTGATGGTTCTGCCGGATGACATATCGAACCTTCTCGGGATAGGAGTACTCCTGATCCTGATCATTCATCGCGACAACGGAGCACTCGGCCCGACCGGTTTTCTCCATCGATTCGACCAGATCCCTTGTAAAGGTCGCAATCCCGCATTCCCGGGGAGGATAATTCCCTATACACGTAATCTTGATCTTTTTCATTCTGTCCCCTCTAGAATTGTCTGTTGGGTTTCGCTTGCTGGCAAAACCGGCGTGAAAGTGACGGATGTGCAACGCTACAAAAAAGAGGAGCCGCGGAGATCTCCCCCGCCTCACCCTGTAGCAGGGGTGAGGCGGAAGAAAGATTGTATATTTTTATCGTCCCTCCTTCTTACTCCTTCAGATAGGCGATATCCTCCCAGGGATGGCGGTACAGGCCCTGTTTAAGCCGTTTCTGGTCCAGATGGTGGCCGACGAAACCGATGCTCCTCCCCAGGACGAAGAGACCGTTGAGCGACCCCATCCGGATATACTCGTCCGACTCCTCCCGGGAAAACTCGGACCTCAAAAGATCCACAAAGCAGACGGCGATGCAGCCGTCTACGTTCAGGATCAGGTTGTCCCGCTTGGAGGTGGTGATCTTCTCCACCTCCAGGGCATAGTCCAGGAGCATCGTACTCTTAAGATTCCTTTTTGCATACCTCTTTATGATGGTCACCCGCATATCGGGGTTGTGGATCGATTTGATCCGGTGTCCGATTCCCTGGATATTGGTGCCCTTTTGCCTCATCGAATCGACAAATTCGAGGGGGGTCAGTCCCCTGTCGAGGGCGTCGGAGAACTGCAGGGCGGCCTCATCCAGCGCTCCTCCGAACCGCGGCCCGATACAGAGCAGTCCCGATACCAGAGATGATATCAGGTCCTTCCCCGCCCTGCTGGCAACGATGGTGTTGTGGGCGCCCGAGACCGCCGGTCCGTGATCCGCCACGACCATGATGACCATCTCGATGAAGGTCGTCGCGTACCGGGGGAGCAGCTTCTTGAACCACAGGACGCTGAGGACCCCGCCGATGCCGATATCCTTCTTGAAGACCTGCGAGATGGGCAGCTTTCCGTACAGCAGTTCCTCCCCCCGGTCATCCGATATGGTCGAGATAAAGCTGGCCGGCTTACGGATCGTTCCGGCCTTCAGCGCCTTGTCGAAATCGATGGGAACGTTCGGCACCGCCACCTCTGGTGCCGGTTGTATCGTTCCCTTCCTGACCAGATCTTCATAGACATCGCGGATCTTCTCGGCGTAGTCATCGAACGAATCGGGGACAATGGCGCCGGCTGCTCTCAGCGCAGCGTTCTTGGCATCCGCCCCCTCGACATCGGTCCCTGCCTTGGCCCCGGCGTGCCCGAACTGAATATCCGTCTTGAAGGCCTTCGCGCACGTCCCCGTCACCCACATGACCAGCGGCTTTCTGATCTTCTCCTTTTTGAGGGCGTCGACGATCTCATACTCATCCATCCCCCCTACCTCTCCGAGGCAGACAAGCATTTTGACGGCGGGGTTTCTCTCGTAGCGCATCAGGTGGTCCCGGAGGGTGCTTCCGGGATACCGGTCGCCGCCGATGGCGATCCCCTCGTAGAGGCCATCGGTATTCCGGGCAATGATGTTGTACGCCTCATTGGAAAGACCGCCGGACTTGGAAACAAACCCCACGGAGCCCGGCCGGTGGAGCTTCGCCTCTATGATATTTTCAAGGGTCCCCCCGGTGTTGCCGATCTTGAAGGCGCCCGCCTGGATCCCCCCCACCGTGGCCGGCCCGACAATCACCTTCCCCAGTTTCCTGGCCTTCGCGTTCAGCTCCTTCGCCCGCCGCTCGGGGACTCCCTCGGCGATCAGGACAATCGTCCTGATCTGCTTGAGCTCGAATGCCTCCTCCGCGGACTGGGCGGCAGACCGGAAGGATGCGAAACTGATCAGGACATCCGCCTTTCGGTGCCTGCGGGCGGCCGCTGCCAGGGAGGTATAGACGGGAATCAGGATCTCCCCGGGACCGAAGAAGAACTTCTGCAGGGATTCACTCCCCGTCGTATTGACAACCGCCGCCACCGAGGGCGTCTCCCTTCCCACGGCGTGGTCGAAATCGAGCATCCTCTGTATGGCATTGACCTGCATATTGTAGATGAATGCCTGGGTCTCCCTGTTGAAGAGTTCGTACCCTTGTGTCTCTGCCCTCTTCCGTGCCATCTATCTGCCCCCCTTCAGCGCCATCGATATGATCCTGGTCATATGCGTCTCCGGTCCGTAGACATGAATGGGGATACTCAGTTCCTCTCCCACCGCCTTCACGTTGGCCAGCCCCTCCTTGTAGTTTGGGCCGCCGCGTCTGACGAAGATGGTCACCTTCCCCTCTTTGAGTTTCTCACAGTACTCCCTGAGGGCCCGGATAATGCCCTGAAATGTGCTGGCAACATCGGTGAAGTTGGCGATCCCCCCCCCGATGAGGAAAAACTTCCCCCGGGGATCCTTCTTCCGTGTCATCAAATCGAGGATCGTTCGCGCATAGAGGTAGGTGAACTCCTCGTTGGGGTCCCCGGAGTACTCGCCGTAGTTGGCCATCTCGTCCATGAATCCCAGATCGGTGATGGTGTCCGCATAGATCACGGAGGCGCCCCCTCCGGCGGTCATCGTCCAGATGCGCCCCTCGGGATGCAGAACGGTCAGTTTAAGGGAAGAGCCCGTCTTGGAGTCCAGTTCTTCTATGTAGGCCTCCTCCTTTGTGAGCAGCCTGCCGAAGGGGGTGGGGAACTGTATCTCCCCCCACTTCTTCCCGCTGACGAAGGCGGCCGTATCGTCGAGCTTCGCCGCCACATCGAGGGGGATGATCCTGTTCCCCTTAACGATAAAGGGGTTTATCTCGAGGTAGGTATAGTTCAGGTCCGCGTAAAATTTAAAGAGACCTTCGATAAAGCCGGCGATCAGCGCCTTCTGTCCTTTCGGGACCTTTCCGAGGAGTTTGTTTTCGATCTGCCCCGCCGTCGGCATCTCTCCGATGGGTACCGGGAGTCTCATGGCCGTGGCATCGACATCCCCGATATCGACCCCTCCGTCGTGATGGAAGAGGATCTCGTCCCCTTCCTTCTCCGAGAGGATGGCCACGTAGTGCTCGTCCTGTGCGTCGTGGGAAACGAAGGGCTCCACGAGAAAGCGATCCAGGACCCCGGTGACGTCATCCACCGTCATCTCCCTGTTCATCCGCTCACCGATCCACCGCCGGGCGCTCTCCCAGTCGGCATCGAGGAGGATGAGCCCCTCCTTCCCCCTCCTCTTGATCAGCTGGTCGACCTTGACCACCAGCCGTTCCTTCAGGAGCCACGGGTATCTGCCGGAAAGCCGTGCGAGATCGGTTTCGGGCCCCACCGATACAGACCTGTTGCGGACCGTGTAGTTCCTTCCGGCATACTCCCCAAGGAGACGGGTCATCATCCCCTTGCCGTCCGCCTCTCTGATCGCCTTCTGTGCCATCTCCCCCCCTTTACATTTTTTGCTCCAGGACCTCCCGTATCTGATCAATAAAGCCTTCCGTGGTCACCTGCCGATTATTCGGATGCGACCCCGCGATCCTCATGAGGTCACCGGTCATGACCCCGTTCTCGACCGTCTCTATGACTGCGTCTTCGACCTTCTGCGCGAAGGCGGAAACCTCGGGGGTGCCGTCCAGTTCCCCCCGCTTCTTCAGCCCGCCCGTCCAGGCGAAGATCAGCGCCGTAGAATTCGTGGAGGTCACCTCCCCCTCGAGGTGCTTGTAATAGTGCTTCTGGACCGTACCGTGAGACGCCTCGTATTCGAAATACCCCTTCGGAGAGACGAGGACGGAGGTCATCATCGCCAGGCTCCCGTACGCCGAGGCGAGCATGTCCGACATGACATCCCCGTCGTAATTCTTGCAGGCCCAGAGCATCCCCCCTTCGGACTTCATGATCCGCGCGACGGCATCGTCGATAAGCGTGAAGAAGTATTCGATCCCCGCTTCTTCGAAGGCCCCCTTCCAGTTCGCCTCGTATTCCTCCTCGAAGATCTCGCGAAACCTCGCGTCATACGTCTTGGAGACGGTATCCTTCGTACCGAACCACACATCGATCCCCTGGTCCAGGGCATAGGTAAAGCACGCGGTCGCGAAGCTCCGGATGGAGGAATCCAGGTTGTGGATCCCCTGGATGATCCCCGGTCCCGTAAACTCGTGGATAACCTTCCGGGCAGGCTCGCCCCCGTCCGCGGGGGTAAAGACCAGTTCGGCAGTGCCGGGCTGTGTTATCCTGATTTCCTCATTTCTGTAAACATCGCCGTATGCGTGTCGCCCGATATGGATCGGCCTTTTCCAGCCGGTGACTGCCGGCCGTATGTTCCTCACCAGGATTGGCGCCCTGAAGACCGTCCCATCGAGCATCCCCCTGATAGTGCCGTTGGGGCTGCTCCACTGCCTCTTGAGGCCGTATTCCTCGACCCGTGCTGCGTTGGGTGTGATGGTTGCGCACTTGACCCCAACCCTGTGTTTCATAACGGCACGGGCCGCGGCAACGGTCACCTGGTCGTCGGTATCGTCCCTCGACTGCAGGCCCAGGTCATAGTAGTCGATCTCCATGTCGAGATAGGGGAGGAGCAGCTTCTCCTTGACCATCTGCCACATGATCCTGGTCATCTCATCCCCGTCCATCTCTACCAGAGTCCTCTTTACCCTGATCTTTTCACCCATGCATTCTTCTCCTACCCTTTTGTATCTCTGATCAGCGACAGCATCCCCCCGGCGAGGACGATCTCCCTCGCCCTCTCCGAGAGGTCGCAGGTGACCTCGAATTCGTTCCCCTGTGTCGTGTTCTTCACAATGAGCGGTCCTCCCTTTCCGATCCGTTCACGGATATCGGGGATCTCCAGTGAATCACCCTGCTGCAGTGCATCGTAATCGGCTTCGTTTTTAAAGGTCAGCGGGACGATACCGAAGTTGATCAGGTTTGCCGTGTGTATCCTCTCGAATGACCTGGCGATAACCGCCCTGACCCCCACATACATGGGGCAGAGGGCGGCGTGCTCACGAGAAGACCCCTGACCGTAGCTGACCCCCGCCACGATGATGTTGTCCCTGCCGGAATCCTTTGCTTCCCTGGCCCGTGCGTAGAAACCGGGATCAATGACCTCGAAGAGAAACTCGGAGTAGAGAGGGACATTGGACCGGTACTTCATCCGCGCGCCGGCCGGTATGATGTGGTCCGTGGTGATGTTGTCCCCCACCTTGATGGTCACAACCCCGGCCACCTGTTCGGAGAGCGGTTCGCTCGCCGGCGGTTCCCCGATGTTGGGTCCCCGGTAGATCTCGACACTCTCCGGGTCGCCGGAGGGGGGAATGATCATCGAATCGTCGATGATGAACCGATCGGGCATCGCGATCTCGGGATAAGGGATCCCGATCCCCCTCGGGTCGGTGATCCTCCCCGTGATTACCGCCGCGGCTGCCGTCTCCGGGCTGACGAGGTAGACGTTCGCGCTCTTCGTCCCCGACCTGCCCAGGAAGTTCCGGTTGCTGGTCCTGAGGGAAACCGCATCGTTCCCGGGTGACTGGCTGTTCCCGATACAGAATCCGCAGGCGTTCTCTTCCAGCCTGACCCCCGTTTCGATGAGATCGGCGAGGGCTCCGTTTCTCGCCAGCATGTCCACCACCTGCCGGGAGCCCGGCGCCAGGATAAAGCTGACCCCGGGGTGAACTTTTCTGCCCTTCAGGGCCTTCGCGACCACCATCAGGTCACGATAGGACGAGTTGGTGCAGGAACCGACACAGACCTGGTGCACCTCCATCCCCTCAAGAGCTGTGATTGCCGCGATGTTCCCGGGGCTGTGGGGGGTCGCCGCCAGGGGGACCAGCTCCGAGAGATCGATATCGACCACCCTGGAATATGCGGCATCCGGGTCTGCGGCCATCTCTTCCCAGTCCCCTTCCCTCCCCTGCGCCCGGAGAAATTTCCGCGTCTCCTCATCGCTGGGAAAGAGCGAGGTGGTAACGCCGCACTCCGCCCCCATGTTCGCGATCGTCGCCCGCTCCGGGACGCTCAGGGTCAGGGTACCCGGTCCGCCGTACTCGAAGACGCATCCAACATTCCCCTTCGTCCCGAAGATCTCCAGGACCTTGAGGATCACATCCTTGGCGCTCACCCAGGGCTGCAATCTTCCTGTCAGTCTGATCCCGATCACCCGGGGGCAGGTCAGGTAAAAGGGCTCGCCGGCCATCGCCAGCGCCACGTCCAGCCCCCCCGCCCCGATGGCGATCTGTCCGATGCCGCCCCCCGTGGGGGTATGGCTGTCGGAGCCGAGGAGCGTCGCCCGGGGCCTGCCGAACCGCTCGAGATGCACCTGGTGGCAGATGCCGTTCCCCGCCCGTGACAGGTAGATGCCGTACCGGGCGGCCACGCTCTGCAGATACCGGTGGTCATCCGCGTTCTCGAACCCGATCTGTACGGTGTTGTGATCGATGAAACTCACCGAGCGGTCCGTCCGTACCCGGTCGACCCCCATGGCCTCGAACTGCAGGGAGGCCATCGTTCCGGTCGCGTCCTGGGTCAGGGTCTGGTCGACGCGGATCCCGATCTCACTCCCCGGCTCATAGATACCGGCGACCAGATGTTCCTCCAGTATCTTCTGTGTGAGCGTCTTTCCCATATACGTTTCCTTCCTTAAATCGCCTCGATCGTTGAGGGCGGTTTCGACGCGATATTGTACGTCACGCTGACGACACCGGGGACCTCGCGGATGATCTCGCCGGCAATCGCCTCGAGGATCTCAAATGAGAGCCGGGTCGGTGTCGCGGTCCGCGCGTCGACGCTGTCCCAGCAGCGCACCTCGATCTGCTGACCGAAGTCGCGCTCCCCGTCGCGCATCCCGGTCACGCGGTCCTCGTGGAGGATCGCCATGTATTGAAAGGTGTCGGTATCCCTGAGCCGGTTCTCGACGATCAGGTTCGCCTTCCTGACCGCCTCGATGCGCTCCGGGGTCACCTCTCCGATGACACGCGCCGCGAGGGCCGGCCCCGGGAAGGGGATGCGACTGAACAGGTCAACCGGAAGGCCGAGGGCCTCGCCCACTTTCCGTACACCGTCCTTGCGGAGCTGGATGAGCGGCTCGAGGATCCGGTAGCCGAACGTCTCCTGGGGGTCGATCCCGAGCTGTTCGAAGACATTGTGCTGTCGTTTGATCCCTGCGACGGTCTCATCGACATCGGTCAGGATCGTCCCCTGGAGAAGACACTTTGCCTCGCTTTCCCTGACGATGCGCCCGAAGACGTCACGATAGAAGGTTTGGGTAATCGCCTCGCGTTTCTCCTCCGGGTCCGTGAGCCCGGCCAGGGCGGCGAAGAATTCATCGCGTGCGTCGACCACCTCGACCGTCACGCCGAGCTTTCGGAAGAAGTTCACAACCTCCTTGGCCTCCCCCTCGCGCATAATCCCGTTTTCGACAAAGATGGTCCTGAGGCGGTCCCCCAGGGCCTTGTGCCCGAGCATCGTGACCGCCGAGGAATCGACTCCCCCGGAGAGGGCGTTGATCGCCGTGGTATCCCCGACGGCCTCCCTGATCTCCTCAACCTTCTCATTGATGAATTCCTCAGTGTTCAGATCCTGCGCCGTAATTTCCATACCCATGTAACAGATTCTCCCTTCTCTGATAGTTTTCGAATCCGGTTATACGCCGGCGAATGCCCGGTGATACCTGACGGTTCCGCTGATCCCCCCCAGTGATTTTTCCCTGAGTTCTCTTATCATAAACACCTCTTCCGGCACAACATACTCCGACCGTATGCCAAACTTTATTGCAGGGGCAAAACCGAACCGGGGATAGTA
>Ga0272444_10001690_pt1 | contig 21068 bp, 17 predicted proteins | sample SSMForm13_FD_201033 | JGI IMG/M metagenome (GOLD analysis project Ga0272444, IMG submission 201033) | Marine sediment archaeal communities from Little Sippewissett salt marsh, Falmouth, MA, United States - SSM-Form-13 | ecosystem: Environmental > Aquatic > Marine > Wetlands > Sediment ...
GCATTGTCAACCTCCCGAGACTTCCGGATTCACGGCTACCACCTCGGTATTTCCATGATGAATCGCGAGCCGCCCTTCTCCCCGCGCTGGTATCTCACTTCACCGCCGTGCAGGGCGGCGATCTTACTCACATTGGCAAGGCCCAGCCCGCTGCCGTCCCGCTTGGTCGTAAAGAACGGTGAGAACACTCTCTCCAGAACGTCGTCCGGTATGCCCGGACCCGTGTCGGCGACTTCTATGGCTAAGTACTCCCGGGCCGGCCCCGACTTCACTCCGTTGGGGCTTTCGGGAGTTCCGCAGTCTTTGGCAGTTAAGCTGACGCTCACCCTTCCGTCCTCGTCGATGGCGTCGATCGCGTTGCGGAAGAGATTGGTGAGCGCCTGCCTCATTCTCTCGACGTCCACCTTGCAGTAGAAGGGGTCTTCGGAGAATGAAGTGTCGAAGTTAACCCGGTGGCCCTCACCCTCGGCGGCAAGCTCGAACATCCCGATAAGCCCCTTCACTTCCCGGGCAAACTCGGTCCGTTCGGGTTGGAGTTGTACGGGGCAGCCGGCAGTAAGAAGGTCCGAGACAATGTTCTCAAGCGTGTCGATTCCCTCGGTTATCTTCTCGACGAGGGCGAGGCTGTCGGGTTTTGAAGCCAGGTCCCGTTTCAAGAGGCTCGCAAACCCCTTGATTCCACCCAGCGGGTTCCTGATCTCATGCGCGACCATCGCGGCTACTTCGCCGATGGTGGCCAGCGTCCTGATGCGGCTTACTTCTTCTTCCAGGAGTTTCATCTTCGTCAGGTCGGTGAGCACTTCCACGGCGCCGCAGATCTCGTTATCGCCGTCTGCGATGAGTGAAGTGCTGTAGCTCACCGGAACGCATTTGCCTGACCTGGTATTGAGAGCCTTCTCCCCCTGCCTTACGGGGCTGCCCGTGGCGAGCGTATACAGAGGAGTTGACTTCTCTGGCACGCCCGAACCGAAGACTCTGGCGTATGACTGGCCTTCCACCTCGGCGCACACGTAGCCTGTCATGGCTTCGGCCGCCCCGTTTAAGAGAACCACCTTGCCCTGGCGGTCCACCACGATCACGCCGCTGGGGATATTCGCAAGTATGTTTTCTACATAAGCCAGGGCATTGCCGCGTGTCATCAGCGCGCTCTTGAGGTTCTCATTCTTCTCCTCGAGGTCGACATTGATCCCGCCCACCGAGGACCTCAGGTGCTCGCAGGCCTGCTGCAGCCCCCCGATGGCCTCGGAGAGCTTGGACAGGGGGGCGCCGGCGCCGGCTCCTGCCGGCACTGTCGATTCCCTACGGGCGTCTCTGACCGCGAGTCCCATCTACTTGCTCCTCCCGGAAATCCTGAGGCCCCGCTTGCAGACGAGATCCTCCAGGCCGGATTCCTCTGTAATTAGCTCCTGAATCTCGGTCACCAGATCCAGGAACTGCTGCTTCGACTCTTCCGAAAGTGGAACGCCGACCTCGCCGGTTTCGGCGGCCCCCAGGGATACGCTTATCTCGCGCGAGAGGTCGCGGAGAACCCCGACCCTGTCCCGCTTCTCTGCGAGAATCGGAACGATGTCATCCAGCGATGCGGAGCGCTCGAGTTTGGCTCCCACATTTCGGGAAAGCTTCTTGATGTCGTCTATCACGTCCCTGGCGGATTCCATCAGCAGCGCGACATTGCTTGTTGTGCATTCGGAGAATCCGTCGTGTCCTTCGTTCATTGCTTGCTCCCGGAGGTTTCTTCCGAATCGATCAGTTCGCTCATGGTGTGACCGAACAGCAACACACATGCCAGTTCGGCCGCGCCGGATACATATTTCTCATCATGCTTGCGGGTGTTGCACTTGCGGGACCCGGACGAAGCACAATTCTTCCGGTCTTTCTTTCCGCTGCAGGACAAACCGGAAATTGATTCCGGGTTGTCGCGGTCTGATTTTCCGTCGCCATCGCAGCAACCGTTCGGTTCTCTGCTCAGGCAATGTGAATTGGCGGGTGAAGCGCATGGGACAAATTTGCCGCCGTTGTCATTTCCTGTGACATTTTTTCCGACTTCCCTGTCGAGTGACTTTTTCGCCGCCGCCTTCGTCCGGGTCAACCGCTCCAACTTTTCGCTCCTTCCGGTCAATTCCTCGAAGCAGGTTGCAAAATTGACAACTTTCAACAGTTCCTATCGACAGGACGTGAAGAAACCTTAAGAAAAATCTTCCGGAAAGTTATTCTGGCCTCGGGCGGCCCCTGGCCCGGCCCCGAGGGGGAGCCGGAGGGAGCGGCGTGAGAGGGAGATCTGAAGCGCTGGAGAACCCGGGAGTCCGGGGCTGGCGCAGGGCCGGCGCGGGGCCAGGGCCGGGGCCCCCAATGCAAAAAGGCGGGGTTTTCCCCGCCTTTCTGTCTTTCTCCGCTCGCATGAGGCGGAAGGGCCTCATGCCCCTGAACCGAGAAAGCGCCCCAGGATTCACTACACTACTTCCAGGACTGCACTAAGTCGCCGGAATTAGTTCCCCGCTATTCTGCTGTCGCACTCTATTACAGCAATTACCTGCTAGACCGTCTAAGCCGATCTTTGCAAACAATAGGTAATATGTTACTTATATAGACGAAATTGGCAAACATTGTCAAGCTTTTTTAAACCCTTTGCTCATAAAAACGGCTCTCAACTCTAATGCGCCCACACGCTTACATCAGCTGCACACGGGATACCCCTATGGGGTATAGCTTCTCTGAGAGAACTCTCAACCACGCTTGGGCTGCGAGGGGACCCAGACCGGCCCGGGCTTCTGTTTGAATCGGGATCCGTAGAAGACATCGTCGAGGGTGACGAGCGCCCCCCTCGACCAGGGAGCGTTCACCGCAGTCCAGGCCACGGCGCGATGAAAAGCGGTCGGCGGCTTGGACCACGGGCATACGGTCTGGCAGATCATGCACGCGGCTCCCACCCTGCCCCAGTAGAGAAGACACTTCTCGGCGTCCGCTTTCCATCTGAGCGTACCGTTCACCTCGACCTTGTCCCCTGTGGGGATGGCGTTCGCCGGACAGGTCCTGGCGCACTTGAGACACTTGTTGCAGAAATCCTGAACGCCTATGTCGACCGGCCCGTCGTGAAGAAGAGGCATGTCGGTCGTGACGCATGAGATCCTGGTGTTGGCTCCATACTCTCTGCTTACCATGTAGCCGCATCGCGCGAGCTCGCCCAGCCCCGCGTCTACCGCAACCGGAACCACAAGCACGCCGTAGTTGCGAAGATGATGCGCCCTCGCCGAGTAACCCAGGGTCCTTATGAAACGCGCCACCTGGGTGGCGACGAGCGCGCTCTTCGAATAGATTCTCCCCACCTCGAGATCCGACGCTTCGCCCGGCCCGGCCTTCATGGTATCGAAATCCTGTGCGAAAGCCATTGCGACCGCGTTCTCGTGACTGACCTCGATGGGGTCGCCGTATTGCCTGCCCGTATAGTGGTCCGGCATGCCGTCGAAAAGCGGCGGGTTGGGCTCCTCTCCGCGGAAGTATGGAAGCACTCCCCTGTGAGAGTAAACCCACTCTTTCCTCAAGGGACCTGTGCCCGCAAGATCCGCTCCCAGGTGAAGCGCCAGCGCCTTAATTACTCTGGAGTTCTCTTCCGGGCTCTTCCCCACCGGGGGGCTCAGGGGCAGGCCGTCCACACAGCCCGGAAGACCGAGGTGTGCGATGGGCGAGAAGGAGCCCTGGTAGTAGGCCTTCTTCCAACCGCTCGCCGTGGTGTCGCGCTTGGCCTGGATGAAGGAGCCGATCTCGCGGTCGACTTCTATGAGGTGGGGATTCCGGCGGTGATACTCGACCTCCTCGGGCGAGCCCGGCTCGAGCGCCTCTCTGGCGAATACATTGTCGCGCTCGTCATAGCGCTCGATCTTCCCGACGACTTCATAGGTAGGTTTCTTCATCACTTCCATGTATAGGCGCTCAGCGCAGCGGGTGTCAACTCAGGACCTAAAACAGAGCGGGGCTCAGAGTGAGCCCCGCTCAGGAAATATCATGCCGTCAACCCGGCGCCGGGCTGCTAGCGAATCGATATGATCTTATGAACTCTGTCGAACTCCCGGGTCTTCATCCTCACGAAGTAAACGCCGGGAGATGAGTTGCTGCTGTCCCACTCCCTCTCGTAACTTCCGGGCTCGAAGACCGTGTCCGCGAGCGTGCTTACGACTCTGCCCTGCACGTCGAATACCTCGACGGCAACGTGGGCAGCCCTCGGAACATCGAAGCTCACCCTGGCCTGGCCGCTCACCGGGTTCCCGCCCGCGATGCGCAGGGCGAAACTCACCGGCACGGGTTCCATGTCCCCGGGGTCGATCCTCACCGAGGCGAGGTCCGCCGTCACCTGGACATCGTCGATATACCAGCCCTCTTCGCCCAGGTAGCCATCGGAGCCGAACTGGAACCTTATGATGGCGCGTCCGGTGTACGCAGACAGATCAAATGTCGCCTGCTCCCAGCCGCTGGTCCCGCCGTAACATGGGGTTTCCGCAGCAAACGGGCTCGCGTTATTCGGATAAATGAGATGCGGGTAACCCCCGGACGGCGTGATCTGAGTCCAGGAGAAACCGCCGTCGGTCGAGAGTTCTACGATGCCGCCGTCCCATGTGTAAGGCGGGTTGCCGGCGTAAATCTCCGCATCCATGTAATGCCAGAACGTCAGAGTCGCGTCAGGACCGAGGCAGAGCGCCGGAGTCATGAGGGCACCGTTACTGTAATCCGTGTAGACGCCCGAACCGGCGCCGCCGTTCTTCCAGGAGTAAGTGCCGCCCCCGGTGTGATTGCGGTAGGTTTCCATGTGCCACTCATCGACGTAGCCGTCATTGATGACTTCATGAGTCCACGGACCCTCGCCGCTCTCCATGTCATCGTCGATGAGGCCGCCGGTCGCCACGCTGGCGGACCCGTATGACTGCCTGCCGCTGTCCAGCTGTATGTCGAGATCGAGGTCTATCTCATGGAACACCGGGCATGCCGGCGACACCTGGAGTATGAACGGCGTCGGGAGCTCAGCCTGTCCCTCCGAGTCGATCACAGACACATATGACTCATCCTGGAGCACCATGGCATATGGGTCGGTGGTGCTCAGGTATACGGTAGCTCCCTCGGCGTCACCCGAACCGCTGTTACCGAGCGTGAAAGTGAGCTCGACCGTCTCGCCGGCTTCGAGGCATCCGTCGACATTGCCGACCACCGAATCGTCAACCAGAAGGCCCTCCACCGCGATGACGGGAGCATGCGCCGTGAACTGGACGTGCCGCGTGACCGCCGTGTCGGAGTAGGCCAGGTAGACGTCAAGATCGATGACCTCGCCGTCGGGGACGTCAGGGTCAACGATGAACCGGAGCGCCGTGCTTGCGATACCCTGGCTCGCCGGCGCTATCGAGGAGAACGACGTCGTCGTATCCACAAGGCTCACGTAGAGATCGCCCGACCTCAACGTGGCATTCGCGTCCGTCGCGGTAGACTGGCCGATGTTCTCCGTGGTGATAATCGACTCGATGTATTCTCCGTCATCCAGCATGCCGTCGGAGTTACCGGAGCTTCCGCCCGAACCGTCATCATCCACGGGGAAGTCCGTGAGAATCAGGAGAGCGTCGGTGGCATCGGCCACCGGAATCGTATCGTTGTAAACGTAGAAGTTGTGGGCCATGACACTCAGGTAGAGCTCGCCGGTCTCGAGCGCTATCGGGTCAACATATGCATAACCATCTGCGTCGGTCATTGCATAAGAATAGGTCGAATCACTGAAGATGCTCACCCTCGCACCCTCGACGCCTCCGCTGCCGGTCACCCTGATAGCGACTTCGTTCTCGCCCACGTAAATGGTCTCAGGAGAAAGCGTGGTCACCGAGCCGGGAACGCCTGTCCAGATGTCCATCGCCGGATCGCCGAGTACGATGAGCTCGTAGTAAACCCACCTGCCGGCGGATGTCGCGTCGATGAACGGGATGTTGTCGACTCTCGAGTCCACATCGGCAAGACCTATTATGGTGAGGTTCTCAGCGAACATGGCGTCGAAGAACTGCCTATCATAGTACTGGCTCGCTCCGCGCGTGCTCGCGTGGGCTCCCCAGCCGTAGCGCGTGTTGCCCACGAAGGCCACACAAGCATACTGGCTCATAGTGAGGTACTCGGCGATACAGTCATCGCCGTAAGAGCCACTCGAGGTCCTGTTGTCGAAAGACGCGGCGTAGCAGCCCTGGGAGTAGATTATGTTGTAGGTGTTGCTCACGCCGTCGTTTGTGAAGCTGGGGACATCGCTGTTCACCATCCTCAGGCCATAAGTCGTGTTGCAGTGGCCGAGGTGGTTGACGATATGCTCGCCGCCATTGAGAAGCGGTATGAGGTCGTACTTGTCCCATTCAACGGGATCAAGGTCCCTGTCATAGAGCGTGCTCATGTTGAAGTTGCCGGGGAAGCCGACCGTGGTATAGCCGTGGGTGCTTGCCCCGTCCTTGATTTCGTCCTTGTAGTCGCCTCCCCAGGTCGGGTCGTCCCAGAGAAGTTCGCCGACCATGAGCGCGTTCTCAATCTGCCCGGTGACCGGAGTCCTCTGGTACTTGATTATCTTGCTTACGAAGTTGTTGGCCTCGGAGACCGTGCTGACGGCGACCCTTCCCGATGACAGCTCCGGCACGAGGTCGGCCTCGGCGGGCTCTCCCCAGCGGGCGTCGCCGTCGGTATTCCAGTTGCCGTCGAGCGCCATATAGTAGAGGTCAGCGGCGATGTCGCTATCTGTTGTGCCACCGGCGTCGGCGTAGAGCCCACGGTGCGGGACGATCGCGTCGTCACCGCCTAAGAGCACAAACTCCGTGCCCCAGTTCTGATAGGCGTCTATGAGGAAGTTCCTGATCTTCATCTGCGTGTCATCACCGGCGTAATTGCTCGTGATGTCCGCCACGAGAACGATCTTGGTCCTGAAGCCCTGTTCGTCTTTGAGATCCTTGAGATTCCCGAAAGCGCTCTGGAGCGTCGAGTTGGTAATGATCACATAGGGATATGTGTCCGCCGGATCGACGATGGACCCCAGCGTCGCCGGCAGGCTCCGGGCCTCGTAACGATGGGCCTCGGTCACGTCCTCGACCATGTGGGTCAGCATAACCCTGTCCGCCTCGCGTCCAGCGCGGAAGGTCTTGAGAGACCGCATCAGCGCTTCGCTGCTCGGCCTCGTCTCAACCACGACTCTGAGGCTCGGCGCGAAATGAAGCGTGTTTTCGGCAGCCGTATAGACAGCGGGATACACCCTTAAGAAGGCAATGTTGTATCCCCTGAAAGTCTCGGTGCTGGTATGCAGTATCCGCTCGGCTGGAAATGGGTTCCCGCTTCCATAGATCTCGGCGTCGGGAACCGTCTGCTGGTAAGGTCCCTCGTGGCTCAGAGGATACTGCCGCTGGGCGCACTCGAGCGGCGAGTCAAGCGCGAGCTCCATCACGCCCGCAGTCTCGACCCACACGCGGACCACTTCCTCGCCCTGCGGGAGGAGTATGCTCATTCCATAGGCCGGAAGCACCGGCTCGCCGGGAAGGCCCACCTCGAGGCAGCCTGTTATGCTCACCGTGCTGAAGTCACCCGAGACCCCTATCGCGGGGTTGTCGAAGTCGACCGTCTTCTCAATAAGGGAAGCTGCGGCATGCGAATATGTGATGGCGAGGATTGCTGCAAAGAAAAGACCGACAAAGGGTAGTCCTTTTCTCAATGTAATTCCTCCTTATTTGGCGCCAAACAAACGCAAGAACCTACTAAATAGCACATAAGAGCGGGTGTCCCCGCTCCTCTACTTTCTGAGATATTGTATCACATAACTGCTTGAATGTCAAAAGCTTCATAGCACCGCGGAGAGCCTGTTCCCGCATGCAGGCCTGTCAATTGAAGCGGCTACTCCCCGGTCCCCTTCTCGAACCGCGCCAGCTGCTCCTTATAGTAGTTATTCTCGGGCTCCAGCTCGATGGCGCGCTTGATGGTCGCAATGGCCTCTTCAACCATGCCGTTCCGGAAGTAGGCTTCGGCCAGCGTGTCGATGATATAACCCTGGTCGGGCGAGAGCTCCACGGCCTGTTTGGCGGCCGCAAGCGCCTCGTCGAGGTAGATGTCGTTGACGGCGCAGAACCAGGCGAGGCTGTTGAGGTTGTCGGCGTCGGGCTCTTCGGCTGCGAGGTTCCGGACGAGCATGGCGCCTATACGGTCCTTCTCCAGCCGCGCCATGGCTTCGTCACCCACGGACTCATAGTGGGTCATGTATGCGGCGTGGGCCTCTATGAGCCTTCCCATTTCATGCATGCGGTATATGCGGATGAGCTCATTTATGGGGTCTTCATGGTCCTCGACCCTGAGGTCGGTGTACTTGTGGCGGTACTCGGGGTACTCCTCGCTGGGCCGCACAACGAGAATTGCCGCCGACTGCATGCCGCGCGTGTCCCCGCCCGCTGCCTGCCCGGCGACCAGCGCCGCAAGGAGCTTCTCCCCCATTTCGCCTTCTGTCTCCTCGTAGGCCCTTGCCATACCTGTGACGACTTCTTCGGAAGCGAGGATATTGCCCTGGCATGAGTAGCCGGGCCCCTCGACGCCGCCTGCCCAGGCCGAGCAGCCCGAGCCCGTGAAGCTGAATGTTCCGCCCCGGGCGTCTATGATGCCGAGCTGCCGGTTCTCCCTTCCGACGTCCTCGGCAAGGAGACGCTCCCCGACCTCTTCCGCCGAGTAGCCCTGCTCGAGAAGGCGGAGCCCGTTGGGGCCATAGGACCGGTTGGTCTGGGACTGGGTGGCGATGGCGCCCTTGCCCGCCTCGGCCCAGGAGACGCCCTGCCCCACGGCGAAGGCCCTGGACTGCACGGCGACGCCCAGCTCGCCGGTGAGCGAGTCATATGCCACGATGGAGAATGTGCCGGTCGGCGTGTTGTCCGCCAGGCAGGCCCCGGAGCCTCCCAGCACCATCATTACCGAAACGACGAATACGAAGGTCCAGCTGGTCACTCGCAGCCCGTCGCTCATCTCAAGCCCTCCTTGTCTACAATTCTCATCTTCTGCAATTCTCATCACGTCACCCTATCGGGTCAACCCAATCTTGCCAGCTCCCGCTCCACCAGGTAAAGGTTTACCACGTCCTCTTCATTGTATTTGAGCAACCGCCTGAGAGACTCCTCCCTTCCGAGAGTCCACTCGTGCCACAGGCGCATGGCGTCCCGGCCGGTCACTCCCTCCGTGACCCGGCCTATGCCGAGCTCTCGTTCCACGGATTTCAAGCCGCCGTAGAGGTCGTGCCTGTGGCAGAGGTCGGCGAGGTCGGTGGACTCGAAGCACTTCCTGAGGTCGATACCGAGGTTGCTTTTGATGACGGGCAGGTCGAACCGGTGGCCCCAGTAGGTGAGCAGTTCCTCGGTGCCGGCGAGCGCCTCCATTACGGCGTCGGCATTGATTTCGGGGAATACTATCTGAACGAGGTCATGGGGATGGCGATAGATTCCGACAATCGTGATCTCGCCATAGTATGAGGTTTCGATGTCCAGGTAGGACCTTATCTTCATGGGCGCGCGGACTCCCTTATGAATCCTCTATGAATCTTCGGGATCGCGGACGATGACGAACCTGTCCACGTAGTCACGCATTCTATCGATCACGTCGGGCGGCAGGCGCCTGGCCGTCTCCGGGGAAATGAGACAGATGTAGTCCATGAGGATGTGCGAGACGAGATGCCCGCTGTCGGACACTTCCGCCAGGAAGTCGAGGTACTCGTCCTCGCATGACAACGTGTCGGCGGCTGTCGAGTCGTACTGCTCCGAGAGGACCTTCCACGCCACGGCCAGCGACATGTAGCAGTCCACGTCCTCGTCATAGGTCTTCTCGTAGCGGGTTCTCCCGTAGCGCTGCTGGTACTTGCCCTCGAACTGCCAGACGGCTCGTTGCGAAGCGAACACGATCCAGGCCGACGCTTCCATCGGGCAGTCGACCAGGGACGAGTCCACGACCATGTCCAGGTTCCGGCCCCTCAGTTTCTCGACGAAGGCGAGCTCGGGGGCGTCCCGCGTGGCGACATCGAACTTATCGACCATGCCGAGACGCTTGAGTTCGCCCCAGGCGGCGAGATTGGTACGCTCGAAGATAACCGCGTCTATGAGCGTGGTCCTCGCGTCTTCGAGCTGCCCCATGTACTCGTAGCAGGTGGCCAGCTCTATGAGAGCATCGGAGTTAGTCGGGTTGCGGGCGATCACCTGGTCCAGGAGCTCCTTGGCGCGCAATATCTGGCCGTCGGCGAGAAAGATACGCGCCAGCACCACATAAGACGGCATGAAGCCCGGGTCAAGCTCGATGGCGCGCCTTATGTGCATGAAGCCCGCCTCGGTCGCGCCGCCCTCCAGCCGCTTAAGCGCCTTCCGGTACTCGATGTGCGCGCTGTCGGCCCGGGTGACCCCGACTCCGGCCGGGTCTTCCGGTATGTAGAGACCGCGTGGAGCCGTTCCGGCCATGTAACTGGCGACGCGCATGGTTTCGAGGCTGTCGGCGAAGTCCTCGAACTTGATATGGTAAACTCGAGGCGATTCCTCGATGATCTCGACGGGGTTGCGCTCGAGGTCCTGCTTGTTCACAAGCGTCGGGCTGCAGGCCATGACGAGAAGCGTCGCGCAGCAGGCGGCGAGAATAAGAACCTGCCTCATGTGGGGTTGTGGTTTTATCTTCGGACCTCCCGTACTTCGGTGAACACCGGCGACTTCGCGCGGGCAATCGCCTAAAGAGAGAATAAGCAATTGGCCTGGCGAGCCAAAGCGATTTTTCAGAATCCACTATTTTGTGGAGATAGGCCCTGTTTTTCGATAGATTCGGGAGTGGCATATGAATTCTTCTGCTGGATTAGATCTATAGAAAGGGCGGTACGATGAAAAGATTGTTTGTAAGACTCGCACTCGTTTTCGCCATGGCGCTCTCGCTCCATGCCGGCGCCGCCGCCGAGGTGGCCTCGCCCAAGGCCGCGCTTCACATCGAGAAGTACGCCGAGTGGACATGCGATACGCAGATGCCGGAAGTCACCAGGGAAGGGATCGTGACGACTTACGGCGGCGTGGGCAGGATAAACGCCTTCGTCGTGCTCTATGACTACGACGAATTCATCGCGACCGCGTTCGGACTCACCTGGCCCGAAACCTGGCAGAACCCCATGTGGCATGACTGCGGCGGCATGCGTCTCGGAGCCATAGGTAGTCCTGGCGATCACATAACCATCATGTTCGCGGAGTGTGCGCGCGGCGGCGAGCCGTTTGTCGCCGGGTGGCTGAGCGTCACGGTAACGTCTCCCGGGACAATCGACATTCTGCCTTCGGAGGGCGAAGGCGCCGTCGCCATCGTGAATTGTAACCATGCTACACCGGGCCTCTCCGAAGTCATGTTCACCGCGCAAGGCGGCGCGGGCGGCTCCAGGGGCACGGACATTTCGCGATTCCTCAAGATGGAGAACCGGACCTGGCGGGTCCGGGCGGACTCCACCGGCGACGCGCTTTCCATAACTCATGCCATAAGACAGGCCATACCCGGGGACACCGTGGCCGTGGCCGGGGGAACATATTCCGAGACGGTTTACTTAAGAAACGGCGTAGCCCTGGTCGGCAGCTACAACAGAAGCTTCACCGGGCGGGACCTCGCGTCCTCACCCAGCATAATAACTCCGGCCGGCGAGACGGCCTGCGTCATAGGCGGGCTCTCGGAGGATTCCACATGCGTAGTCGACGGATTCGTCCTCACGGGCGGGCGCGGGAACTTCGGCGGCGGCCTGGTTCTCAAGAGCTCCTCTTCCCCGACGGTGAGAAATCTCATCATCTATGGCAATCACGCCAAGATGGGAGGCGGCATCTTCTGCAATGCATCCTCCCCGCTCATAGAGAACGTCCTCGTCTTCGGCAATGAAGCCGAGAGCGGCGGCGGCATAGCGTGCAATATGGGAGCTTCGCCCAGGATCATCTCATCGACGATAGCTGCTAACGCGGCGAGCGTGGGCGGTGGGGTTTACGCCAGGGGCGCGGCGCCATATATCGAGAGGTCGATAGTAGCGCATCACGCGAGGGGCACGGGAATACACTGCGAGAGGGTCGGCTCGACGGTGACCTTCGTCTGCTCGGACATATGGGGCAATAAGCCATGGGACTTCGGCGGCGCGGCGAGCGCGGAGATGGGTCTCAGAGACAATATCAGCGAGGATCCGCTCTTCTCCGATATCCGGGCCCAGGACTTCTCGCTTTCGGGCGGCTCCCCCTGCCGGAACCTCGAAAACTGCGGCAGGATCGGGAGCAGGTGGACGGGACCCCCGAAAAAGTAGGGCCCCGCTAACCCGCTTTTTAAAAGGCTCCGGAGCGCCCCCGCCGGCCGTGTCCTTTAGAGCTTGAACGGGCGCCCGAACATTGTACTATTCACGCGTCTGAATCCGGTCGATACAAAATCTGACTACTTAAGGGGAGGACTGCATAATGAGCACCCGTGAGGCCCGCAAGAAAGTACTTGCAGCGTGTAAGAAAAACGACGTCAGGTTCGTGCAGCTCTGGTTTACCGACATTCTCGGCCAGCTCAAAGCTATTACGCTGCCGTCTTCCCAGGTTGAGGGCGTGCTCGAAGAGGGCCAGAGTTTCGACGGGTCTTCGGTCGAAGGTTTCGCGCGGATTTTCGAAAGCGACATGATGGCGCTTCCCGACCCCGCCACCTTCCAGGTGCTGCCCTGGACGAGAGGCGAGGCTACGACGGCGAGGATGATCTGCGACATCGTCGATCCCCATCACAAGCCTTTCGAAGGCGACCCGCGATACATCCTGAAGCGGGTGCTCGCCAGGCTCGCCAAGAAGAAATATACGGCCTATATGGGACCCGAGATCGAGTTCTTCTACTTCGCCGACTCCGAAAGCACCAGGGTGCTCGATCACGGGGGCTACTTCGATCTCGCTCCGCTCGACGTGCGCACCGAGCTCCGGGAGAAAACCGTGCTTACACTCCAGGCTATGGACCTCGATGTGGAGGCCAGCCATCATGAGGTCGCCACCAGCCAGCACGAGATAGACCTCAGGTTCGACGAAGCCCTCCGCATCGCCGACGCCATCATGACCACCAAGTTCGTCATCAAGGAAGTCGCCAGGCAGCACGGCGTTTACGCCACGTTCATGCCCAAGCCTTTGAAGGGCCAGAACGGGAGCGGAATGCACGTCCACATGTCCCTCTTTAAGAACGGCAAGAACGCGTTCGCCAGCCGCAGGGGGCATCACGGCATGTCGCCGCTGGCGATGAAGTTCGCATCCGGACTGCTCAGGCACTCCAGGGAGATAGCGGCCGTCACCAACCAGTGGGTCAATTCCTACAAGCGGCTGGTGCCCGGCTTCGAAGCGCCGGCCTATATATGCTGGGGCAGCAAAAACCGTTCGGCTCTCGTCAGGGTTCCGCTCGAGAAACCCGAGAAGGACCTTCCGAGGCGCGTGGAGTTCCGCTCGCCGGACCCCGCCTGCAATCCCTATCTCGCGTTCGCCGCTATGCTGGGAGCGGGCTTTAGGGGCATAGAAGAGTCCTATGACGTACCCGACCCCGTCGAACTCGACGTCTTCCTCATGAGCGAGGCCGAACGCAGGGAGCACGGTATCGAGTACCTCCCCGACAGCCTGTACGCGGCGACGCTTGCTCTTTCCGAGAGCGCGCTCGTCAGAGAGGTCCTGGGGGATTCGCTATTCGAGAAGTTCATCGAGAACAAGAAGATCGAATGGGACCTCTATCGCGTCGAGGTAACTGATTACGAGCTAAAGAAATACCTCCCTATCCTCTAAGCGCAATACCTAACTAAAGAACTAACATTTCCCACCCATCCTGCCGATATATCTGCATGACAAAGGAGAGGCATATCTATGGAGATCCTCATAGTCGATGACGACAAATTCGTAAGGCGAATCCTCAAGGACGCCTTCGAAGCGGAAGGCATGATCTGCCATGAAGCGGACAACGGGCTGGAGGCCCTCCGGCTCGCCCGGGAGGTCCACCCCGACGCCATCATCCTGGACGTAATGCTCCCGGGGCTCGACGGGTACAAGATCTGCAGGATGCTCAAGTACGACGAGAACTTCGCGGATATCTCGATCGTCATGGTGACCTCCAGAGCACGGCAGTCGGACCGCGACACGGGTTATCACACCGGGGCCGACCACTACATCACCAAGCCCTTCAAGCCCGAGGAAGTCGTCGCGGCCGTCAAGGAGCTTACAGCGTCCAAGGCGGCGGCAGAGTAAATACGATGGCAGGCAGAAACATGATCACCGAGGACAAGTCTATGCCCCCTGCCGGTACGGCCGGGGAACAAATCGAGGAGATGCCGGAGTCTCCGGTTCTGGAGATAGAGCCGGATGACGTCACCGTGGAGAGTCAGGTCGTGAAGTCGGGCGAGAACACCGCCCTCTTCGACCGGCTCAGAACGCCTTCGATCGACCTTTCGCTCTACATCATCGAGGAAGCGGTCGCCCGCAAGGTGCCCGAGGAGATGGCCAGGCGGCACCAGCTCGTTCCCGTGTTCGAAATCGGGAGCTCGCTCACAGTGGCCATGGCCGATCCCCTTGACGTCTTCGCCATCGACGAGGTCCAGGCCCACACCGGCCTTAAGATCGAACCCGTCCTGGCGACGGCGTCGGAGATCGACAGAGTCATCGAGCAATACCTCGGCGATCCGGGCGGCAAGGCTGGAAGACCGCGGCCCGCGTCGAAGGAGGATGAGGCGTCTTCGGCAACCGTCCTCAACAGCGTGCTCTCCGCCGCCATCAAGGAGGGGGCGAGCGACGTTCACATCGAACCCGAGGAGGACTTCGTCCGTATAAGGCAGCGAGTCGACGGGGTGCTCAAAGAGACCATGACGCTGCCCAAGAGCATGGAGTCAACGCTGGTGACGCGCGTCAAGATTCTCGCCAAGCTCGACATCGCGGAGAAGAGAGTTCCCCAGGACGGGCGCATCCAGCTCAAGGTAGGAAGCAAGCAGGCGGACATCAGGGTCTCGGTGCAGCCTACCGTGGTCGGCGAGAACGTCGTGCTTCGAATACTGGACCGGGATAGCATCTTGAGGGGAACCGCCAACCTGGGCCTCGACCGCGAGCGGCTCAAGGCCTTCGAGGACGCCATAGCGCGCCCCTTCGGGATGGTGCTCGTCACCGGGCCAACGGGTTCGGGAAAGACGACCACGCTTTACTCGGCGCTGAGCAAGATCTCCTCGCCCAAGTTCAACATCATGACCATCGAAGACCCGGTCGAGTACAGGCTCGACCTCATAAGGCAAACCCAGGTGAACCCGGCCGCCGGCTATACGTTCGCAAACGGCCTCCGCGCCCTCCTGAGGCAGGACCCCGACGTCATCATGGTCGGCGAGGTCAGGGACAGGGAAACCGCTGAGATAGCCATACGCTCGGCGCTGACGGGCCATCTCGTCTTCTCGACCCTTCATACCAACGACGCCGCCGGAGCTTTCGCGCGCCTCATAGACATGGGCGTCGAACCGTTTCTCGTGGGCTCCTCGGTGAACTGCATCGTTGCGCAGAGGCTCGTTAGGCTCATATGCGATAAGTGTAAGCGGCCCGTGGACCCTCCCGACTATCTCCTCGAGAGACTCAATATCAAAAGGGGCGCCGGACAGTTCTGGCAGGGCAAGGGCTGCCGGGCATGTCACGACACCGGATACCTCGGCCGCAGCGGCCTGTTCGAAGTGCTGACGACGACAACTGCCATCAGGGACGCCGTGATGAAGCAGGTACCGAGCGACACCCTCAGGCAGATTGCCATAAGAGAAGGCATGGAGACCCTCAGGCAGGACGGACTCAGGAAGGCCCGGGAGGGCATGACCACGCTGGAGGAAGTCCTGCGGGTTACGACGGCGGAGGAAGCCGCCGAAGGTGAGAAATTAAGCAGTTAGTGAGTTAGAGACAAAGCGTACGAAGGAGGTGACCGGAAACCGGAGGAAAGCTCCGGCCCCAGAAGCGAATAAGACGGGCGGATATGAATCCGCATGCAGTGAACCAAGGTTTGGAAGTCATGAGACCAAGTGGAGGGGAAAAGACATGACGAGACCCAACAGTCAGAGAGGATTCACGCTGATCGAAGTCCTCGTGGTGGCTGCCATCATCGGCGTGCTCGCCGGTGTTCTCGTCCCTATGATTTTCGATAGGGTCGAGGAAGCCAAGATCGCGAGGGCCGAGGCCGACGTGAAGAACATCGCCAGTTCCGTGCTGCTGTTCCACAAGGACACGGGCGCGTGGCCGTTCTCGAACACGAACAATGCGCCGGCCCAGTACTACGAGAGGCTCGACTCGAGCAATTCCAACGACCCGGGCTATAGCGGCTCCAGCTGGCCCAGCGGGCAGTATGACACGTTCTACAACCACCTGACGGTCAACACGCGAAACTACCCCAGCTGGAGAGGCCCCTATATCGAGAGAGTAGAGGCGGATCCATGGGGCAATGAGTACCGGTTCTGGGTAAGAGGCTTCACAAACGCCAATGAGCATGCCTGGATCGTCTGTGCAGGACCCAACGGCGACATCGAAACCGATGAAACCGACTCAGCCGCGGAAGGCGACGATATAGCAATCATGCTCAAATAGGTAACGCCCAGGTCGCAAACGGGCGTTTAGTAAGCGAGCCTCTAATGCCCTATTACAAGTACAAGGCCAGGGACCAGCTGGGCAAGGCGGTCAGCGGGGTAGCAACAGCTGACGGGCCGGATGAACTCGAGACCGGCCTCAAGGACTCCGGGCTCTACGTGGTCTCCACGAGGAGAGTCGGAAAGCCCCGCCGCCTGTCGCACAGGCTGCCCCGGAAGGAACTGATAGCGTTCACGGCGCAGCTGTCGTCGATCGCGGGGAGCGGCATTCCGCTCGTCGAAGGGCTTGAGGACATAGCGAGCGAAAGCGACAATATGCTCCTCAAGGAGACGACCGACAGCATCGTCAACGAGCTACGGAGAGGCAGGAGCCTCTCGAGCGCCATGGACCTCAGCCCCGCCAACTTCGGCGCGCTCTATATCAATACGGTGAAAGCCGGAGAAGAGATGGGCGGCCTGGAGAGCGTCCTCGAACGGCTGGTATCTTACCTGGAGTGGGAAGAGGAAGTCGCGTCCAAGATCAAGCAGGCCGCGGCCTACCCCGTGATCGTCGGAATCGTGCTCAGCGTGGTTCTCACGATTCTCGTGGGTTTTATCCTGCCGCGCTTCGCGACCATTTTCGCCAGGAAGAACTTCCCGCTACCGCTGCCGACCAGGATGCTGCTCGGAACGGCCGTGTTCCTCAGGGAGTACTGGTTCCTCGTGCTCGCTGGCATTGTGGGCCTTGCGGTGCTGGCCAGAGTTTTCGGAGCGACCGATACCGGACGCCGCACGTACGACTGGATGAAGCTCCACGTGCCTGTGGTCGGGGAGCTCATGAAGAAGCTCGCCCTGACACGCTTCGCGCACACGCTGGCCACGACCGTCGGGTCGGGCGTGGACATAATCAGCGCCATCGACCTTGCGGGTCTGGCGACAGGTAACTTCCATTACGTGCGCGCCGGGAGGAAGGTGGCCGAGAGCGTGAGTTCGGGAAACGCGGTGGCTTCGTCGCTCAGGTCAACGGGCCTCTTTCCGCCGCTTTTCGTGAGAATGGTGTCCGTGGGCGAGACCACCGGGGCGCTCGCCACCATGCTGGAGAAAGCCAGCGAGGCATATGACCGCGAGGTCAGGCCGGCCGTGGCCCGGATCATGACGGCTTTTGAGGCTCTGGTAACAGTGGTAATGGGCGTGGCGGTGGCGATGGTGGCGCTCAGCATCTTCCTGCCGCTATACAGAATGTTGATGCTCATAAGAAGGTGACCGCGATGGAAAAGGGATTCACGCTGCTCGAAGTGATTGTAGTGCTCGCGATTATATCCATATTCGCGGGCATCGTCGGGACGGTGATAGGCACTTCCATCCTCAGCACCGAAATCGAGGCCAGCGAGGACAGGATGGACCAGCTCCGGGACGCGCTCCTGGCCTACTATGCCGACACGGACGAGTACCCGGCGGCGACCGGCAATACCCAAAACGATCTCGCCGACCTCGTAACCGACCCGGGCGCGACCGGATGGGACGGGCCATACATTTCCAGCGGCTTTGAGGGTGACGACTTCCTGATGGACGCCTGGAAGAGGTTCCTGACCTATACCTACGCGGCGGGCACGGCGTCGTGCACGATTGCGAGCAACGGGCCCGACGGTATGCCCGGGAATTCAGACGATATGACGATGACTATCGACGCTACCACGGTCTACCGGCGGAAGACCGAAAGGGTCCGCCAGGAACTCGAGGTGATAAAGGTCGCGGCCCAGGTTTACGCGACCAACAATGGTTTCTATCCGAGCGGCATAGCCGACCTGTTCACAGGCGGCTACCTGAGCGACGAATCGTACAGGCGCGACGAATGGCTCACAGGTTACCAGGTGGAAAGCAGTCAATTCATAAGCTATGGGCCCGACATGGCCCTGGGCGGTGGAGATGACATCTACCCTTATTGATAATATAGATACCCGGCTGAGGGCCGGCATCCGGTCGGTGCTCAAGAAAAAGACGGTGGTGGCCGCAATCGACGCCGGAACCCGGACGACCCAGGTCGTGTTGGTGGGGGCACAGGGCGGCCGACCGGTCATACACAAGCTGATCGACGAGCTGGGCAAGGCCTCGGCCGAGACGGTGGCGCTCGTTAAGGAGCGGTCCGACGTCCGCGTATGCGGGCTCAGCGGCCACGAGGTCAGGACATATCTCATGCAATTCCCGCCGATGCCGGCGAAAGAACTCGAGATACTCGTCGAGCGCAAAGTCGCCGGGAACCTCCACACTAATCCGGCCATCGCGCTCGAGACGGCGCCGGGTTCGAACGGCAAGGTCGAGGTCCTGGCGGTAGCCTCATCCGGCGAGCTCGTGGCTTCTGCGTTTAAGGAGCTGGCCGCGAGCGGCATGCCCGTCCAAGCCGCTTATGCGGACGTCACGGCTCTCGCCGAATGCGTGAAGGCCAGCTATCCCACGGTCGAACAAGGGGCCACGTGCGTGTTCAACATGGGGGCGACCTGGTCGGAACTGGTGCTCCTGGACAGGGGGCGCCTCGTCTTCTCAAGATCCATCAAGATGGGGCTTATCAATCTAGTGGAAGCGATCGCGGACCTCTGCGGCGTGCCCGTGGAAGACGCGCAGGAACTCATATTCTCGACAGGCGCGGCGGTAACATTCGAGGAGGCCGACGAGCAGGACCTCATGGGCCGCTCATACGCCGAGTCGGTTCGCGACGTAATAGAACAGGTCGTGGTCGAAATCCAGCGCTCTCTCTCGTTCGCATCCCTTAGGCACGGCCTCCCTTCGCCCGATGTGATCCTGCTCTCGGGCGGGGCATCCCAGGTGCCGGGAATGGCCAGGGTGCTGACCAGGGAAACCGGGGCTGCTGTCGAAGTTTTCGATCCCTTAGACCACATCCAACGAGGAGACGATGTCGACCCGGATATCAACGGAAGTCTGTTCTGCGTGGCTATAGGCCTCGGGCTCATGGCCCTGAGGCAAGACTCCCCCGCCCTCTTGCCAGCGGGGCGCGCTGAGAAGCCTTCCATCGAGAGGCGCATCCCGGCGGTGCTTGCTCTCGCGGTGGTGGCGCTGCTCGCGATCTTCGTGAGTGCCCGCATGCTCAATTCGAGCGCGAGGCAATACGACGGAGCCGTCGGCACCGAAAACATAGTGCTCGAGTCCATAAGCGAGTGGCTCGCCGCAGGTGACGCCGTCGTGGATCCGGAGGTCCAAGCATGGATGCATGCCTTCTCGCTGCTCAATGAACCCGCCCCCGCGTGGGGGGACGTCCTGATGGAGATCACCGGCGCGGTCCCGGAGGGGATCGTATTCGACAACGTGGCCTTCACCAGGGCGGCGGTATCCCCGGGGATGTATTCCGAATGGACGCTATCGGCATCCGGGGTCGTCACCGACATGGACAATACAGCAGCTCTCCTCAAGCAGGTAGAGGACGCGCTGGAAACCTCCCGGCTCTTCACCCGGGTGGAAGTGCTGCCGGAGGGTTCGACGACGTTCACATATGGGGGAAAGACACTGACAGGAGCCGTACGTTTCGAACTGGGGGCAATGCTGGAATGAAGGTAAGGCGCAGGCTGAAGATACTGCTGGGCGTGCTGGCGGCTGTAACCGTCCTCAGCGCCGCCCTGGTTGCGGCCGACCTGCTTCCCGCGCTCGCCAGAATGCGAGAGAGGCGGAAAGAACTCGAACGCATAGAAGCAGAAATCCAGAGATCGCTCCTCGAGGTTCGGCTGAGGGCCGGAGAGGCCAAGTCGGGCGACGTCGTGGTTCCGGAGCTTCCGGAAATCGCCGCGTTCATATCGACGCTCAGAAAGGCGCAGGATAGAACCGGCGTCAGCGGCATGACGTTCGACGCCGTACAGACCGAGCGCAAGGAGGTCGTGATCGCGGCAGGCGTGAGCGAAGAAACCCAGAGGTATCTCCTCTCGAGACTGACCGTGAATTTCTCGTCGAGCCTGAAGCAAACGACGGAGCTCTTGAATCTGATCCAGTCGGAGTACCCCGCTGAGACCTTCGATTACCTGAAGCTCTCGAGCAAGTCTCCGGACCGGGACAGGGTTGACGTAAGCATGGCAGTGAGACTCTACGGAATTCCGAGGTAGAACATGGCGGCAAAACTGAGCAACAGGAAAGTGCAGATTGTAGTCATATGTCTGCTGGCCGCCGTGGTCGTCTATAACGCCGTTCACTTCATCGGCAAGAAACCCAGGAAGCGGAACTTCGTTTACGAGGAGGCGGGGCTCGAGGACGGGAACGGTCCGGCGGCGATACCGGCCTGGGCAACCGGTGAATACACGCCCCCTACGTCGTGGGGCATCAACCCTTTCACGGGAAAACGAGTGGCCCCTCCGGCGGCCGTGGCCGTGGCGAGTAACGCCCGGGTGACTGCGTCCCCACGGCCCACGAGCGCCGCAGTCAACATAACCGGAGTCATGGTCTCCGGAGACAACAAGTACGTGCTCGTCGGGGACCTGCTCCTCAGGGAAGGCGACAGGCTCGGCGCGGG